>Ga0334892_1002421_pt1 | contig 13330 bp, 11 predicted proteins | sample GraSluR3_MG_4_FD_207213 | JGI IMG/M metagenome (GOLD analysis project Ga0334892, IMG submission 207213) | Sludge microbial communities from methane-producing bioreactor in Wageningen University, Netherlands - Granular Sludge_15_04-R3 | ecosystem: Engineered > Bioreactor > Anaerobic >...
TAGGTTATCATGGTATTAGGTTTATTTTGATCTAAAAAATTTCTATCGATTCTAATATTTGATGAATTTAACCAAAAATCAAGATCGGTTATTTGACCTGATAAAACTTTAAACTTAATCTGGTCATAATTTACAAAATGAGCACCAATAAAAAGTAACTCCACCAAATATTGTCTCTTACTTAATCCTCCAAATATGTTTGATTGAGCTTGAAATACCTTGCATTTATAAAGAGTAATTTCCTCACCGTTTTCAGAAAATCCCAAAATTATTTGTTCAGGTTGAAACTCTTCTTCCAAGGGAATTTCATCTTTAGAATATAACTCAAGAGTTATTCCATCTTTTTGTGAATAGTGTAGAGTTCCTGGGTTTTTTATCTCCCCTTCTTTTGGAAGCCACCAAAATCCAAATATCTTTAATGGATCTTTCATTTCACCTCACTATAGAAAATTTCTGCAGGTGTGTAATCTCAAAATAAAGCTTATTACTTATATACTGGCAACTAACATCAAAAATGCACCCACACTAACCAAGTATATCAGAAAAAAATTGAAATTGAGCCCACTTGCGAGAGTGGTAAAATACAATAACTCATGCAGAGGAAAAGGCAGTCGTGTGAGAGAAACACAAAATCCGCTCTTTGCTCAACTTGCCAACGATTATCACTGCATCTCATCTACTAATGGTTATCTGAATTATGACAAACAAACGAGGACAATCCGACGTCGGAATACTCATCAGGATAGAGTGAGGGCTCTGAAGCTAGTTAAGTATTGTTTCTGTAAAATCGAACGAAGAGAAGAGAAAATAGTTGGGCGCGGTATCTTGTCACAAGATTCGTGATTCAATTGCTGTTATAAAACTAGATCAACCACATGAGCACAATACGCAACTTACACCACTTGACAAGACACTAGCCTCTCAAAGTGGTACAAGATTTAGGGTATTGGCAATTCTTCTATATTAATAATAAAAGCAGATACTAATTAATTATAGATATCTGCTTAGAATATTTTGCGATTAATAATTGACTGAAGGTGCAATTATGGCCAGGTAACTCCCTTGCCCTTTCCCATGACACCCCGACCCATTAATACTCTTTCGTCAAGATCAGTAATACCACGCATCAAAGATGAATATACTGCAAACCATTGTAAAGGGATCATAAGAACAAATGGTGCAAGCAAAGGATGTACATTTGGATAATCTTTCACATCGAAAACTAACAATTTGCATCCTTGATTTTCAACAATTTTACTTACTCTTTCAACTAAATCCCTCGTGGAATCTGTCCCTTTAAGAATAACAAATGCTGGTTTATGCCGCTCAAGCATTTCTGCTGGGCCATGTCTAAATTCAGTAGTATCCATAAAGGAAGTCATAATTCTCATATTTTCCATAAATACAGTTAAACCAAATTTATAAGCGATTCCATACAAAGGACCACTACCCATTGTAAAAATAGTATCCTCATTAAGGAATTTATTTGCTAGGTTTTTTGCCTTATCTTTCTCATTTGTAAATTGATCTTCTAAAAATTTTGGCAGACTATTGAGATTATTTATTATTTTGATAGCTTCGCTTTGGTTATACGATTTAGCAATTTCCAATGCAAAAAGATAAACAAACGCTAATGGAAGAATATAAAGGGCCTTTGAATTATAGTCAATTACAATGTCTGCTTCTTTGCCCATTAGACTATCTTTTTTATTGACAATAGCTATCGTTTTTGCACCTTTACTCTTTGCATAACGTAGTCCTTCAATAGTATCTTCAGTTCCGCCTGAGAATGAGGCTAAAAATACCCAAGACTTTTCATTTAAGCGATAGGGTTCTCTTGTCACAAAATCAAATGAGTTATAAAGATCATTATTGATGTTTGTAAATTTATCTAACAAATATTTTCCTGAATAAAGATTCATCCAAGAATTACCAGCTCCCACCCAAAATATGTGCTTAAAATTTCCAGTCATAAACTCATTTGCCAATTCTTGAATCAATTTTGACTTATCCTCGATGAATCTCTGTAAATCCTTTCCAAGAATAGGAGCAGTAAATAATGTACTTTCAACTGCTTTGCTGACAAGCGATTCCATTTCCATAATAAATTATCCTTTCAATAGTTTTATTTTATTCATTAATTGATGTAATTCCACACCAATTACATATCATAGTTGCATAAATTTTTGATGCATCAATTAGTTCTGAAATGTTTACAAATTCGTCTGCTGCGTGAGCATTGCGTAAACTTCCAGGGCCAAGAACGATTGCTGGAATACCTTCTTGGTTTAAAAATGATGCATCACATACTGCTAAGAAACCATAAATATTTGGTTCATCACCAATTGCTTGTTCATATGAGTTCTTTAATGTTTGTACAAGTTGTGAATTTTCATCGACTGAAAACGGAGGCCACCATAACATCCACTCTAATTCTGGTCTATTTACCCTTAACCATGGATCTGTATCAGAATAACGTTCAATTTGATTGCATATTTCAGATTTTACTTGTTCATCATCCTCATATGGAGAATGCCAAATAGCATATTCTATATAACAACTGTCAGGTATATAGCTTATGCCATTTATTCCACTGACAAATCCTGTTGGACAAATCGTAAAATGTCCTGGGGATTTAAATGCTGGATGGAGTTTTGTTTGTCCCCAAATCTCCTCAAGTTTATTCATCGCATCATAGATTATCATTGCTTTGTCTAAAGCTGATACTGCAACATCTGAACCTTTACCTCCAGCTCTGACCAGTTCATTTCGGACACTTGTGTGGGCTGACTTTCCTTTGACATTTACTCTTAATGTAATAACACCTGGAGATGCAGTCAAAATACCTAAGCGATATGGAGGAGCAGAGGGCTCAACAACAATAGCCGCATCTGCTTTGTAACCACGTGTTATCGCTGCCAAAGTCCCCTTTTCCTTTTCTTGAGATTCCTCTCCAACGACAAATTGTAAAATAACATCGCCAGCAGGCCAATACCCAGCTTCGATAATGCCTTTAATTGCAATAATTACAGCAGCATTTCCTCCTTTCATGTCACAAGTACCCCTCCCATAGATATTCTGGTCAATTTCCTTTGCCTGCCATGGTGATGTTTTTTTCCATGAGCTTTCATCGTTAGCAGGAACTACATCGACATGACCATTGAATATCAGTGATTTTCCCTCCCCTTTTCCTTTAAATAAACCAACTAAATTTTCTCTATTTTCTGTTTCTTCCCATAAATCAGTTTTAGAACCTAAATCATCAAGGATTTTTTTGTAATATCTATTTACAAGACTTTCATTTCCTATTACTTGATCATATTCGACTCCATCGTAACTTGGATTGATGCTAGGTATGTTAACGGTATCTATTAAGATGGATATTAGTTCCTGTTTTAGTGAGTCAATTTTATTAAGTACTTTATCAAAACTGTCATTATTATTCATTATTCGCAATCCTTTACAAATATCATCCTTTTATTGATCCAGCTGTTAATCCTTCAACAAAATATCTTTGTAAAACAGTAAACATAATAATTGCTGGTATTGTTGAAATTACAGCTCCAGCAAACATTTGCCCCCAACGAGTGTTATATTGTCCAATAAATTTTGACAATAAAACTGGTAGTGTTTGTTTATTCTTATCGGTAAGATATGACAAGGATAACATTAATTCCCCCCAAGAAAAAAGAAATGTATATATACCTACAGAGGCCACACCAGGAATAACCAAAGGGAGTGTAATTTTGCTGAATATCTGAAATCTATTGCACCCATCTATATGTGCGGACTCTTCTAATTCAATTGGGACTTTGTTGTAAAAGTTGATTATCATCCAAATCGAAACTGGAACTGTAAAAGGCAAATAAACCAGCATCATTCCGAAGAAGTTGTTTACTAATGCTAATCTTCTTAATAACAGAAAAAAAGGAATAACAGATAAAACTGGGGGAAACATTTGTGTAACAACTAAAGAGAGAGTGAGAATTCGTTTTCCAGAAAACATAAAACGACTTATTGCATAAGCCGGTAAAACTGAAATGATCACTGATCCAAGACTGGTAATTGTACTTATTATTATTGAGTTCCTAAAATAGATAAAAAAATCGTGGTTTATTAACACGTCCCTGTAATGTGAAAGTGTTAGAGGGAAAGGAATATACTCAATTGGAAATTTATACATTTGTGGGGTTGTTTTAAATGAGGTGATGAGTAACCAAATAAATGGAAATGCGACAATAAATGAAATTGTAGTTAACAGAAAATAGATGATGAATTTATTGTTAATTTTCATATCTATACCTTTTCTTTCCTAAAGAATATGTATGAATAAGCAATGGAAAAAATTAGAATAAACAAAAAGTTAATGGTTGATACTGTAGCTGATTCATTGAACTTTAGGAATCTGAACCCTAATTGATATGACCATGTTACAAGAGTGTCTGTGGAGTGATAAGGACCTCCGCCAGTCATAGAAAAAATCAAGGGGAAATAGTTTATTGTGAAAATAATAGTTAATATTACTGTAGAAATTATTGTTGGTTGTAAGTGCGGTAAGAGCAAATGACGATAAATCGCAAAATTGTTGGCCCCATCAACTTTAGCTGCCTCAATGATTTCATTATTTATGGATTGTAAAGCTGCTAAATAAAACATTGCAGACATTGCAAAGCCTTTCCAAATATTTGCGACAATAATTGATGGCATGGCTAAACTTATATTACCCAACCACGCTATTGGTCTATTAATAATGTTAAATCTTAGCAAGATATCATTGAATACCCCATATAAATCATTATACATCCATTTCCAAGCAATTGCTGCAACGATGTCTGGTATTGCCCAAGGTAAAATTAGAATTAGGGCTCTAAATAAAGCGATACCTTTTATTTTTTGGTTAAGTAATATGGCAATATTTAAACCAATTATTAATTGAAAAAACACTGAAAAGAAAGTCCATATTAATGTATTACTAAAGACTTTTCCAAAAATAATATCTGAGAATTTCTCTTGATAATTTGACAGAAAACTATTATCTGATTCAAAACTTAAACTAACATTCCAGATGAATGGAAAAATTATTAAGCATACAACAATAATGACATACGGTAGCATATATACATATGCTGTCAAGCCTGTTCTTTTCATTTGTTCCTTACAGATTAAGATCCAGTCAATATGACTATCATTGCACCGGGATGAATAATACAATCTCATCCCGGCGCACTTTTAGTAATTAATTACCTAAAATGGTATTGACATTCGAAGCTGCTCTTTCTATCGCTTCTTCTGCCGTTGATTGGCCGGTTATAACTGACTGCACCATTAGTTGAATCTCATAAGATATTTGTGTGTATTCGGGTATTGGAGGTCTTGCATCAGCGTAAGCTAATGTTTCAAGTTGGACTTGCCATTTTTCGTCTTCAAATAATGGAGATTCATTTGCTACATCTTTGCGTGTCGGCATTGGACCTTCTGATTGAGTTAACCAATATAACCACGCATCTTTACTCGTCATATGCTTCATCCACTCCCACGCTAACTCTTTTTCATTTGAAGCTTCAGAGATCATAGTTGCCCATCCACCAAGAACAGAATAAGGTTCTGAATTGTAGGGGTGTAGTGATGTGCCGACTTCTCCTTCTAAATCTGGATTAGCAAGATACAATAACGGCCATGACCAATTCCCACCGACCGCCATACCAATTTTTCCGGCAGCCATACCATTTCGATATTCATCCTCACCTTGGTTAGCAGTACCTGGAGGAGATACTTCATATTCAGTAAATAATTCTGTATAGAATTTTAGAGCTTCTAAACCTTCTGGTGAATTAAAGGTCGCTTGACTATAGTCATCCGAAAGGAGTCTTTCTCCGTTGCCACCTAAAAACATCATATAACCTAAAGTTGCTAATTCCGACATCGCACCAGATACGCCATATCCATAAACACCATTTTCTGGATCATTTATTGCTTGTGCGTACTGCAACAACTCATCCCAAGTCTCAGGTGGATTTTCGGGATCTAACCCTACATCTCTAAACATTTGTTTATTGAAAATTAAAAATCTGGAATCGCAATCCCAAGGAAGGCCATAATATTTGTCATCATAGGTCACAGTAACCCAAAGATTATCAAATATTTGATCCTTTCCCTCCCAAGAATTAATCTGATCTTCAAGAGGGATGATCCAGCCTTGAGCAGCAAATTCAGGAACCCACCCGCCTAAATCACCTAAAGCTACATCGGGTGGAGCACCTGCAGAATAAGCTGTCACTAATTGTTCATAATATCCTTCAAACCCAAGTAGTGAAAGTTCAATATTTGCACCAGTCATATCCTCAAAATCAGCCACCCATTTATTCCAAATTGGCTCCTGTTCGACAGCATGTGAGCCAATCCATACAACAAGTGTATGACCTTCAAATGGTTTTGTACTGACGGTTTCTTCAGTTTCATCAATTGGTGTTTCTGGTATCGCTGCGCTGCAGGCTGAAAGTATCACCATGACCATAAGCATTATGCTTATAACACCTAGTTTTCTGTTTTTCATCATTTTCTCCTTGGTTCCTTTTTAAATTTGATTGTCCTTACTGCTTTTACCAGAAATGCTTATTCGATAATCTCTCCTTTCTTGATTTTTCAATCTGTTATTAAGAATTAACAGAAATTAATTTAACTCCTTTCTTCTCTATTTCTGAGATGATCTTCATATCTAAATCACTATCTGTGATGAGGTAATCAATCTCATCAATTGTACAAATTTTGTATGTGACATGTGTTTCAAATTTACTTGAATCTGCAACAGCAATTACCTCATCACTTAATGAAATGGATAATTGTTTTAAAGGTACCTCTTCCTGAATTATGTTAGTTATTCCATAACCCAAACATATCGAATCAATTCCTAAGAAAAATTTATCAGCCTTAATTTGTTTTAAAGTTTGTTCTGCAAATGGTCCATAAGTGGAATAATTTAATTTCCTCACTGTCCCACCTAACATGATTAATTTCACATTATCTTCCACACATAACTCATTTGCAATTTTTAAGTCGGCCGTAACTATTGTTATATGTTTGAATTGTCTGTTCTTTAATCTCTTTGCAATTTGTAAATTTGTTGTTCCAGAATCTAAAATTACAGTTTCACCCTCATTGATTAATTTGCAAGCAGTGTCTGCAATTGCCTTCTTTTTTTCAATATTGAGATATATTTTTGTTTCATGCGCAGGCTCAACATAGGCTTTCAAATAATCAATAACAGATATACCCCCATGATCTACACTGACTAGGCCTTGTTCTTTTAATATCTTTGCATCTCTTCTAATTGTTGCCGTCGTAACTCCAAATATTTCCGATAATTCATCGTTTTCCACAAAATCGCGTTCTCTAACGAGTTGTAATATTTTTGCGTGTCTTTCAAAACGCAACATAAATACCTAGCCTTTTTCAATAAATAAGATATAAAAGAATATAAATCAACAAATACTTGTATTATTATTTACTTTAGTTTATAATAACTTTTGTTTGATGTCAAGATAGAAATATTTAGTAAAAGTTGTAAAAATGCCAACACTTAATTCGATGGATTTTTATATGTCATTAATTTCCCACCATATAATCATTTTATTCAATAATCTTGGTTTTTTATTACTCAGATTCAAGTATTAAGTGCAACAGTGATTTTTTAAGAATACCATAGGTAGATCAAAGTCAATGCATTTTCTAGGCCTTAAATTTAATCTGTTCTCTATGAACCTTATGTCTTCCATGTCTAATTCTTTGAAATTTGTACCCTTTGGTATGTACTGCCGGATCAGACCATTTGTATTTTCATTGGTCCCTCTCTCCCAGGAAGCGTATGGATGTGCAAAGTAAATGGCAGCATTCAATGCTTCAGCGATTTCCTCATGTGCAGCAAACTCCTTCCCGTTATCACAGGTGATCGTATGAACTGGGAACCCACACAGCAATCGGATCATTGTTTCTTTTACAGAATCTTTTGTTCTGTTTTTCACCAAACCCATTCTCAAAAGGCGGCTCTTCCGCTCCACCAATGTCACAACCGCTCCTTGATGTCCTCTGCCAATGATTGTATCTGCTTCCCAATCACCGATCCGCTCTCGCCTCTCCACGATCTCTGGGCGCTCTTCAATCGACGTTCTATTGGGTATTTGTCCTCGCTGGTCACCGTTTCCTGTGTATTTCCGGTATTTTTTAGGACGGCGAAGGTGTTCGTAAAGCTTTCCTCCTTGCTGTTTGTCTTCTTGGACGTGATGATATATCCATTCATGGCTGACTTGAATGCCGTAAAGTCGTTTGAGCTTGTTAGAGATCTGCTCTGGGCTCCAATCATCCTTCAACCGATCATCAATGATTCGCCATTCAGCTTGGCTTATTCTTGGCTTGGCTTTGTTTCGTCGTTTCAACGCTTTGTGATGGGCTTGTTTTGGGCGGTATCCACGCTGGCCTTGATTACGGCGTACTTCACGACTTATGGTCGATTTATGCACACCCACCAGCTCTGCAATTTTCGCTTGACTGAATCCCATTTTCAAAACTGCATAAATAAGGTATCTTTGTTCATAGGTAAGCTGTTTGTAACTCATAAGTGCTCCTTCAACTCTGGTCAGTGGAAAGAGCCTTATTTTACTTCAGCTTACCTTTCTACTTCCAGCTTTGTTGCACTTACGAGTTGAATCCAAGTTATAATTTCGAGTATGGGTGTTAATGTTATCGTTTAGAAAATAATTAAGTTTTAGTTAACATAATCACTAGTAAGGTATTTGGCAAAGATTTTTATGAATAAACAAATATGTGTAGTTGGAAATCTAAATATCGATATCATAATTCGAAATGTTTCATCTTTGCCGATGTGGGGGAGAGAAGTGGTGGGAAGTAATCATACAATTGTACCATCTGGTCAAGCTGGATATTTGTGTTTTGCACTCTCAAAGTTCGAATTAGGTACAAGTGTTATTGGTAATGTTGGCAATGATTATTATGGTCACATGATCTTAGAAAGGTTAAAAGAAAGTAAAATAGATATAAGAGGGGTCGAAATCGTTGAAAATGGACAAACTTGTATTTGTATTGCTATTTGTAGATACGACGGGGAAAGAGCATTTGTTTCAAACTATGCCTCTTTGTCAGATTTTAACTCTTCCATAATTTATAAACATTGGGAGTTGATTGAATCATCAGCTATTACTTGTTTTGTCGGAACAGCAACTTTCGAAAATTTTCCTTTAGATCAAATTAAAGCGATAGCAGGAAGAGTTAAAAGTACTAAGAAATCTTCTGTGCTAGACACTGGTTGGTATTCTAATAATTTTGATGAGAAAACAAAAAATGGTATAAAAAATCTATTAAAGGAAATATCAATTTTTTTACCAAATATGGATGAAGCAAAAGCCATTACAGGATATGACAACCCAGAAGATGCCTCTTTAGAGTTACAATCTTATGGGGTGGACATCGTAGTTATAAAAAATGGTAGTAAAGGAAGTTTAGTAAGGTCAAACAACAAAATGATCCATTTGCCAGCTATCTCCACAAAATCATTAGATAGTGTAGGTGCAGGAGATGTTTATAATGCAGGTTTCCTTTATGGATATGTTAATAAATATAATTTAGAGACTTGTATGGCATTTGGATCCGCAGCTGCCTCTTTTTATATCTCAAGATCAATTGATCGTTTTCCTACCAAACAACAAATGATGGATTTAGCTTTTTCCTACTATAAGGACATTAGATAGAACTTAAATATTATTTGAGAAGTGAAAGGAATAATTGGACAATGATTGATTTTCACACTTACCCAGTAATGATAAAAGAAATTTATGAAAATGACGATGAACTTTATAAGGTCGTAAAAAATGTCTTTGGTTTTGGATTTCCACCACAACCATTGGATCTATTTTTTATGGAAATGAGAGAGGCTGGAGTTGAAAAAGCAGTATTGTTACCTCTTGATTGCTCGAAAAGGCACAATTGTGAGATAGTGAGTAATGAAATAATTACCGAATTAATGAATAAGTATTCATATTTTATTGGTTTTGCTTCAGTCGATCCTACAATGGAGAATGCTTGTTTAAAATTGGAAGAAGCAATTATTAATTTAGGTCTAAAAGGCTTGAATCTGGATCCTGCAATACAAGGTTTCTTCATAGATGATAAAACTAATGCATATCCTATATATGAATTGTGTCAATCTCTGAAAATTCCAATCATAATTCACTGTGGTCTTAATTGGTCTCCTTCAGCACTGGTTAAATATTCTCGACCTTATATGCTTGATGAAGTCGCATTGAACTTTCCAGATTTATCTATTGTTATTTCACATTTTGGGTGGCCTTGGGTCGATGAGGCGTTGATGATTGCTATTAAGCGTCCTAATGTTTATCTTGACACAGCCATTCTTTATAGTGGAACGCCGTCAGAAACGTATAAAAAAATCTTCGAAAGCCATATTGGTTTAGAGGTACTAGAGAGAAGTCTGCGGACAAAAATATTATTTGGTTCTAATTATCCACGTATAGATATGAGACGATCTGTTCGTGGAATTAATAATTTATGTCTTTCTAATGAATTTAAAGAAATGGTTTTCAATGATAATGCTAAAACCTTATTAGGGTTCAAGGAGTAGGTAATGAAAACAATTATTAATCGATTTAAACTAATTTCGAAACATGAAATAGATGTTATTAATATTACTGATAATGTCATAAAAACTACACACGATAGTTCAATAAGTAGTGGTTTAGCATTAATTATGAGCCTTCATACAACAACAGGTATATTTGTTAATGAAGGTGAACCAGATGTGGAAGCTGACATAAAAAACCAATTTGAAATGCTTGCACCAGAGAATTTTTCCTATAGACATGCTCGCTTTTTGGCAACTGATGGTCAAATGGCTATAAATTCTGTCTCCCATATTAAAAGTGCATTAATGGGTTTTCAATGTTTTTTCCCTATTGAATATAATGCTTTAGTTAAAGGAAGTCGTCAAAATATCTATTTTGTGGACTTTGATGGGCCCCAAGAAAGGAATTATGTCATTCAAATTCTTGGTAATTAATTGTTTTAGTTTTGTCCTAGCTAGAGGTTTACAACGTTTTAATAATTATGATAGCATAAGGAGTTGTATTTATTGTGCCAGAGATAATCACTATAGGTGAAATGTTAGTTGAGATCATGACAAAAACAAGAGGACAATCCTTTTTAAATACAGGAGAATTATTGGGACCCTATCCTAGTGGTGCTCCAGCAATATTTATTGATCAAGTGGCAAAAATGGGTGTGAACTGTGGTATCGTATCGAAAGTTGGAAATGACCAATTTGGAGAAATGATTCTAACCCGACTAATTAATGATGGCGTTGATGTGTCACAAGTGCAAATTTCCGATGAGTTCACGACTGGTACGGCATTTGTGACATATTTTGAGAATGACTCTCGTCACTACATATTTCATCTTAATCAATCAGCTTCAGCTTATATTGATATAAGTAAATTTCCTGAGAGCTTCATAGAAAACTGTAAATATTTGCACATTATGGGGTGCTCCATTTCTGTCTCAGATACGGTGGCAAATGCTATTGTTGAGATAGCAAAAGCTGCAAAACTTAGAGGAGCTTTAATCAGTTTTGATCCCAATATTCGAATTGAGCTTAAACAAACTGAGATAATGAAAAATGTTTTAAAAGAAGTTCTTGATATCTCAGATATCATTCTATCGAGTGAAAGTGAGATTGCATCACTACACAATTTACTTGATATTGACAATAAATCCGAGAATCTATTTGAAAGTGAATTTAAATTAATTATATTAAAAAATGGCTCCAAAGGGGTTAAGGTTTTTGATGGTTTAACATATGAATTTATTGAACCATATATTGTGGATGAAGTAGATCCAACAGGTGCAGGTGATTGCTTTGACGGTGCATTTTTAGCTATGATGTTAAATGGAAGATCTGTTCACGATGCTGCGATAATTGCTAATGCTGCTGGAGCTTTAAGCGTTACAAAGCAAGGTCCAATGGAGGGAGTGTTTTGTTATAACGAGATATTGAGATTTATAAATGAAAATTAATTAGGTAAATGCTCATTATCAAACTCAATTATTTGGATTTGTTAAGTGGTCATTTCTGGCCTATTTGGAATATCAGTAAAGCAATTATGGGATACACATACATTTGGACAACCTTAAATTAAAAAGCGGTTAAGTGATTCATTGATGAATTTAGCAACTACATCATGAGATTAAAACAAAGGAATTCTCGCTATTTAAACTACATCTGTAAACTAACGAATTTATATGTTCATTTTGTTACTTCATTAGATTTTTAATAAGTATATAATTATTGCTTTTTTGTTGGCTTCAACTTAATAATTGGTAAAAATGAATAGTATCTGTGATTAGTCTGTTTTGATTTATTTTAAGGTTTTGCGTCATCTTATCTGGATTATTGCTCTTATTAGTGATGAAAGAGCCGAAAATACGTTTTTGGTACTAATCTATTCAATCGGGTTATGAGCATTCTCCTACATTATAGCATACTCTCATATTTCAGAAATCGGACACTGAAGAATAATTACTTGTAAAAAGGATTATTAATTCCAATCGAATACGAGTTAAATTTGAGACGTGAATTTAGTTACGTCGGGTAACACAGAAAATTTAGGTAAAAATTTGTGCTAACGATCCTTTTTTCAGGTTTTACCTATGGGTATTTACGGAATTTAAATGTAGAGGATACACTAAGATTAGCTGCTGCCTGTGGCACATTGTCTTTACGAAAACATGGCGGTACAGCTAGCCAACCGACTTTGAATGAGGCCAAACGTTTTGTAGATATTAAATGCATTGATGATAAATGAGGAGTCAATTTGAATGATACAGAAAAACCCGCTGATAGATATTGTTTGTGCTCAAAAATCTGGGATGCCAAAAGGGATTTATTCTGTTTGTTCATCTAATGCATTTGTTATTGAGGCATGTATTGAGGAGGAAAAAGACTCAGCAAATTTTGTTCTTGTGGAGTCGACTTCTAACCAAGTCAATCAATATGGGGGATATACAGGAATGAATCCCGCCAAGTTTATAAAATTTGTTTACAAAATTGCTGCGAAGGTTGGGTTTCCTGAAAGGAGAATACTTATCGGAGGTGATCATTTAGGACCTAATGTATGGCAAAATGAACCTGCTCAAATAGCAATGGAAAAATCATGTGTTCTTGTTTCAGATGCAGTTAAGGCAGGATATTCAAAAATCCATCTTGATGCCAGTATGAAATGCGCAGATGATGATCCCAATAAGGCGTTAG
>Ga0334892_1002424_pt1 | contig 13317 bp, 11 predicted proteins | sample GraSluR3_MG_4_FD_207213 | JGI IMG/M metagenome (GOLD analysis project Ga0334892, IMG submission 207213) | Sludge microbial communities from methane-producing bioreactor in Wageningen University, Netherlands - Granular Sludge_15_04-R3 | ecosystem: Engineered > Bioreactor > Anaerobic >...
TGGTCAATAAAGCTTGGGAAGAGACTCTTGGATATACCGGTGAAGAACTTGCGAAGTTGACCTATCAGGATTTAGTTCATCCTGACGATTTAGAGGGGTTTGAAAAAGCACAGCAAAGATTGGAAAGATTTGAACAGGTAAGAGATTATGTTGTTCGTTTAAGGCATAAAAATGGGACTTATCGTTATGTAGAATGGCGAAGCATCCGGAAAGGTGACCTGTATTACGGAGCAGACTGGGATGTAACGGATAAAGTCGTTGCAGAGGAAAAATTACGTGTCAGCGAGGCAAAACTTCAAAACCTTTTTCTAAACATGGAAGAAGGAGTGGCTCTTCATAAAATGGTTTTTGATGATAAAGGGGATGCCGCAGACTATTGGATTATTGATGTGAATCCGGCATTCTACCGTCATATCGGAATGAAAGACAAGATTAAAGAAAAAGTTTTGGCAAGTCAATTCTATCATTTGGAGAAAGCCCCCTTTTTAAAGGAATATGAAAAAGTTGTCAAATCCGAGAAGGCGACAACCTTTACAGTTTTTTATAAGCCCTTGGATAAGCACTTTAAGATATCTGCATTTTGCCCCCAGAAAGGGTATTTTGCAACTGTTTTCAGTGATGTTACACAACAGAAAAAATATGAACATATTATTTATTCGGAAAAAGAAAGGCTTAAGACTACTTTGCAATCTATAGGTGATGGTGTTATTACAACAGACGCTCATGGAAACATATCTTTGATGAATCCAGTAGCTGAATCTTTAACAGGTTGGAAACAGAAGGATGCTACAGGAAAGCCTCTTGCAGAAGTATTTCATATTATTAACGAAAGAACCAGATTAAGGTGCACAAATCCGGTAGAAAAGGTTTTAAAGGAAGGAAAAACTGTAGAATTGGCAAACCATACGGCTATTATTTCAAAAAGCGGAGTTGAGAGGGTTATTGCCGATACAGCGGCACCTATTCGTGATGAGAAAGGAAAAATCCTCGGTGTTGTACTTGTTTTCAGAGATGTGGATGAGGAGAAGAAAAGAGAAAAAGAAATCATTTTCATGAGCTTTCATGATATGTTGACCGGGCTGCATAACAGGACTTATTTTGAACAAGAGTTAAAAAAGCTTAATAAAGACGGAGAATTACCAAGCTCCATTATTATTGGAGATGTCAATGGTTTAAAATTCACAAATGATATTTTCGGTCATTCCGAAGGTGACCGGGTTTTGAAAAGAATATCGAAAATTCTAAAAAATGCCTGCAGCAGTAATGATATTCTGGCACGATGGGGCGGAGATGAATTTATTATATTGCTTCCCGGACAAGATGAAAAACAGGCAGAGCAGATTTGTTCAAGAATCAAGGAAGAATGTCAAAGAAGAAGTGATAATACGATAAAAACAAGCATTTCATTGGGGCAGGCTACACGGCATAATCATCAGGAGGATTTCAAACATATTATAAAAGCAGCCGAAGAAATGATGTATAGGCATAAGCTTTTGGAGAGCAGAAGTTTCAGGAGCTCTGTTATTTCCTCTTTAAAGAAATCTCTATTTGAAAGGAGTAATGAGACTGAGGAGCATGCGGAAAGAATGGCCGGTCTATGCGTGGAAATCGGGAGGTCGATGGGACTTACTGAGAATGAATTGGATGATTTAAGCTTGCTGTCCATGCTCCACGATATTGGTAAAATTGCCATAAGCGATAGTATTTTATTAAAGCCCGGACCTCTTTCGGAGAGAGAATGGATTGAAATGAGAAAACATTCGGAAATCGGTTATCGGATTGCACAAGCCACTCCGGAGCTGGCGCAATATGCGGAATATATTCTTTCTCATCATGAGAGATGGGATGGAACCGGTTATCCACAGGGATTAAAAGAAAAAGAAATAGGGCTCTTTTCAAGAATCATTGCCATTGCAGATGCTTATGATGTAATGACCAATGAGCGGGTGTATAGCAAAGCCATGACTCATGAGGAAGCTATAGAAGAAATCAAAAGTTGTTCAGGAACTCAATTCGACCCCGAAATTGCCGAAAAATTCTTGCAATTATATGATAAACCAAGAAATAGCGATGAGGAAGAACAGAATGATGTAACAGATAAAACATCAAAATAATTTCAGACAGAGTTTCGTGTATTTAATGGGAGAAACTCCATCTGAAGATAGGGGCTATTGCTGATTCAGGGTATTATTCTGGGTAATATAATTCAATCTGTCATTCAGGTACTGTAGATGTCTGTCCATGTCTGCTTTCATGATATTATACATTTGTTTTGCTTGAGGATCTTCTGTTGACTCGGCCATCAAGGAATATGTTCCTCTGGAAGATTCGCTCGAGGCAATTGCTTTCTGCAGATCACTTTTTACGGTCACTATTCCACCTCCAATTTTTTTTCAATTCTTAATTATTTTTTCCAAATTCATTTAAAAAATGTATTTATCAATTCATAATTTTATCTAATCAAATAGAAAAAGACTTATACCTCATTTTTCATCATCGGAGAATCTTAAACATCCATTGATAAGAATCACTTCGTTTTCATAACCCGCATTGAGTTGAGAATTGCCATAATGGCAACACCCACATCGGCAAATACGGCTTCCCACATTGTAGCAATACCTCCTGCACCCAGCAAGAGTACAAGTCCCTTTATACCGAGTGCGAAAAATATGTTCTGCCATACAATCGTTCTTGTTCTCCTGGCAATTTTAATAGCACTTATTAGTTTAGAAGGTTCATCTGTCATTAACACCACATCGGCAGCTTCTATTGCGGCATCGGAACCAAGTCCGCCCATGGCGACACCTACGTCTGCCCGGGCTAATGCAGGAGCGTCATTTATACCATCTCCGACAAACATAACTTTACTTCCGGGGATTTTATTGTTTTCAATTTTTTCTAACATTTTGATTTTTTCATGAGGAAGTAATTCCGTATAAATATGACGGATGCCTAATTGTTTGCCGGTGTTTTCGCCTGTCGATTGACTATCCCCCGTGAGCATAATTATTTCTTTGACTCCCATTTTTCTGAGGGCTTTGATGCTATCGGCGCTGTCTTCTTTAACTTCATCAGCAATAACGATGAAACCGGCATACGCCCCATTAACGGCCAAGTATACAATGGTGCCGTTGGCAGCTGTTTTATCAAAAGTAATACCCTCCTTTTCCATAAGTTTGCGATTCCCTGCAAGGATGGTTTTTCCTTTTACAATGGCTTTTGTGCCATGACCCGATATTTCCTGATAATCGGAAATATTATGGGGATCGATTGGATTGGAATAAGCTTTCTTGATAGAATGCGCAATAGGATGGCTGGAAAAATACTCTGCAGAAGCAGCATATTCCAGGAGCATATCTTTAGAAAACAAAGATTCAGGAACAACCTCCGTTACCTTAAAAATGCCTTTTGTCAAAGTACCTGTTTTATCAAATACAATGGTTTTTACATGATTTAGAGCCTCAAGATAATTGCTTCCTTTTATAAGAATGCCATTTCCGGATGCTCCTCCTATTCCGCCAAAAAACCCCAAAGGAATTGAGATAACAAGAGCACATGGACAGGATACAACTAAGAATACCAAAGCTCTATTTACCCATTCCGAAAAAGTTTCAGACGGTATCAACAAAGGTGGGATGAATGCAAGTGCTGCGGCTGAAAATACAACAAAAGGCGTATAGTAACGTGCAAATTTAGTAATGAAATTTTCGGTAGGGGCTTTGTGACTGCCTGCATTTTCTACTAAATCTAATATTTTTGTAACAGTGGACTCTGTGAAAGGCTTTGTGACTTTAAGGGTCAACAAACCATTTATATTAATAAATCCGGATAATAATTCATCGCCAATACGTGCATTTTTCGGTACGGATTCCCCTGTTAAAGCAGAAGTGTCCAGCATGGATTCCCCTTTTATAACCAGACCGTCCAAAGGAACTCTTTCTCCTGGTTTAATAATCAGGATATCTCCTACAATCACCTGATCAGGTGATACCTTTCGGATGATATCATCCCTTTTTAAATTTGCATAGTCGGGTCGGATATCCATCAGGTCACTGATAGAATTTCGGGATCGATTTACAGCGGCATCCTGAAAAAACTCACCGATTTGATAAAAAAGCATTACTGCGACACTTTCAGGATATTCCTGAATGGCAAATGCGCCGATGCTTGCAATGGTCATGAGAAAATTTTCGTCAAAGACCTGACCTTTTATAAGGTTTCTAACTGCTTTAATTATTATATCTTTTCCAATCAAAAGATAGCTAAATAAATATAAAATAAAAGCGGCTTTATAGGATAAATTCATTACTAAAGCAGCAACAAACATGAATGTGCCGATGGTCAGTAGCATAACTTTTTCTTTATCTAATGAAATGTTATGGTTATGACTTTGTTGATCCTGTTTTTTCCTGATGATGACATGGGGCTCAATCCGCTCTACGATACTCCTTAATTCTTCTTCGATATGTGGCAAATCGGAGGATTCTATTCTAAGGGTGAGTGTTTTTGTAACAAAATTAAGAGCGGAAGAAGAAACGCCATTGATTTTTCTTGCCTCTTCTTCTATTTTGGTAGCGCAATTGCTACAATTCAGACCTTCAAGTACAAACTCATCTTTACCTCTATTTGGCATGATACACCTTCTTTCTAAAGGAAATACCAATGACTATTTTTCATTGATATGATCTAACCCCTGATTGAATATTTGCTGAATATGCTCATCGTCTAAAGAATAATAAACTACTTTTCCATTCCTTCTGAACTTAATAAGCCTGGCTTGTTTTAAGACTCTTAGCTGGTGAGATACGGCCGATTGTGTCATGCTGAGGAGAGCTGCCATATCACAGACGCACATTTCTGAAGCCGATAAAGCATAGAGTATTTTAATTCGTGTCGTATCTCCAAAGACCTTAAATAATTCTGCCAAATCATACAGAGTTTCTTCCTTCGGCATGTCTTTTCTGACTTTATTCACAACCTCTTCATGTATGACGGGAAAATCGCATAATTCTATGAAGGTATTCTTATTTGGCATATTAATAATCTCCTTTCAAATGAACATATGAACAACTATTCATATGTTTAAATATATGATACATTATGGAAGATTATGAGTCAATAGTGATTAAGAAAGTTAGAGGGTTAAACTCATACTGCTCCGAAGGAGCTACTTATACTTAACATACTCATACTCATACTTATATTGCATCAGCGATATTCAGCAGTAGTCTTTCGCTTTTCCTCCAGCCCAGACAGGCATCCGTGATGGATTTTCCGTAGACGGCTTGGGTATCCTGTCTTCCGTCTACAAGGTAACTTTCTATGAGTAAGCCTTTGACTATTTTTCTGATGGCATCAGAGTGATTCATGCTCCTGATTATCTCCATAGCTATACGCGGCTGTTCCTCAAATTTTTTCATGGAATTGGCATGGTTGGTGTCTACAATAAGAGATGGGTTTTTCAGCCCTGCTTCCAGATATACTTTAGCGATATAGATTAAGTCCTCGTAATGATAATTGGGTATATTTCTTCCGTATTGGTTGACGGCTCCACGGAGCATGGCGTGTGCCAGAGGATTGCCGGTGGTATTGACTTCAAAACCATTATATAAAAAGGTATGAGGGAGTTGAGCAGCTTTTATGGAATTTAGCATAACAACTAAATCACCGCTGGTAGGATTTTTCATCCCCACAGGTACATCCATTCCGCTTACTGTCAGCCGATGCTGTTGGTTTTCAACGGATCTTGCGCCCACGGCGATATAGCTCAACAAGTCTTCTACATAAGGATAATTTGTGGGATACAGCATTTCATCCGCCGTTGTCAGGCCGGATTCCTCCATAACGCGGATATGTAGCCGTCTTAAAGCCTGAAGACCTTTTACAATATTGGGTTTTTCATGAGGGTCAGGTTGATGCATCATGCCTTTATAGCCTTCGCCTGTAGTACGAGGCTTATTGGTATAGACCCGGGGAATAAGCAGAAGTTTTTCTTTTACTTTTTCCTGTACCTTTGCCAATTTAACCGTATATTCTACCACTGCATCCTCATCATCAGCCGAGCATGGTCCGATAACGACAACAAAACGATTGCTTTCACCTGAAAAGATTTCCTGTATTTCTTTATCGATATGTGCCTTATGGACAGCAGTCTCTTTGCTTAATGGCATTTGTTCTTTCATTTCTTCCGGGGACGGAAGTTTTTGGACATATTCAAAGCTCATTTTATTTCCTCCAAAGGTAAGATTTAAATTGAAAGGATAATACCATATATAAAAGCAAATATCAATAACTTAGGTTTTATAAAAAAGAGTTACATTTTTGAATTTAAGCATCAATGGTATCTGGGGCTATTTCTTGATTTTATAAATCTTGATTTTGATTTTTAAAAAATTCTTCCGTGAGAATTTTTCTTTGGATAAATATTCAATCCTTTATTTGAGTATATTAATGCGAGGGAGGGATTCAAAATGAAGCTATTTAACGAATCCATATACATAAATACTAAAGATCGTTTATCACAATTTGAGCTAAACAACTGTATTCACCAGATGATAGGTGAAATAACCAAATCTTATGATAAAATAGCAGTTATATGCATTGGTACGGATAGGTCTACAGGAGATAGTTATGGCCCTTTGGCAGGGCACCTGCTGTCAAAATATACCCTGTATGAATTTGATTTATACGGCACTCTTTATGAACCGGTTCACGCATTGACATTGGAAAAAACCATTAAACGAATCAACGAAGAAAAAACCCTTATCATTGCAATAGATTCTTCTGTAGGCTACTCGGATTACGTGGGATGTATCGGTATCAAATATGGGTCTATCAGCCCCGGAAGAGGTGTTGGAAAAAACCTGCCTTCTATTGGAGATATAGCCATATCAGGAGTAGTGGCTGTTTCAGGTTTTTCGCCTATTCTGATGCTTCAAAGTGCCTCTTTGGGGATGGTCTATACAATGGCGGAAAAAACCACCCGTGCTATTGCTTATAGTCTGTATAAACTGCAGATAGAGAAACATCGGTCTTCTGTTGGAAGCAAGGTATTTTCCTTGGAATCATGACCGAAAGGAACAAAAATATCGAAATAGTTTTTTCTTCAGCCATTGCAGTCCATGCCAATATTTTCTGGGTTTTTTCTTTTCGCTTATTTTATTATTGATTGGAAAAGTTCGGGGAAAAGTATAAAAAAATATTGATTTTATAGTAGAATGTGGGTATATTCTATTCAAAAAGAGGTGTCATATGAAACACAGAGCTTTACAATTTGCTCTGATTTTGTTTGGGAGCATGTTGGTTATAACAGGAATAAAAAGGCAAGAGGTTCATACGGTACTGACCAAAGCCATTAATATATGTCTGGAATGTATCGGGATTGGTTGATATGCTGAGAAAAACTGTACAGATTATAACGGCTGTTTTAACCAACAGCTACTATAAAGGGTTCTTGAATGGAACCATATATAAAGGAAAATCCAAACTTTTTTGTGTACCCGGGTTTAATTGCTATTCATGCCCCGGAGCGCTGGGATCATGTCCCATAGGTGCTTTCCAGGCAGTGGTGAACAGTGCACAATATTTCATTTCTTTTTACCTTCTGGGATTTTTTTTGATCATCGGCACACTCTTAGGTCGATTTGTCTGCGGATGGCTTTGCCCTTTCGGGCTTTTTCAGGAATGGATTTATAAAATCCCCCTAAGAAAGGTACATTTGTCACATCGGTATGGGTTTTTGAAATATTTCAAATATCTTTTCCTTTTAGTTTTTGTTATATTTATCCCTATCTTGTTTTCTAATGCCTGGGGTGTAGGAGATCCTGCCTATTGTAAATATATATGTCCTGTTGGGACTCTGGAGGCCGGTATTCCTCTTCTATATACCAATGAATCATTGCGCTCTGCAGCAGGCACTCTATTTAATTGGAAGCTGGGGATACTACTGCTTGTTGTCCTGCTGTCAACAAAGATTTATCGTTTTTTTTGCAAGTATATGTGCCCTCTGGGTGCCATTTATGCATTGTTTAATAAGATTTCATGTTATCATATTAAGATTGACAAACAAGCATGTAATAAATGTGGAAACTGTTTAAATGCATGCAAAATGGGAGGCATCCCTTATGAAGACCCCAATAGCCCTGAATGTATTCGATGTGGGGCCTGTAAAAAAGCATGTCCTGTAAATGCTATTACAACAGGCTTTAATATTCCTGTGAGAAAGGCGAATTTCAGGAGATTTTAACTTCCTTTGTCGAATAGACTTTATTTAATTGACCTGGACTAACGTATGTGATATTAATGAGTGAGGAAATAATTTCCAAGTATACATTTGAGAATCTGTATATAATAATAGGATAGAAAATGTTGTCAATTTTCTCAAAAAGAAGAATAAAATAAACTAGATGGAAAATGAGTTGTTAATGAGATAAAAGGCAGGTAAAGAAATGAACGATATATTCGAAAGAGTCAAAAGGATGATGAGGAAAAGACTTAAACTAAATTATAAGCTTGTCAAAGTGATATCTCTGCTTATAATTTGTTTCTCAATTGTTTCTGTGATTATAATTTTGGCAGACAGTACCTTATCTGTATTTACAGTAAGTATTAATGGGAAAAGCATGGGTCAAGTTCATAGAAAGAATCAGGTTTATATGATTGTGGATTCCGTTGAAAAAGATTTGAGTCGTAAATATGGAACAGAAGCTTTTGTCAAAGATAGTATGATTTCCTTTAAGAAAGAAAAAGTTTCTGAAATAGAGCCTTTAAACGAAGAAGAAGTTATTCGTGAACTTTCAAAATCTGAGAACTCCTTTTTAAAGTCCTGGGTAATGACGGTAGAAGGTGACAATGTCGTTGCGTTAAATAGCAAGGAAAAAGCCGACCGGCTTATAAATGATCTTAAAAACCACTTTCTTAAGGAGGGTGGTCAATACCAGGATGTTTATTTTAAGGAGGCAGTAGAGATAAAAGAAAAGAATTTGCATGCAAATGAATTATTCGCATATGAAGATGCGCTTAGATATATTTTGACGGGCACTACCGAATGGAAAGAACATCAAATAAGGAGAGGAGAAAGCTTATGGACAATTGCTGAAAGGCATCAGATTTCTCTTGAAGATTTGGAGTCAGCCAATCCGGATATCGACCCTGATAAATTACAGATTGGGCAAAGTATAAGCCTGGTTATACCAAAACCTTATATTACAGTTGTAACAACAGAAAAAGCTGTCGTCAGCGAAAAAATCATGTTTGAAAATACATATGAAAAGACAGAAGCCCTTTATGAGGGAGAGGAACAGATTAAAAAGGAAGGTATATTTGGCGTAAAAGAAATAAACTCACAGGTGACACGGGAAAACGGAGAAATCGTATCAACGGAAATCATCGAGACTGCTGTTATAAAAGAACCTTTGAATCAAATCGTATTATTAGGAACTAAGGCTATTCCTTCATCCTTAGGGACAGGAGCTTTGGACAATCCTTCAAGAGGTATGTTGACTTCTGTTTTTGGAAGAAGATGGGGCAGAATGCATTCAGGTATAGATATTGCAAATGATAAAGGAACACCTATTGTAGCTGCCGATGGAGGGGTTGTAACCTTTACCGGTTGGAAAGGAAACTATGGATTACTGGTCATTATTTCACACGGAAATAACAGAACAACGTATTATGGTCACTGTGATGAGATTTTAGTCAGCCAGGGTGATGTGGTTGAAAAGGGTAAGGTAATTGCTAAAATGGGAAATACCGGTAATGCTACGGGTGTGCATCTTCATTTTGAAGTAAGAGTTAACGATATACCTCAGGACCCGCTGAAGTATGTGGAATACACCATCAATTGAGATTTAAAGTTTTAGATTTAAGATTAATGATTTAAGGTGGATTTTGCCTCAGGCAGAATCCTCTTACGATTTTACTTCCACTTCACTTCCATTTCCACTTTCACTCACCTTACCTTTACTATTTTCATATTGATTAATTGCCAACCTTAAGGGTATGCTATATAATACTATTAAAGTTGCAAAAATTTGGAGGATAACGGATATTATGAGTGTCAGAGTAAGATTTGCACCAAGCCCTACAGGGTTTGTTCATATTGGCAGTTTAAGGACAGCATTATATAATTATTTGTTTGCAAAGAAAAATAATGGAAGTTACATACTTCGTATTGAAGATACGGATCAGAGCCGCCTTGTAGGCGGGGCAGTAGAAAATATGTTGAATATATTGAAATGGTGCGGGGTAGATCATAACGAAGGGGTTATGATGCAAGAAGGCGTAATAACTCAGACCGGAGAATATGGTCCGTATATACAGTCAGAAAGATTAGAAATTTACAAAAAATATATTCGACAACTACTGGATGATGGATATGCTTACTATTGTTTTTGTTCAAAAGAAAGACTGGATCACGTTCGAGAAGAACAGATCAGTAAAGGAGAAACGCCTAAATATGATGGTTGTTGCAGAGACATTTCATTAGAAGAGGCCCGAAAAAGAGCCGAAGCCGGGGAATCCTGCGTCATTCGACTGAAACTTCCCGTGAATAAAGATATTGTTTTTACGGATGTTGTTAGAGGTCACGTTATTGTCAATACCGGGGATTTAGATGATCAGGTTCTCATAAAAACAGACGGGTTCCCAACTTACCATTTTGCAGTAGTCGTAGATGATCATCTTATGGGTATTACTCATGTCATAAGAGGTGAAGAATGGGTTATCTCTACGCCAAAGCATGTGTATCTTTATGAAGCTTTTGGATGGAAAGCACCTGTATTTGTTCACCTTCCCAATATTCTTAATACTGAGAGAAAGAAGCTCAGCAAGCGGCACGGAGATGTAGCGGCTACTGATTTTAAGAACAAAGGGTATTTACCGGAAGGGTTGATAAATTATCTGGCATTGGTTGGATGGAGTCCTGATAGTGAGCAGGAAATTTTTCAGATGGAAGACCTGATTCAAAGTTTTTCTCTTAAAAGGGTATCCAAAAGCGGAGGTATATTCGACACCAATAAATTAAACTGGGTCAACAGTCAATTTATCAGAGAATATGATCTGGATGTTATTGCAGAATTATCAATTCCATTTTTAGTTAATGCCGGTTATATATCAGAAGAAGATGCAAAGAAAAAAATCAATTGGGTCAAAGACATGATATCCATTTTAAGAGACAGGATGTCATATCTGGGTGAAATAAAGAAAGAAGCGGCAATTTTCTTTAATGATGCGATAGAACCGAAGGATGATGAGGCTAAAGAGGTTTTAAAGCTGTCACATATTCAGGAATTATTGAATATATTTGAAGAAAAAGTGAAAGATGCCGAGACAATTGATCAGGATTTTGGTAAAATAGTTTTCAAACAGATTCAAAAGGAAACAGGTTTTAAAGGAAAGAATTTATATATGCCTATTAGGGTAATGCTTACAGGAGAAGTTCATGGTCCGGATATGGGAATGACTCTTAAAGTGTTAGGAAAAGAAAAGATTTTGTCACGAATAAAGTATGTAAGAGATTATTTAATTTAGTTTATGAGTATAGAGGATTAAATTAGAGGTTAGGCATGGACAGAAATTTAGCTGCAGCTAAATTTCTACCATAAATCATAAATCATAATGTGATGATTAGGATAAGTAAGCAGAAAAATTCACCGACAGAGAGAACCGCATATGCTGAGAGTGGTTTCGGATGGATGTCTGCCGAATTGCACCTATGAGCAGCTTCCTGAAATGAAGGTAGTCTCATTAGTAGTAATTTCAGATTATCTACTAATGGAAAGTAAGGTAGCCGTTTGCCGCGATAAGGCATTGAGTTGAGGGCGAAGCCCTAAACAGAGTGGAACCGCGGAACTTTCGTCTCTGAATGAGATGAAGGTTTTTTTATTTAAGGAGGTTTTTATATGTCCTTTGTAAAAGAAATTAAAGGAGATATCGATGCTGCACTGGAAAGAGATCCGGCTGCAAGGAACAGGATGGAAGTATTATTGTGTTATCCGGGCGTTCATGCTTTGATTTCACATAGAATAGCACATACTTTTTTTAATAAGGGATTAAAATTGTTTGCGAGACTTATTTCCCAATTTTCAAGATTCATTACTGGAATTGAAATACATCCGGGGGCTAAAATAGGAAAAGGATGTTTTATCGATCATGGTATGGCCGTAGTAATAGGGGAGACAACAGAAATTGGTGAAGATGTGACCATATACCAAGCAGTTACCCTTGGAGGAACCGGAAAGGATGTTGGGAAAAGGCATCCTACCATTGGAAATAATGTAGTTGTAAGCAGCGGGGCTAAGGTGTTGGGTCCTTTTATTGTTGGAGATAATTCTAAGATTGGTGCCGGATCTGTTGTTCTTGAAGCAGTACCGCCAAATTGCACGGTTGTCGGAGTTCCGGGTCGTGTGGTAAAAAAAGGCGGTGAAAGAATAGAAAAGGCGGATCTTGATCAAGTACATCTTCCGGATCCTATTATGCAGGAACTTGAGTGTTTAAGAAGAAGGATTGTTCTTCTTGAGAATAAACTGAATAACGCAAATAAGGAGGTAAATAGAAATGAAGATTTATAATACTTTAACCAGAAAAAAAGAAGAATTCGTTCCTTTAGATGAAAATGAAATCAAAGTATATGTTTGCGGACCGACGGTTTACAATTATTTTCATATTGGCAATGCAAGACCCTTTGTTGTTTTTGATACGTTGAGAAAATATCTGGAATATAAGGGTTATAGAGTGAAATATGTTCAAAACTTTACGGATGTGGACGATAAAATAATTAAACGTGCAAAAGAAGAAGGGATTCAAGCGTCCGAAGTCGGCGAGAAATATATTAAAGAGTATTTTAAGGATGCTGAGGCGTTAAATGTGAAACATGCGACACTGCACCCCAGAGTAACAGAAAACATGACCGATATCATCAATTTTATTGAAGCACTTATAGAAAAGGGCTTTGCTTATGAGGTCAATGGAGACATTTATTATGATACGGAAAAATTCAACGATTATGGAAAACTTTCCAGACAGAATATGAAGGATTTGGATTCGGGAGCAAGAATCGAAGTGGACACCAGAAAAAGGAATCCTATGGATTTTGCTCTATGGAAAGCTCAAAAAACAAAAGAAGAAATATCCTGGAAATCTCCATGGGGAAAAGGGAGACCGGGATGGCATATTGAATGTTCGGTCATGTCTACCAAATACTTGGGGGAAACCATAGACATACATGCAGGAGGACAGGACTTGATATTTCCTCATCATGAAAATGAGATTGCTCAAAGTGAGGCTCTTTCAGGAAAACCCTTGGCTAACTACTGGATG
>Ga0334892_1002427_pt1 | contig 13309 bp, 9 predicted proteins | sample GraSluR3_MG_4_FD_207213 | JGI IMG/M metagenome (GOLD analysis project Ga0334892, IMG submission 207213) | Sludge microbial communities from methane-producing bioreactor in Wageningen University, Netherlands - Granular Sludge_15_04-R3 | ecosystem: Engineered > Bioreactor > Anaerobic > Unclassified...
CGTTACCCAGAACCAGAGCGAGACGGAAGCGCTGGGCATCAGGGTCGGCGACTTTGTCTACGTCGATCCAAGGGTGGAACTGACCAACGGATTCATCCGCTCGCGCTATCTCGACGACAAGGCCGGCGTCGCAGCGATCTACGGCGCGCTCCTGGCCCTGCACCAAGCCGGGCTGGCGCCGCGATACCGCCTTGACGTGCTGATCTCCAACTACGAGGAGGTCGGCCACGGAGGCGCAAGCGGGATACCCGACACGGTCGAAGAGCTGGTCACCGTGGATATGGCTGCAGCAGGCGAGGAGCAGGCCTCGGATGAGTTCACGGTGGGCATCTGCGCCAAGGATTCCGGTGGCCCTTACCATCTGGGCCTGAGACGTCGCCTGGAGCAGCTCGCGATCGATCACGAGATCCCCTTCCGCACCGACACCTATCCCTACTACGGCTCTGATGGTGAGGCGGCATGGCGCGCGGGGGCCGATCTGGCGGTCGGCCTCATCGGTCCCGGCGTCGATGCCTCCCACGCCTATGAACGCACCCACCAGGACTCCCTGAGCGCAACGATCCGGCTGCTGCTGGCCTACCTGTTGAGCGAGTGACGGATGCAGGAGACGCTGACGCAGCCCACCGGCACGCCGTTGCCCATCAGCCAACGGCTGGACTGGCGAGTTCCCTACTTGACCAGCGACCTGCCGGGGGTCGGCGGCGTGATCCGCACCGAGCCCGAGGACTTCGTCGTGGACGAAGTGCCGGCGTACGAACCATGCGGCGACGGTGAGCACACCTACTTCCGCGTCGAGAAACGCGACATCACGACGCTGCAGCTGGCCCAGCAGATCGCCCAGAAGCTCGACCTACCCCCGCGGGCCGTAAGCTATGCCGGGCTCAAGGACGCCTATGCCGTTGCCAGACAGACCTTCTCGGTGCAGTTCGTGCCGACCGAGAAGATCGAGGCGCTCGAATTGGATCGGGCGCAGGTTCTCTGGGTCGCGCGCCATCGCAACAAGCTGCGTGTGGGACATCTACGCGGAAACCGCTTCAGCTTGCGCATCCGCGATGTCGTACCCGAAGCCGAGGACCGAGCGGCGGCGATCCTTGAGCGTCTCAAGACAAGCGGTGTACCCAATGCCTACGGCCCCCAGCGCTTCGGCAATCGTGGTGACAACCATATCGCCGGCTACCATCTGCTGCGCGACGACCGCGCGGGACTCCAAGCTATGGGGATCCGCCACCTGTCCAGAAACCTGCGTGGGCTCTTCATCAGCGCCCTGCAATCGGCACTCTTCAACCAGGTCGTCGCCCTGCGCCTAGAACAGGGCACCCTGGACACCGTCATCCCCGGCGATATCGCTCGTAAGGAGGACACCGGGGGCATCTTCACCGTTGAGGAGGTCGAGACGGAGCGCGCTCGGGCTGCAGCCTGGGAGATCTCGGCTACAGGACCTATCTATGGGGACAAGTTGATGCAGGCTCAGGAGGAGGCCGGGCGGATGGAAGCCGACGTGCTGGCCGCATCCGGACTTACCCTGAACGACTTCCGCGCGATCAGAGAACGCGGCGTTCGACGGCCCTTGCGCTACAATGCCGAGGGCCTGACCTGGCGGGTTGAGCACCAGAGCGTGCTGTGGGTAAGCTTCTTTGCGCCCAAGGGCTCATTTGCCACCGTCCTTCTGCGCGAGCTGATGAAGGGCGATGTTCCTCAGGATTTCGAGTCATAGCGGAGGCGTGATGGACGATCGACAGCGCAAGCAGATGCAGTACTCAGCCATCTACCTTTTGATCGCCATTGTGGCGGCGTGGCTTTTTCAGACGCTGATTTTCCGGCCCTTGGTCATCCGTTGGAGCGAGGTCCCTTATAGCCAGTTCCTCGAAGAGCTGGAGGTGGGGAACATTGCCGAAGTCCGCCTCACTGAGGACCGCATCCTCTACACCTGCTGCGACGAAGCGGAGGAAGCCGAGGCCGGCTCCTACAATGTCGTGCGTGTGGACGATCCCGATCTCATCGAGCGTCTGGTCGACGCAGGCGTGAGCTTCTCGGGTGAAGCACCCAGCAATGCCCTCCTACCCAGCATTCTCGGCTGGATCATTCCCTTGCTGCCGCTCGCCCTGATCTGGTATTTCGTCCTGCGGCGCATGGGCCAGGGGGGCGCCGGTGTCATGTCGGTCGGCAAGAGCCGCGCTAAGGAGATCCAGGGGGAGAAAACGGGGGTCAAGTTCGCCGATGTCGGCGGGGCAGAGGAAGCGACCTTTGAGCTCAAAGAGATCATCGACTTCCTCAAGGACCCTCAGCGCTTCACACGCCTTGGAGCCAAACTACCCAAAGGCGTGCTGCTCGTCGGTCCCCCTGGGACCGGCAAGACGCTGATGGCGAGGGCGACCGCCGGTGAGGCCGATGTGCCCTTCTTCTCCATCAGCGGATCGGATTTCGTGGAGATGTTTGTCGGCGTGGGGGCGTCGCGGGTGCGCGACCTCTTCGTCCAAGCCAAGGCCAAGGCACCCTGTATCGTCTTTATCGACGAGATCGATGCCATCGGTCAGTCACGGTCCTCCGTCGGCGCAATCGCGACGAACGATGAGCGCGAGCAGACGTTGAACCAGTTGCTGTCGGAGATGGATGGCTTTGAGCCCAATCAGGGCGTCGTCATCATGGCCGCGACCAACCGCCCCGAGATCCTCGATCGTGCGCTATTGCGTCCCGGTCGCTTCGACCGGCAGATCGAGGTGAGCCTACCGACAGAACGGGGGCGCCACGAGATCCTCAAGATCCACACCCAGGACGTTATACTCGACAGTGATGTCGCTCTCAAACGCATCGCGCAGATCACGGCGGGCTTCTCCGGCGCCGACCTGGCCAACATCGTCAACGAAGCCGCTCTGCTGGCGGTGCGGCGCAATCACGAAGCGGTCACGATGGATGACTTCGATCGTGCCTTTGAAAGGGTCGTGGCAGGCCTCCAGCGCAAGATGCAGCTCAAGCCCGAGGTACGCAGGCGTGTGGCCTACCACGAAGGGGGCCACGCCCTGGTGGCTTACCTCCAGCCGGACACCGACCCGGTGCACAAGGTGAGCATCGTGCCCACCTCGAAGGGTGCACTCGGCTACACGCTCCAGATGCCCGATGAGGACACCTATCTGATGAGCAAGCGCGAGCTTGAGGAGCGGATCGCGGTGATGCTCGGTGGGCGGGCGGCGGAGAAGCTCGTGTTTGAGGACACCTCCACCGGTGCCGCCAATGACCTGGAACGGGTAACAGAGCTCGCGCTGCGGATGGTCACGGAATTCGGCATGACCGAGACGCTGGGACCTGTCCGCTACGCCGGCACAGCAGGCACGGGTTACCTGGGCAACACCGGAGGTCTGCGCCAGGACATCAGCCCAGATACCGCGCGTCTGATCGACCAGGAAACGCGAATTATCGTCGAGACGGCTGAGCGTAGGGCACTGGATCTGCTGCAAGCGAACATCGATGCCCTCCACGAGATCGCTCAGACACTCCAGGATCAGGAAGTGATCAGTGCCGACGACATCGCCAGGATCGTAGGGTAGGACGCAGGAGGTACAAGATGGCTCGGGTTCCCACAGGTGAAGAGCGCGAGGTCCGGCATAGCCCCGGCACAACCATCGACGGGGCGTCGTTGGCCCTGACTATTGTATTGGCAGCCGTCGTCGCTGCGCTCTCATTCATCCCCTTCTCGGTGATGCTGGGCACGGCGGGCAGCATCGAGATGTCGGAAGGCGTCTATCCTCTGGTCGGCTGGATCCTCGGCCCCATCGCCGGCGCCGTTGCCTCCGGACTAGGCCGGCTCGTGGGCGTCTTGCTGGCGCCCCACACAGCGGGCGTGCCGTTCGTCTCGGTATCGGGCGCGATGATCGGCAGCTTTGCAGCGGGCTCGATGGTCCTGCAGGGCAGACGGCGGCATTGGTGGATCGGGTTGACGATCTACCTGGTTATCGTCTACCTTCTCTACGCCGGGCGCGCCGTGGTCCAGAACGGCGTGGGCCTCTGGCCGGCCATCGGGGCCACCTTTCTAAACTGGTCGGGGATCCTGCTCTATGCCCTCCCGACCCGCCGTTGGATCGCACGCTGGCTCAAGAGCCGCCACGTCGGCCACCTGGCAGCGGGGCTCTTCCTCGGCACCTGGATGATCTCGGGCATCACGCACGTCAACTCCGGGATGATCACCTATTTTATGTATAACTGGCCGGAAGAAGTATGGTTAGTCCTGATCCCCATCATCCCGGTCGAGAACCTCGTCCGCTGTCTGATCGGGACGGTGATCGGCACCGGCGTCATCGCCGGCCTCCGTGCCATCGGGATCCTCAAGCCTCGTGAAGCCGTCTATTGAGACACCCGCAGCACGATCCTCCGACTGTCGTACGGAGGCAAGTGCCGTTTTCGACGGGGTCTCTTACCTCTATCCCCGCACCCAGGAACCGGCGCTCAAGGACATCAACCTAACCATCCTGCGTGGGGAGTTTCTGGGTGTGATCGGCCCGACCGGCGCGGGCAAGACGACGCTGTGCCTAACCCTGAATGGAATCGTGCCCCAGGCCTTCGGCGGGCGCTTCTTCGGTTATGTGAAGGTCGCCGGGCTCGACACACTGAATCATCCCATCAGCGCCATGGCGCAACACGTGGGGATGGTCTTCGAAGATCCCGACACCCAGCTCACAGCCACCTCCGTGGAGAACGAGATCGCCTTCGCGCTCGAAAACCTCAGGGTCCCACGGGACGAGATGCGCAGGCGGATTTCGTGGGCCCTGGAGATCGTGCGCCTCGAGGGCAAGGAGCACAAACACCCCTTCGAACTATCGGGAGGCGAGAAACAACGCCTCGCGATCGCGGCAGCGCTGGCCCTGCGCCCCGAGATTCTGGTCCTCGACGAACCCACCTCCCAGCTCGACCCGGTTGGCGTCCAAGAGGTCTTTGCCATCCTGCGCGACCTCAACCGAACGTTGGGGATCACCGTCGTGATCGCCGGTCACGCGGCTGAGGAGATGGCAGAGCATGCCGATCGACTCGCTTTACTTGTCCATGGAGAGCTGGTGACCACCGGGACACCCGAGGCGGTCTATGGAGACGTCGAACGCCTCAACAAGATTGGCGTACGTCCGCCACAGGTGACGGAGACCTTCTACCTGCTGGGCAACGGAACGCTGCCGGACCTGCCCGTGCGGCTGGAGGATGGGCTGAGGCTGCTCGAGACCTGGCCCCGCACGCACGCATGCCAAGGGGCACCATGCGAACAGCCGGCAAGACCAGCTCCACCGGTCAGTAGCGCCCGGCAAACGACGACGCCCCTCCTGTCGGCTCAGGCATTACACCACACCTACGCCGACGGCACCCAGGCACTCAAGGGCATCTCACTGGAGATCCATAGAGGCGAATATGTGCTCATCGCGGGGCAAAATGGGGCCGGCAAGAGCACACTGGTCAAGCATTTCCTCAACCTCCTCCAACCAACCCTTGGCACGACCTCGGTCAACGGCATCGATACCCGCCGCCTTCGGATGAGCGACCTGGCGCGCATCATCGGCTACGTGGCCCAAAACCCTGACCATCAGATCTTCACCGCCACGGTGGAGGACGAGGTCGCGTTTGCCCTGCGGCATCTGGGCCGCTCAACCGACCAGGTGAGCGCCGCCGTCACCCGCAGCTTGGAGGCCGTCGGCCTGCTCGATGCGCGGGATCGGCACCCCCTCGCGTTGCCCAAAGGCGACCGGACGCGGGTGATCATCGCAGCCGTACTGGCGATGGATCCGGAGGTCCTGATCTTTGACGAGCCCACCATGGGCCAGGACGACCAAGGCGCGCAGGCGATCCTCGATATCACGCGGCGCCTGCATCAGCAGGGGAAGACTGTGGTGACCATCACCCACCACCTGCACCTCATGCCGGCGTATGCCGAGCGTATGATCCTGATGGGCAAGGGCGTGAAGCTGCTCGACGCCCCGATTCGCCAGGCTCTCCACGACGTGGATCTGCTCGCCGCGACCTATCTGGCCCCACCACAAGCCGTATGGCTGGCACGGGCGCTCTGCGAAGCCGATGAGCCGGGCGCCGCGGCCCTCGTGACCCCGGAGGACGTCGCCGGCTGTCTAGCCGGACAGGCCCCCCCGATGGAGGTCCGCCATTAGCGCCTTCACACTCCAAAGCGTCGGACGCACATCGCTCTTCACCCGTCTGGATGTCCGGCCCAAGCTGGCCCTGATGACGGTCCTGACCCTGGTCGCCTTGGTCTGGGAGAGTCCCTTGCTGGGCACGCTGCTGGCCCTGATCGTCCTGATCGCGTGTCTGGTTGTGGGCGTACACCTCAGCTATGTCGGCAAACTGCTCGCGGTGATGCTGCCCTTCTACCTGTTGATGCTGATCACGCAAGGCTTCTTCGCCAATGATCTGATCCGCTCACGCACCGGACAAACGACACTAACGCCCCTCTTCTCCCTCCCGGACAGCTGGTGGTTAGTCGGAGGCACGACGATGTCGGTCGAAGGGCTCCTGTACGCACTCAACAGCATGGCCAAGACGCTGACGATGATGCTGGTGATCCCCCTCGTCGTCTTCACCACCGACGTCAACACGATGATCGTGGGCTTGGTCAAAGCCCGCGTCCCGTACAAGATCGCCTTTATCTTCTCCTCCACGCTCCGCTTTTTCCCCTTGCTTTTTGGGGATGTCCAGGCCATCATTCAGGCGCAACGCCTACGAGGGCTCGCCTTCGAGACCATGGGGCCGATCCGGCGATTGCGCGTCTATGCCAGGATCGCCGTGCCCTTGATCTTGGGCGCGGTGGTGAAATCCCAGCAGCTCGAGATCGTCCTGCAGTCCAAGGCCTTCTCCGGCAGCCCACAGCGCACCTACTTGCACGAGTCACGCTTGGCGTTCGCCGACTACGCCGTGCTGATCTTTGCCGGCCTGTTCATCGTGGTTGCGGCGGTGCTCTACATCGCCTTCGATATCGGAAAGTTCGGGGGGCCCCTATAGGCAGGCTATGACGATCCTCACATCCCGGAACGGGAAGCTGTATATCGGTCCGGATCATCCGGTGGTGCTGATCAGCGACCAACTGCGTCTCGGACCCCAATGGGACGAGGCCTCTGCCGATGCTGCCCTTGAGCAGATGGTGACCCTTGCCCGGCGCGCGATCTCGGCGGGCCTGGATATGGTGGACCTGATGGTCACCGGTCCGGCTACGGACGAGAGCGCGGCTTTCGTGACCCACCTGCTCCCCCGACTTGCCGTTGCCGTTCACGACGCCGTCGGCTGTGCCATCTCACTGGACTCGCGCCATCCTGCGGCGCTCCGCGCCGCCCTGACGGCTCTCCGGCCCTACAAGGTGCTCATCAACTCCGTCACGGCGGAGGCTGACGTACTGGCGACGCTGTTGCCGCTCGCCGCCGAGTTCGGGGCCGCCATCATCGGCATGCCGATCGGCGACCATCACGGCTTGCCGAAAGACGTCCAGGGGCGGATGAAGGAGGCCGAGGTGATCCTCGAACGGGCAGCTGCCCACGGCATTCCGTCGGAGGACGTGGTGATGGATGCGATCTGCCTGGCCCCCTCCGCCGAATTAGGCTCCATGGCCGTGTCCCTGGAGACGCTGCGCCGCTTTCACGATGAGTTGGGCGTCGCAACGACGCTCGGCATCAGTAACGCCGGTTACGGCATGCCCGAGCCCTTCCATATCGCCCTGGCCTATCTGCTGTCCGCTATGCCCTGGGGTCTGGACTCAGCGCTGGTGAACCCGCGCACACCGCTGCTCATCGAGGCCGTGCGCGCCGGTGATTTTCTGACACACCGCGATCCCTATGGGAGGCGGTATCTCCAACACTACCGGGCCACACAACGAACATGACTTTGAGGAGATGCTCATGCGACTTACTTTCACGCTGAACGATGCCCCCATCGATCTGGAGGACATCCCTGAGGATATGGCCTTGGTCGACCTGCTCCGCGACGTCCTCGACCTGACGGGCACCAAGCGTGGGTGCGAGACGGGCACCTGCGGCGCCTGCTCCGTGCTGATCGACGGACGCCTGGCGCGCTCATGCAGGACCAAGGTGGCCGACATCGTCGACCACCACGTAACAACGATCGAGGGTATCCGCAGCCCTGACGGTGGCCTCAGCGACCTTCAGACCGCCTTTCTCGCCCATGGCGCGGTGCAATGCGGATTCTGCACGCCAGGCATGGTCCTGGCGGGGGAGGCGCTTCTGCGTCGCAACGCGGCGCCGACCCGTACCGAGATCCGTCGCGCCATCAACGCCAATCTCTGTCGCTGCACAGGCTATCAACAGATCGTCGACGCGATCGAGGAGGTGGCTGCCCTCCGACGCGCGAACCGGGTCGCGGACGGGGAGGTGACCCCGTGACCGAGAAGCTCAGTTATGTCGGCAATCCGGCCCTGAAGAACGTCGATGGCATCGACAAGGTCACCGGGCGCACCCGCTACGTCGGCGATATGGTCGTCCCGAACATGCTGGTCGGCAAGGTGCTGCGCAGCCCCGTGCCGCATGCGCGCATCACGGAGCTCGACGTGACGCCGGCCCTTGCGGTGCCCGGCGTCAAGGCCGCGATCACCCATGCGGACTTCGTGGATGACGGCAGCTTCGGCTGGCCGATTCGTGACGCTTTCATGCTCGCCTATCAGAAGGTGCGCTACGTCGGCGAAGCCGTCGCCGCCGTCGCCGCCGAGGATGAGGAAGCCGCAGACGCCGGACTGGCAGCGATACGCTTCGCCTATGAGCCCCTACCGGTGATCGCGAGTGTGGACCAGGCCCTCGACCCGGAGATGCCTCAGATTCCTGAGATCTCGCCCACGGGAGGCGGTAACCTCTCTAACACCCACCTGCTGCGCAACGGTGATCCCGATCCGCTCATCGCAAGCGCGCCTGTCGTCCTGGAGGCGACCTACGAACTCCCGCATCAGGAGCACGCCTACATCGAGACCGAGGGCGCGCTGGCGATCCCTGAACCGGACGGCGGCGTCACCATCTACGCCAACTGCCAGAGCCCCCACCTGAACCGCGACAATGCCGCTCAGGTCCTGGGGCTCGAGCCCGGTCGCGTTCGCGTGATCCAGCCGCCAATGGGCGGCGCTTTCGGCGGCAAGGACGACGTCGTTTATCAGACCACGGCCCAGGCGGCAAAGCTCGCCCTGAAGGCCGGTGCGCCCGTGCGCCTCATCCTCAACCGCCCCGAGTCCATGGCGGCTTCCTACAAGCGTCAGTCGATGCGGAGTCATCTCATCCTTGCAGCCGAGCAGGATGGGACCTTACGCGCGGCCAAGGCGGACCTGACCGTCGACACCGGCGCCTATGCCTCCGGCACACCGCTCTCCTCCTGGCGGGCGACGATGCACGCGGCAGGTGCCTATCGCTATGAGGCCGTCCACGTCGATACCCAGGCCCTCTACACCAACAACGGCTACTCCGGCGCCTTCCGAGGTTTCGGCAATACCCAGGCGAGTTGTGCCGCCGAACTGGCCATCGACGAATTGGCCGAGCAGGTGGGCCGTGATCCCATCGAGTTTCGTCTGCACAACTGCCTGAGACTGGGCGATCGCACGATGACGGGTGTTCAGCTGGATCAGGCGGTCGGCCTGGCGGATTGTCTGACGTGGGTGCGCGACCGCTCCGACTGGGCTGCCAAGCGCGCCGCCTATGACGCCCAACCCGGCGATGCGCCGCATAAGCGCGGGATCGGGGTCGCCTGCTACTTTCACGGCAGCGGCCTGGGCGGCGAGGGCCTGGACTTCGCGACGGCGACGCTCACGATCGAGCACGACAACCGGGTCACCATCGCCGCCGGTCTGACGGACTTCGGACAGGGCAGCCGTACCGTCTTCACACTGCTGGCGGCGGAGACGCTGGGCGTCTCCATGGACCGCGTGCGCGTCCTGCGACCGGACACGCAGACCGCCCTGGACTCAGGCCCTACGGTAGCATCGCGGGCCTCCATCGTCGGCGGCAACGCCGTAAGGATCACCGCAGCGAAGATCGACCGCGTGTTGAGGATGGCAGCGGCGGATCTGCTCGCTTGCCTGCCCGAGCAGTTGGTCCGCGACGGCGAGCGCTACATCGGCCCGACGGAGGAGCCCGTGGGCTTTGAGGTCGTGGTCGCCCACGCCCGCGAGATGGGATTCCAGCTCTCGGCCCAGGGCCGCTGGCAGATTCGGCCCATCGAGTGGGATTTCGAGCGCGGCACCGGTGAGCCCTACTTCGCCTACGTCTTCGGCGCCCAGGTCGCCGAGGTGGAGGTGAACCGCCGCACAGGCAGGACCCGCGTGCTCAAGATCTGGGCCGCCCACGACGCCGGGACGATCCTTTTTCCCAGCGGCGCGCTTGGACAAATGTACGGCGGCATCGCACAGGGGCTGGGCTTTGCCCTGATGGAAGGCTTCCGGTTCGAGCAGGGGATACCGCAGGCGCTCGACTTCGACCGCTACCGGATTCCCCGCGCCACCGACGTGCCCGAGATCGAGGGCACCTACATTCGCACCTCGCATCCGGAGGGGCCCTACGGTGCCAAGAATCTAGCGGAGCCGGTGATGATCGCCACCGCGCCCGCCATCGCCAATGCCTTCTACCAGGCGACGGGTCATCGGGTACACACCCTGCCCCTGCCGAACCTCGCCTCCTGAGCGACTTGCGCTTAGAACATTTGAGCGATATAATCGAGGCATGGGCATGATCGATATCGCCGTTCGCGCTCAGGAGCGCCGCGCTCACAAACTGATGCTGCAGGGCAACCTGGATGGGGCCATCGCTGTCTATCGCGAGATCCTCAGCCTCGATCCGGAGTGCGCGACAGCCCACTACCAACTGGGCCTCTGCTATCGCCAGCGACGCCAGTGGGAGGACGCTGTACGGGTCTTGGCTCGCGCCCGTGATCTGGGCGAGGCGCGCGCAATTCCCCTGTTGAACGAGCTGCAGACGTCACGCCCTCCCCACAACGTCAACGATGCGGCGGACGAGCCCGCTGTCGTCGTCGGCAGCCGCGTCCTGACCCGCAGCAGGCCATCGGAGACGCCGCCCCAGCAGCATGACGCTCAGGGCGTTCAGGCATCAGGGTCTGGGGTCGCCGAGCCTCGGGGGCTGTACGCCGCCGGGAGCGAACATCGTCGCGGCGAGCGACCTGAGGACGAGGCGCCTATCGTGTGCCCGCCGCTGGCTCCCATCTTTGCCCCCGGGGGGGCTCTCACCCAGGCGTTGGGCTCGCGTTTCCGGGCCAGGGCAGGCCAGCTGGAGATGGCGTCGCTCGTGCGTGAGGCGCTGCAAAACCGGCAACACGCGATCCTGGAGGCCGGAACCGGGATCGGCAAGTCTTTCGCCTACCTCATCCCGGTCCTCTGGTCGGGGGCGTCGGCGATCGTGAGTACCTCGAACAAGGGGCTAATGAACCAGCTCTGGGAGAAGGATCTTCCCACGCTCCAGAGGATCGCGCCCCATCCCACCAAGACCGCTCTTCTCAAGGGCAGAGGCAACTACATCTGCGCGCTGCGCCTCGACCGTCTCCGCCAACAGGTCGGCCTTCCCAACCAACCGGCGCTGCTGGCCCAGGTCAGGAAGGGGCTGGAGCGTGTGCCCAACGGCGATGTCGAGATGATGAAGCTGCCGCCCGAGCTGGCGGCACGGCTCACCGTCAGCGGGCACGAGTGCCGGGGCCGTCACTGCCCGCAGTTCGACCGCTGCCTCTATGAGGAGGCCAAGCGCCAGGCAGCGGAGGCCGACGTGGTGGTGACCAACCACGCGCTGCTCTGTACCAGCGCGCTGTTGGCCGATCAGCACATCCTACCGGTGCGTTCGGTGCTGATCATCGACGAGGCCCATCAGCTCACGCGGTATGCCATCGAAGCCCTCACGAAGACCTTGGGGCAGGAGCAGTTCTGGAGTCTCATCAACCATCCCACCCTACGCGCCGCCGCTCCGGATGAGGAGCTGCTGGTCGAGGCCCGTGCTGCCTACGAAGCCTTCTTCCAGGCCGCGGAACGGCAGCGCCCAGGCCACGCCACGAGCCGTAACCGTCCCGCCCGTTGGGAGCTATCAGGGGAGATCGAAGCAGGCCTGGCGCTATGGGGAACCCTGATGCAGCTGCAGCGCAGCTTGGCCCACGCAGCCCATCTGGACGAGGGCGAACGGGAGGCGATCGCCACCCAGACCGAGGAGGTCGCCGCCACCGCCCGTGCCCTGGCGACCCCAGAACCCGAGACGCACATCCGTCTCTGTGAGCGCGCGAGCGACGGGCAACTCGACAGCGAGGACGCCTATCACGCGCTCTACCTCCCGCTGGTGGCGACGGATCCGCTGCGGCGGCAGCTCTTCAACGCGTGGCCCCGCGTGATCTGCACCAGCGCGACGCTCGGGGTGAACAACGACCTCACCTGGTTCGGGCGACAGGTCGGCCTCTTCGCGGGACACGACGAGCAGCCCGTCATCGCCCGTGCCATCCCCGGACCGTTCGACTACCCCCGGCAGATGGTGCTCTATACCCCCAAGGCGCTGACGCCGGTCTACGACGAGGCACGGCAGGCATTCGCGGGGACCTATGTGGACGCATTGACCGAGGAGGTGGCCCAACTCCTGGAGGCCAGTCGCGGGCGCGCGCTGGTCCTGTGCACCAGCCGGCGACGCATGACCCAACTCTATGATACCCTTGCACCGGTCCTCAACCCGCGCTATCCCTGCTACCTACAGGGGGAGCTGGCCCAACCGGAGCTCGTGGCGCGGTTCAAGCGCGACGGCAACGCGATCCTCTTCGCTACCCGGGGCTTCTGGGAGGGTCTCGATATCCCCGGCGATGCGCTGGCCCTGGTGATCCTCGACAAGATCCCCTTTGTCCCCTACGACGATCCGGTCATCCGCCGCCGTGAGGCACAGATCACGGCAGAAGGCGGCAACGCCTTCTACGAGCTTCAGCTTGGGTCGGCCATCCTCAACCTTCGCCAGGGTGCCGGACGCCTGATCCGCTCGGAAACGGACCGCGGCGTGATCGCCCTGCTCGACGCGCGCGTCCTACATAAACGATACGGGCAGCAGATCATCCGATCGCTGCCCGAAGGGTGCCACACCACCGACTTCGCGGACGTCGTCGCTTTCCTGTCTAGACGCTAGCCCTCCTGGAGGAAGTCATCGACGGAGCCCTTGGCTAATCCGATGACGGTGTCCGCCGATCCGTAGTAGACCCAGAGTTGAGGACAGCATCTTCCTACCACGGCACCTCGGGGCGCGACTGCAGAATCGGCTCACGACCGACACGCTCCAGACGCAACATGGCCGACCTCCCTTACCCCTTCTTGACCTCAATCCCATAG
>Ga0334892_1002428_pt1 | contig 13295 bp, 7 predicted proteins | sample GraSluR3_MG_4_FD_207213 | JGI IMG/M metagenome (GOLD analysis project Ga0334892, IMG submission 207213) | Sludge microbial communities from methane-producing bioreactor in Wageningen University, Netherlands - Granular Sludge_15_04-R3 | ecosystem: Engineered > Bioreactor > Anaerobic > Unclassified...
CATCATGTTGCACTACGTAATCCGGAAGAAGAGGTATTTTCCCTCCTCCGCCAGGAGCGTCAATAACGAATGTCGGAACCGCGTAACCGCTGGTAAAACCTCTTAGTCCCCTGATTATCTCCAGACCTTTTCTGACTGTCGTTCTGAAGTGTGAAGAACCTGGAATAAGGTCACACTGATACAGGTAATAAGGCCTTACCCTGGCCATTAAAAGCCTGTGCATAAGCTCTTTCATTACTTCAACAGAGTCGTTTATTCCCCTTAGAAGTACTGTCTGGCTACCCAGCGGGATGCCTGCATCAGCCAGCCTGGTACAGGCGGAAACACATTCAGTCGTTAATTCTTCGGGGTGCATGAAATGCAGACTTATGAACAAAGGATGATATTTCCTGAGGGTATTCAGCAGACCTTCTGTTATTCTCTGCGGTAAGACGGCAGGCACCCTCGATCCGATCCTGATTATCTGGACATGTGGTATTGCCCTTATTCTTGAAAGAATATAGTCAAGAGCTTCGTCTGTAAGCGTAAGCGGATCGCCACCACTTATAAGAACATCCCTTATCTCTTTGTTTGATGCTATATACATGAAAGCATTTTCCCAGTCCTTGCGGTTGACCTTGTCAAGCTGCCCTACAGAATGGGAACGTGTGCAGTACCTGCAATAGGAGGAACAGAATTGGGTAACTGTGAAAAGAACCCTGTCAGGATACCTGTGAACAATCCCTTTTACCGGAGAAAACCTGGCTTCATGAAGAGGATCAGACTCTTCAGTGTTATGCTGAAAGAGTTCTTCAAGCACAGGGATAACATTCCTGCGAAGCGGATCGCCAGGGCTGCTGTCATAAATAAGAGACGCAAAATATGGCGTTATACGTAATGGTAGTCTGTTTTTAAGATTGTTAATTGACAGAAGCTCTTCTTCAGTGAGCTCCATAATCTTATTAAGTTCACCGGGACTCCGGATTGAATTTCTCAGTTGCCATTTCCAGTCATTCCAGTCACCGGGTGGTGTGTTGGGAAAGTGCCTGCTCCTGAAACCGGCACTGCGTGTGCTAACTAGTTGTTCTGTGGATTTTTTTTGGGAGAATACCTTGGTCCCACCGCCAGGCTCTTCATCAGAAGAGCAACCCACGAGGGTGCCCTCACCAGTGAGGGCAGCAACCTCATTATTGTCAGCGTTCATAATGTAGATGAATCTTCAATCTGTCTGTCTCTTTGTGTACTTTGATGTTTTAACATAAAATTATTCTGAATCGTTGCTGGTTGTTTTACTTGCCAAACTTCTTTTTTACTTTAATCTATTTAGACGAACACATTTTGCAAAGTAACAGCGATGTTGGAAAATAAATGATAAATTATTTTGTACTGTCTGTTTTCTATCTATACCGCATTTTTATATCTTGCAGGAAAAACACGTTTTATATGCCTTTTTTAAGGAAACTGATTCCGCCTGACCGCTTCAAATTTCCTGTCCTTCTGTTACTTGGAATATTCACCGGCCTCGCAATATTTTCGTTTCATATATCAAATGCATCGTCGTACCTTGGTGACAAGCCTGAGACATGCGTTAACTGCCATATAATGGCACCTCAGTACTCGACATGGTACCACAGTGCACACAGAGAGAGTACCAGCTGCAACGACTGCCACGTGCCACACACAAACGTGTTCAGCAAATATTATTTCAAGGCCAAAGATGGTTTGCGACATGCTTCAATGTTTACACTAAGGCTGGAACCCCAGGTTATTTTCATTCATCAGGCAGGTAAGGAGGTGGTACATCAGAACTGTATCAGATGCCATGCAGAATTACTTACCGACAGTAAGCTTTTAGGCTACAACAGAATCACGCATGATGAACGAATGGAAAGAAAGTGCTGGGATTGTCACAGGGAAACCCCGCATGGAAGGGTTAACAGCCTTTCAAGCGTTCCATGGGCAAGGGTCCCGGTTCCAGGATCGATAACGCCCGACTGGTTAAAGAAAAGGATGAATAATGAATAAACCGATAAAATTCTGAGATATGAAATCTGTACAGGAAATGCTAAAGACCAGACCCTGGCTTGGATGGATAATATTTGCATCAACCGTGGTAATAGTATTTCTCCTCGGCATGCTTGCTTCTTCAATAGTTGAGAGAAGGGCAGAGGCTGTCTTTGCATATACACCTCAACTTGACTTCCAGCAATTCGAACCCAGGAATGAAAAATGGGGTGAGTATTTCCCCAGGGAGTATGATACATATATGAAGACAGCCCTGACTGATTTCAAAAGCAAGCATAATGGCAGCGTAATGGTCGACATGCTGGAGGAGTCACCACGTATGGTGGTGCTATGGGCCGGTTATGGCTTCTCAAGGGATTATAATCAGGGGCGCGGACACTATTACGCCGTTGAGGATATTCACAATACACTCAGGGTAGGGGCTCCGGGAGATGGTGTGCCCAGCATTCAGCCTAACACCTGCTGGACGTGCAAGAGTACAGATGTGCCCAGGGTTATGAATGAGGTTGGCATAGCTGAATTCTACCGTGGAACATGGGATACACGAGGAACTGAAATCGTTAACGCTATTGGTTGCGCAGACTGTCATGATTCGAAAACGATGAATCTGCAGATAACAAGGCCTGCTCTGATTGAAGCATTTGAGGCAATGGGCAGGGATATTACCCAGGCTACACATCAGGAGATGAGAAGCCTTGTCTGTGCTCAGTGCCACGTTGAATACTACTTTAATAAAAAGATGTACGAAGGTGTCGATTATCTTGTTTTGCCATGGAAGAATGGCACCACAGTTGAAGAAATGGAGACCTATTATGATAATATTGAGTTTGCAGACTGGACTCATGCATTGAGCCGTACTCCTATGCTGAAAGCCCAGCATCCTGATTACGAGGTATATCTAACAGGTACTCATGCATCAAGGGGCATCTCATGTGCCGACTGCCACATGCCATTCATAAGTGAAGGAGGGCTTAAATTTACGAACCACCACCTGCAAAGTCCGCTCAATGATATTGCTGCATCGTGCCAGGTTTGCCACAGGGAAGAGACTGAAAGGCTGGTTCAGGATGTATATTCACGACAGGATAAGATACTTGAAGGGAGAGAAATGCTGGAAGAACTTCTTGTGAGGTGCCATGTAGAGGCTAAGACAGCCTGGGAGAAGGGAGCGAATGAATTGCAGATGAATGACATCCTTCATGACATAAGAAGGGCACAATGGAGATGGGATTATGCAGCAGCCGGGCATGGAAATTCTTTCCATTCACCTGTTGAGACAGCGAGGGTAATAACAGCCGGTATAGGCTTTGCTCAGGATGCCAGGGTGAAGCTGGCCCGATTGCTCGCATCAATGGGCCATTATGAAGAGATTCCCTATCCTGATATCAGCACCAAAGCAAAGGCTCAGGCATTTATCGGACTTGACATGCAGAAACTGAACAGCGAGAAAAAGGTTTTTCTCGAGACTGTTCTTCCTGAATGGATTAAAGCAGGAGAGGAGAGGGAGAAGAGTTATGACATTAACTAGAGAGGAAGGGAAAACAGCTCTTCAGATTGATCTCAGAAGCGACACTGTTACCAGGCCGACAGAAGAGATGCTTGATGCTATGATGAATGCGCAGGTCGGCGATATGGTATTTGGTGACGACCCGGCAGTTAATGAGCTTGAGCATTATGCTGCTTCGCTGTTCGGCATGGAGGCGTCAATTTACTGTCCCTCAGGCACCATGACAAATCAGATAGCCCTGCGGGTTCATACCAGGCCGGGTGATGAAATCATATGCAGCAACCTGGCCCATATATACCTTTTTGAGGGAGGTGGTATGGCTTACAACGCCTCAGCCCAGGCATCTCTGATCAACTCACCTGACGGAACCTTCACAAAAGAACAGGTAGCCGATGCCGTAAATCCTGATGACGTTCACCGCGCACGTACCAGCATGGTAAGTATTGAAAATACTGTTAACAGGGGAGCAGGTAAGTGCTGGGACTTCAGTGAAGTAGAGAGAATAGGAGATTTCTGCCATAGTAAAGGCCTGGCTTATCACCTCGACGGAGCCAGGCTATTCAATGCCCTGGCTGAAACTGGCGAAACACCTGAAGCATACGGAAGAGTTTTTGATTCAATATCTGTTTGCCTGTCAAAGGGACTGGGAGCACCGGTAGGTTCTCTCCTGGTTGGTTCATCAGAGTTCATAAGGGAAGCCAGAAGGGTAAGGAAAGTTTTCGGAGGCTATATGAGGCAGGCAGGATATATAGCTGCGGCCGGTTTGTACGCATTGAAAAACAACACCAAAAGGCTGGTTGAAGATCATATTAATGCAAGGATGATAGGAGAGGCCCTCACCCGGTGCAATTGGGTTAATTACGTATCTCCGGTCCCAACAAACATTATAATCTTTTCCACTGTTGAAGGAATTACTGCCCTGCAGGCTGCTGACAGACTAAGGGAGAAAGGTATTCTCTCTCTCCCTGTAGGTAAAAATGACATCAGGCTTGTTACCCATCTTGATATTACTGCTGAAATGGCTGAATGGGTAACAGATATTCTTCCCGGACTGTTCTGAATACGGATGCTTAATTAAATGCTTAGAGTCAGAAAGATATCTAATCCTTTTCTGAGCGAGAACAAGGTAGCTATGTCTAAGATAAGAGAGATAGTCGCTGCTCAGTTTCCTGATATTGCCATATCGAAGATCGAAGAGATCGAAAAACAGATGGCTGACCCGGTAAGACATAAGTTTCTCTCCTTTCTCTTTGTGGCAGACGACATCAAAGGAAATATCAGGGGATTCGCCCTTATGCTCTATATGTCTGATATTAAGTTCTGTTACCTCGATTACATTGCAGTAAATCCGGGCACTAACTCTTCAGGCGTAGGTGGTGCGCTTTATGAAAGGGTAAGAGATGAGGCCGTTAGTCTTGGTTCTGCAGGATTATTTTTTGAAAGTCTGCCAGATGACCCGGCTCTGTGCAAAGACAAACGGTTCCTGGATCAAAACAGGAAACGGCTTAAATTCTATGAACGATACGGAGCACGACCGATAACAGGTACCCTTTATGAAACACCTGTAAAAGAGGATGATGACTGTCCTCCATATCTTTTGTTCGATGCTCTCGGGGGAGATGAATCAGTCCCCGCCAGGGTATTGAAGAGAGTTATCAGGGCAATACTTGAAAGAAAATATGGCGATTATTGCCCTCCCAACTATATCAGAATGGTGGTAAATTCTGTAAAGAGCGACCCTGTAAGACTGAGAGAATACCGCTATATCAGGAAGGACACGGCAGAACGAAATAATGGCAGCAGGGAAGAACGCAATATCATTCTTGTATATAATGACAAGCACGACATTCATCATATAAGGGAAGTTGGATATGTAGAGTCTCCGGTAAGAGTGTCACGCATCCTAAACGAACTTGAGAAAACAGGCTGGTTCAGAACCGTTCATCAAAAGGAGTATGCAGATTACTGGATAGCAAGGGTACATGACCGCGGCTATCTCAGCTATTTCAGAAAGGCCTGCAGGAACCTGCCACAGGGAAAATCAATATATCCATACGTATTTCCAATCAGGAACAAGGCCAAACCTCCGGTGGAACTGACAGTAAGGGCCGGATACTATTGCATAGACACCTTCACTCCGCTGAACAAAAATGCCTATCTGGCTGCCAGAGAGGCTGTTAATTGCGCACTGACAGCAGCAGATGCTATTCTTGAAGGAAAGAAATATGCCTATGCACTTGTCAGACCACCCGGACATCATGCAGAGAGAAATGTATTCGGGGGATTCTGCTATTTCAATAACGCGGCCATAGCAGCAAACTATATAAGCCGTTACGGGAGCGTAGCCATACTTGATATCGACTTTCACCACGGTAACGGTCAGCAGGAGATCTTCTACCATCGATCTGATGTGTTAACCATATCCATACACGGCCATCCTTCATTTGCCTATCCCTATTTTTCCGGATACCGTGAAGAGACAGGTGAGGGGGATGGTGACGGATACAATATGAATATTCCCCTGGGTGAAAAAATTGACGGGGATAAATACCTGATGCATCTGAAAAAGACAGTCGACCGAATCAGAAAGTTTAACCCCGATTATCTCGTTGTTGCATTGGGCCTTGATACGGCAGCCGGAGATCCGACAGGAACATGGAGCCTCAGGGGAGCAGATTTTGAGAATAACGGAAGAATGATTTCCACACTTAGATTACCTGTACTGGTAATCCAGGAAGGAGGTTATAACTCGCGAAACATCGGCATTAACGCTAAAATGTTTTTCAAAGGTTTAAGGGGGTAATATGATTATAGTGAGATCACTGTCATTTTCATCAATAGCGGTATTATTCGTATTGCTTTTATCAGCCTTTCAGTCTGCACAAGAGAAGAAAGGCGGCACAGCTGTCCCTGATTGGGAGAATCCTAAGGTTTTTGACATAAACAAGGAAAAACCGAGGGCCACCTTCATGCACTTTCCTGATACATTATCTGCTCTTAACCATAAAAGGACTGAATCGGTCTTTTATAAAAGTCTTAATGGAACATGGAAGTTCAATCTTGTTAGAAGACCCGCTGACAGGCCTGTCGGTTTTTATGAGCCAGGGTATGATGTTTCAGGATGGGATGAAATTCCGGTGCCGTCAAACTGGGAAGTGCTCGGCTATGACATACCCATCTACGTAAACCATCCTTATGAATTCGCTGACCCCAGGTTTCCCATTACTGAACTGAAGAACGGTCCTGAGCCTCCACGCGTGCCACGCGATTATAATCCTGTTGGTTCCTACAGAAGAACATTTACAGTGCCGGATAATTGGGATGGGAGAGAAATATTTATGGTTTTCGGTGGGGTTAAGTCTGCCATGTACTTATGGATAAATGGCAAGATGGTTGGATACAGCCAGGGAGGTAAAACACCGGCGGAATGGAACATTACCAGATACCTGGAACAAGGTGAAAACATCGTTGCCGCAGAAGTATACAGGTGGTCTGACGGGTCTTATCTTGAATGCCAGGACTTCTGGCGGATAAGCGGAATACAGAGGGATGTTTATATCTATTCCTCGCCGAAGGTAAGGATTAGGGATTTCTTTGTAAATGCCTCACTTGACGACTCATATAACAATGGGGTTTTCAGTCTTGATGTTGAACTTGCAAACTATTTTCCGCGTTTGAGATCGGGAAATGTCAAGGTTCGCTATACTCTGCTTGATGCTGACGAAAATATTATCAGCACAGATGTCGCCATGGCACTGATAGACAGAAAGGAAAACAGTACGGTTAATTTCTCGGCAATGGTTTCTCAACCAGTCAGATGGAGTTCAGAAAATCCATACCTCTACAAGTTACTTGTAGTACTTGAAGATGAAAAAGGAGAAATCGTTGATGTTGTTACGTGCAAAACCGGATTCAGAAGGGTGGAAATCAGGGATGGAGTGTTTTATATTAATGGTGCTGCTGTACTGATCAAGGGTGTTAATCGCCATGAGCATAACCAGCACACCGGACATGTAATAAGTGAAAAACAGATGATTAGTGAAATTGCTCTTATGAAGCAATCCAATATCAATGCTGTACGCACATCTCATTACCCTCATGATGAAAGGTTTTATGAACTTTGCGACGAGTACGGTCTTTACATAACCGATGAGGCAAATCTGGAATCTCATGGCCTCTACTACGGAGAGAGATCGCTTGCCAGAAATCCCGAATGGAAGGAGGCTCATCTCGACAGGAATGTAAGAATGGTTGAGCGGGACAAAAATCATCCTTCAGTTCTAGTGTGGTCGATGGGCAATGAAGCCGGTGACGGAATAAATTTCAGCGCCGTTTACGACTGGATTAAGAAAAGAGATCCATCCAGACCGATTCACTATGAAAGAGCACTTATGGGCGATAATACTGACATCTATTGTCCTCAATATCCGTCCGTTACATCTCTCAGGAACTATGCTTCAAAGAAGCAACCCAAGCCAATGATAGTGAGTGAATACAGTCACTCCATGGGAAACAGCACCGGCAATATTGCTGACTTATGGGACATAATTTATGACAGAGGGAATATTCAGTTGCAGGGTGGATATATATGGGACTGGATCGATCAGGCCTTTGTAAAATATGACGATGAAGGAGGGTGGTTCTGGGCATATGGTGGTGATTACGGCCCGGAAGGCATTCCCTCAGACAACAATTTTCTGTGCAACGGCCTTCTGCTTCCCGATCTTACTCCGCAACCAGCACTTAGTGAAGTTAAATATGTTTACCAATATGTCAGATTTGAGGCGGTTGATCTGAAAAATGGTATGGTGAAAATTACCAATTACCATGACTTTACATGTCTTGATGAATATCAGATCGAATGGCGTCTGACAGGCGACGGGACTGTAATTGACAAGGGAACCCTGCCGACTGTCACTCTTCAGCCCGGCATGTCTGAAATTGTAAAAATACCTTATGATTATAAGTCAATAAGTAATGGCAGGGAGCTTTTCCTTAATTTCGATGTAAGCCTGATTAACAGCAAACCTTTTATGCATCCCGGATTTATTGTGGCTTCAGAACAACTCCTGTTATCCCCGGCGCCGGAGTACGAGGTTAATAACATAAATGAAGAAAAACCACTGACTGTCACAAAGGAAGATGAGTCTGTTATAATCAGAGGTGTTAATTTTGAAATTGTTTTCTCATCTGATGACGGAGAAATAGAATCGTATGAGATCAATGGGTTCAGCCTGCTGCAAAAGGGTCCGGAAATAAACTTCTGGAGACCACCTAATGATAATGATAAAGGAAGCAACATGATTGACAGATTGGGAGTATGGCGCACGGCTATGGAAAACAAAAGGCTGTTAAATATCAGCTATGGTCTTAATAATTACAACTCTGCAGAAATAATAACTCAATACAGCTTTAATGAACTTGAGTCAACAGCAACGATATCATATAATATAAGAGGTGATGGATCAATCTGTGTCACTTTTGAATTCAAACCCGGAGAGAAGAAGCTTCCTGATATGCCCAGGTTTGGTCTTAAATGGGAAATGCCTGTAAATTCTGATAACATCAGATGGTATGGCAGGGGACCGCATGAAAACTATGTCGATCGGAACAGAAGCGCTTTCATAGGTATCTACGAAGGAAAGGTCGCTGACCAGTATTTCAGTTATGTAAGACCGCAGGAAAACGGATACAAGACTGATGTGAGATGGCTGGAAATAAGAAATGAGAATGGAAATGGGTTGCGGCTTAGCTCAAATCCCGGACATCCTTTTGGTGGATTTTCTGCCCTTCACAATCCTGTCAGTGATTTTGACCAGGTAACACATGATGATTACCGTCACATAAATGACATAATAAAAAGAGATGGTGTTTATATCTGCATTGATATGAAGATGATGGGTGTTGCCGGAGATAATTCATGGGGAGCGAGGCCTTATCCTGAGTATTCTCTCCCTGCTGATAATTATATTTTCAGCTTCACCGTCACCCCATTGTTCTGACCAGCTTTGACAAGAAGCATTTTTAACTTCATGAAATTATTGCCAATAGTATATTATTGTTATGCTGTTTTGTTGCTGATTGCAGGGATATGACTAATTTGCGGCCCGTTTTCAGCCGTAACAGAATATGATATCAGGCGCAAGAGGCAAAATACGATCTTTCTTCGGTACCGGTGGTAAGCTCAGGTCTTTCATAGGAGATATTTCTGAAGCTATAAAAGGGAGTGACAAGGATTTTACAGAAGTTAAGCTCTCAAAGGCCATAATCCTTCTTTCAATCCCTATGGTGCTGGAGATGGTAATGGAGTCTGTTTTTGCCGTAGTAGACATCTGGTTCGTTTCAAAGCTTGGAGCAGATGCAGTGGCCACAGTGGGAATAACAGAGTCGGTGAATACCATTGTATATGCGATAGGTGCAGGCCTCGGATTGGCAACAACCTCGCTGATTGCAAGAAGAACAGGGCAGAAGAGGCCCGAGGAGGCCTCAAAGATTGCCTTCCAGGCTATACTGGTAGCAGCAGCGGTTTCTGTTGCCATAGGGATACCGGGTGCAATATTTGCATCTGATATCCTCAGGCTTATGGGGGCTTCTGATAATATCGTAACTAATCTTTCGGGATATACTGCCATAATGCTTGGAAGTAACATTGTGATAATGCTTCTGTTTATTATCAATGCCGTCTTCAGGAGTTCTGGAGATGCTGCTGTGGCAATGAAGGTGCTCTGGATAGGCAATTTCATTAATATTGTCCTCGACCCCTGTCTTATTTTCGGATGGGGTCCGTTTCCGGAGATGGGAATCAAAGGAGCCGCTATTGCAACAACGATAGGTCGAGGGCTGGCTGTTATTTACCAGCTGGTAATCCTTTTCAGAGGTAAAAAAAGAATAAAGCTGGCTGCCAGGCACCTGGTAGTTGACTTCAGGATCATGAAGAAGCTTATCTCCATCTCTGTTGGAGGTATAGGACAAAACCTGATAGCGACAACGAGCTGGATAGGACTGGTGCGCATAATCTCAATATTTGGCAGCGAAGTTGTTGCAGGTTACACTATAGCAATCAGGATTGTCCTTTTTGTGTTGCTGCCATCATGGGGTGTTAGCAATGCTAGCTCAACCCTTGTAGGACAGAACCTTGGAGCAAAAAAACCAGAAAGGGCTGAAAAGGCCGTTTGGTTCACCGGCAGGGTCAATGTGGTGTTGCTGGGTTTAATAGGTTTGATACTTATTGCCTTCCCCGACTTTTTTATCAGGTTGTTCATTGATGACCCTGCGGTAATTGCATATGGCGCCAGCGGACTCAGAATAATCAGTTACGGATTTGCTGCCTATGGACTTGGAATGGTTATGGTAAGCTCCTTCAACGGTGCCGGCGACACTACAACCCCGGTAAAAATCAACTTTGTCGCATTCTGGGTTATCGAAATTCCACTTGCATATTTTCTGGCTATATCTCTGAATCTGGAAGAGACAGGTGTTTTTACTGCCATAGTAATTTCAGAGACACTTATGACCCTTTTTGCATGGCTCCTTTTCCGCAGAGGAAAATGGAAACTGAATGAGGTATAGATTATTACTATCTGATAAAGAATAGGGCTACACCTACAACACTGATAACTGCTCCCATAACCTCCCAGAATGTCACTTTCTGCCGGTAAAGAAGAATAGCCGGGGGAATTATCAGTACAGGAACTATAGCCATAAGTGTAGATGCAATTCCTGCAGCAGTATGTTTAACCGAAATGAGGGAGAAAGAAACTCCCAGAAAAGGACCGAAGAATGAACCAAGAAAAATTGCCCTTACCCCTGCACGATTCGAAAGGGCAGTCAACACGCCCCCCCATCTCCTCAGCATAGTCACTATTATGGCAAACCCGGCAAGACCGGCAACAAGACGAACCTGGGTTGCCGCAAAAGGATCGGAGTCACCCATGCCCAGTTTACTAAGAACCAATCCCAAAGCCTGACCGACTGCGCCAAAAAAAGCAAATAAGATACCCCTGGGGGAGAGTTTCAGGGTAATCTTTTCCTTGCCGTTTCTTCGGTTGAAAATAGCCATCGCTATCCCGGAAAATGTAAGACACATACCTGCATAGTTCAGCAGGGTCAGCTTCTCGCCAAGAATAAACCAGCTGAAGAAGGCGGTTATCGGAGGAACCAGTGTCATGATGAGCATGGCAAATCGCGATCCGATAAGAGTGTATGAATGAAACAGATAATAATCTCCAAAAACAAATCCAACCAATCCGGAAAGCACCAGCCACAACCAGTTATACCCATCAACCTGGAACGGAAAGAACGAACCCCGGGTAGCAATATTGAATATGGTAAGGAACGTCAGACCCATGAACAACCTGATAACATTGACCGACATAGAGCCAACCTTCAGGCTTGCTGATTCAAAGGCCAGGGCAGTAACCGTCCAGAAAAGAGCCGTCATTAAAGCAGCTATCTCACCTGTATAAGAGTTTATAAATTCCATTCAAAAAACATGTAAGGAGTTACAAGTTTGCAAATGTAGTTTTTTTTATCGCTGCCGGTTATACCTGAAAATATTTATGTAGCAAACCTGTCAGAATTCAAATACTCTTGTATAACTTGCATTCTTCATTTTACATTTAACCTTTTATCAGATATGAGTGATCTGTTCTCTGTATTTATCAGCGTATGCTTCCTCTGTATCTTTCTTCTTGCCGGAAAGCTCCTGAGGGTAAAAGTCAGGTTGTTTCAGAATATTTATCTGCCTGCCTCAATTATCGGAGGCTTTCTGGGTCTTGTATGTGGTCCTTTCGTGCTCGACATCCTCCCTGAATTCATGACAGGTGTATGGCAGCAGATACCGGGTGTGCTTATTAATGTGGTATTTGCCACTCTCTTCCTGGGAGTTGCCATCCCGGGACCCGCAAAGCTATGGAGTCAGGGGGGCAGCCAGCTATGCTTCGGAATGATAGTTGGTTCAGGTCAGTACTTTGTCGGACTACTGCTTACGGTCCTGGTACTGACACCTGTTTTCAATGTTCCGCATATTTTCGGAACATTGCTCGAAATAGGTTTTGCCGGTGGCCACGGAACCGCTGCAGGTATGGAGGAGGTATTCGTCAATATAGGCTATCCGGCCGGTTCGGCACTGGGATATATGTCGGCAACAGTCGGTATAATATTCGCTGTGGTAGGAGGTATATTCTTCATCAATATTGCTATCAGAAAGGGAGTATGTGCAACTATTGACAGTTCAAAGGGCATACCTGAATATAAGAAGACCGGCCTCATCAAGGATAAATCAGAAAGGTATACAATTTCGACAGCTACTGTAGCTTCTGAATCCATTGAGCCGCTTGCCTTCCATGCTTCTGTGACGGCAGTGGCTATACTTATCGGATGGTTAATGCTTAAGGGAGTAAGGAATATTCATACGGTGCTTGAGGGATTCCCTCTTTTTCCACTGGCTATGATCGGAGGTATGATAGTACAGATTATCTCCAGACCCCTTAAGATTGACACTTACTATGATAAAAAGAGTTTTGACAGAATATTGGGTCTTTCACTCGACATGCTTGTAGTAGCAGCAATCTCAACCCTGAAACTAAACCTTTTCTTTCAGAATTTCTGGCCCTTTATGCTGCTTATGGCTGCGGGGATACTATGGGTCTCGTTTTCATTGTTTTTCCTGGCACCAAGAATGCTTCCGGTGAACTGGTTCGAGCGTGGAATAACGGAATATGGAATGCAGACCGGTGTTACAGCAATAGGTCTGCTGCTGCTTCGCCTGGTGGATCCTGAATAC
>Ga0334892_1002430_pt1 | contig 13294 bp, 9 predicted proteins | sample GraSluR3_MG_4_FD_207213 | JGI IMG/M metagenome (GOLD analysis project Ga0334892, IMG submission 207213) | Sludge microbial communities from methane-producing bioreactor in Wageningen University, Netherlands - Granular Sludge_15_04-R3 | ecosystem: Engineered > Bioreactor > Anaerobic > Unclassified...
TGGGATAAGAAAGACCTGAAGCATTGGGCTGTTGAGCAATTTTGGAAATATTGGGTCTGTTGCCAGGTTTAGCAACAATGGCTTTAAGAGAATAACTTCCGATATCGATGGCTGTGGCAGGCATATTTAAAGAGTATTTGTTAAAGATGAATGATTTAATCTATTTTGTAAGTGTGCTTCCGCTAACTAGAGTAAAATCCATAAAACTATAAGAACCAGGCAGTGACCTTTTAACCTCGATGGTTCGAGCTATCTTTTCTTGAGAATTAAAAGCGGTTGAGTCAATGTCGTATTGAGCAAGAGCAATAATGTTTGAAGGGGTGCCAGCAATCCCTATATTAGTGCTGGTAAAGATTGGCTTAATGCGAATTAGGAGGTCGCCTGTTTCAAGAGGAACAGTGGTTGAAAAAGGATAATCCCCTCCAATAAAATTTACAAACTGAAATTCTGTTCCTCTTTCAGCAGCACATGGATCAAACGCATACTGTCTAGCAGTAGAAAAACTAATCACTGAAGCAATAATGGCTGGTGGATTATCAGTATCACAGTTGAGACTGCTTGAAACATGCTGCCAACTAATGGTAATCGAGTCGCTGTTGCTGGGATTGTCTAATGCAATCTCAACAGTATCACCGGTTGAAACAAACATCTCAAACTCAGCAGATTGAGTGATGTTGTAGGAAACAGCTGGTCCTGAGTCATCGGGAAATAGATAGTTATCACCAGTGCCAAGTTCTGTCCCAGAATACTCATGCTCAGCAATATCATAGAGGGCACTCTCAACTCCACTTTCAGCTGCATTAAATACTCTGAGTGACTCATCTTGAGTGATGGCTGACTCTTGTTGTTGCAGAGTGCGGTGACTTAAACCAACAGCAACAGTGAGAACAACGGCTGCAACTAACAGTACAACCACCCCCACTTGACCAGCTTGATGGTCTTTTTTACATGTTTGCATCTTATGATAATAATAGTAAAAAAACTGTCGAGTGTGAAGGGGAAAAAGATGTTGCTAGTTAATCTGCTAATTAGTGGTGCTAGTTTTGGACTGTCGAGTTGGTATCTGTTTTTGAATTTGAACAAAATTGGTTAAATAAAAATGTGTACTGTTGTGATTGCCTAGGATTAGTCAGAGATTGATAGATGTCGTTGGCTTTTTTGATCAGAGTAGCGTTGTTCCAGGAGGCAAACCTCAGGGTTTCAAAACCATGTTGCTCTAGTCCAAACAAATTACCAGGTCCTCGGTTTTTAAGATCAATCTCTGCCAATTTAAGTCCATCATTTTCTTTGGCAAAAAGCCCAAGTCGTTTTTTACTCTCAGCTGAGTTTGATGAACTAAATAATAAACAGTATGAGTCTTGACCAAGTCGCCCTACTCTACCTCGAAGCTGATGGAGACTCGCCAAACCAAACCGATCAGCCCCCTCAATTACCATGATATTTGCTTGTGGTAAATCCACTCCAACCTCAACAATGCTGGTGGCAATCAGCAGATCAACTTCATTGTTGAATAACTGTGCTATCACCTTTTCTTGAATGGCTGGCTTTTGTTGCCCGTGGAGCAAGACTATTTTTAGCAGTTTGCTCCATCTTTTGGAGAACTGTTGATAGAGATTGGTGGCTGAGGGAATGTCTTGAAAGCCCTCCTCTGTTGAGGGATTGATAAAGGGGCAAATAACCATAGCCAATTTTTGATCTGAATTTTCTGATAACTGTTCAAATAGCCATTGGTAAGCACTTTCATGTTTATTTTTTGGGACAAACCAACTTTTTGTCTCTTTGGGACCAAAAGGAGATTGGGTAATAAGAGATAACTCCAAATGAGAAAAGATAGTTAGCATGTAGCTTCTGGGGATGGGAGTGGCTGACATGGTTAAAACATGAGGTTGTTTTTTGGTCGTTAGCTGATTTGAGATGGCTCGCTGAGAGACTCCAAAGCGATGCTGTTCATCGTAGATGACTAAAGCTGGAGTTGGATTGATTTGATCAAGTCGATTTATTACCGAATGTGTACCGATAAAAAGAGTTGGGCTTTTTGTATTAATGGTAGAGTTTTTTGTTTTCTTGGTGGAGTTCTTGGAGGTTTTGCTGGTGAGTAATGTAAGATTTAGCTTTGGAAATAAATTGCGAAATGTTTGCAGATGCTGCTCTGCCAAGATTTGAGTGGGAGCAATTAAGGCACTGTTGTAACCAGCTTGTGCCATCTGCCAAGCAGCAGCGCCAGCCACCACTGTTTTACCTGTGCCAACATCTCCCACCAGCAAGCGGTTCATTGGCCAGGGTTGTGTGAGGTCGCCAAGGATCTCAAACAGAGCTTGTTGCTGTTGGTTGGTGAGGGTGAAGGGTACGGTGGATGGGATGGCGTCTTGGATTGAAGCGAGGTTTGCTTTGAGGAACTTGTGTATGAGGGGCGCTGGCGAAGCCAGCGCCCTTCTCTCCTGCCAGCTACTCTTAATTTTTGTTGATAAATCAATCAAACTTAATAACTCCTCAATCGCCAATCTCTCTCTAGCCTTGATCACCAATTCCTCATTTTCTGGAAAATGCAGCTGCTTGAGAGCGGTAGTTATGTTCAGCAACTGATGATCTTTTACCAGCCCATCCTCCGCTTCCTCCAGATCATCAACAATCATCTTTAGCCAGCGCCTGATATTTCCTTGTTTAAGCTTGGTAGTTTGCGGGTAGATTGGCACCAAGCGACCGGTATGGGCAGTGCTTAACTTTACGCTTTCGACTACTGGCTGAGTGAAGTTGTAGTAACTACCAAAGTTTCCGGCAAAAAAATATTCTTCCCCAATTTTTAGATTGTTTTTGATAAAACGATTATTAAACCAAATGCATTTCGTTCTACCCGTATCATCCTCAATTATGGCAGTGGTGATCCTTAACTTTTTATTTTTTTGAGCCTTAAATCTTTCATCCACCGAAACCACTCTAGCTTTGACAGTGTGGATCTGTTCGATCTGCAGCAGGTCTATGGTGATGATATGAGAGCGATCTTCATATCTGTTGGGTACAAACAGTAAAAACTCCAAAATGTTATTGATGCCCAGTTGTGCTAACTGGTGAGCGGTTGTCTTACCAATACCAGGCACTTTTTGCAAGGAGTCAGATAGAAGATACATCTTGATAGATTTGGTTGGTAGATCGGTCCACCTTAAAAGACTCCCAACATGTAAACTGCCTGAATGACGCTGGCAATCACCATGCTGCCAATGGCAATGATGGCAAAGGTGGTGGTGAGAAATTTGGTTTGTTTTTTGGTCATTTGCTGTTTTGCCCAAAAGTAATTTTATAATAGTTTCGCTTACCAATTTTTATTACTTGCCCAGATTTAACCTCAACCTCAGCCGAGTAATCATCAAGTTTTTGTCCTGATGGCTCCAGCTTTACTCCACCTTGCTCGCACAGTCTTTTTAATTGAGCATTACTCTGTTCTGGTTGGCATTGCTGTAACAGCTCAAGCACTTTGACTGTGGATTGTTGTAGCAAAACTGAGGGAATTTCTGATGGTAGTTGATCAGCCTGCACCGTTTTTTCAAAATGCACTTGGGCTTGATCGGCCTCTTTGGTGTTGTGTAGCTCAGAGGTAATCAAGTGAGCCATCTGTTTTTTGAATGTCATTGGATTATCGCCCTGAGCCATCTGTTGCTCTATCTGCTCGATCTCCTCTATTGGTAAATCAGTTAAAAGAGTTAAGTACTTCACAATCAATTCATCCTTAACGCTCATTAGTTTGCCAAACATCTGAGCTGGTTCTTCGGTTAAAGCTACGAAGTTGTTAAAACTTTTGCTCATCTTGCGACCATCAGTACCATCAATAATCGGAGTGGTTAAAACCCACTTTTCGTGGTTGTTGTAGGCTTTTTGCAGAGTTCTACCCATCATCATATTAAAGGTTTGATCGGTACCGCCAAGCTCCAAGTCCACATCCATCACGACACTGTCGTAACCTTGCAGGAGTGGATAGATAATTTCATGACCATGAATAGGTTTGCCTTGTTTTAACCTTTCTTGAAACATATCTCTCTCTAGCAACTGTTGCACAGTGGTTTTGGCTAGCAGCTTAACAATGTCTGAGTAGTTTAGTTGGTCAAGCCAATCTCCATTGTGTAAAACCTTTATCTTTGAAAAATCTAAAATAGTGCTTGCCTGCTTTTTCCAGTTCTGCCAGTTTTTTTCGATTTCTTTGTCGGTTAACATTGGTCGGCTTTCATCTCTGCCGGTAGGATCACCGATTTTAACGGTGCCATTACCAATTAGTAAAATTACCTCATGCCCCAGATCAGCAAACTGTTGTAGTTTTCGCAGTACCACGGCGTGGCCTAGGTGTAGCAGGGCGCCGGTGGGATCGATGCCAAGGTAAAGTTTGATTGGGCGTTCATCCATAAGGGTAGCTAGTGAATCTTTGTCTGGCAAAACTTCTGCCACTCCTCTTGATAATAGTTGAGTAGTTAAAAAGTTAGTATTCATATATTTATCTCTATTTTTATGCAATTATTCTCGTGAAGCTATTTTAGCACATGAGTTATCAAGTTAGTTTGGTGACAGCTTTTCAATCCTGTTATAATAATTTTTTCACTATGGAAATCAACCTCTCTCAACTATTTCGCACCCTTACCTCCCCTTTTATGTGGTTTTTTGAGTTTCTGCACCGCCTGTATTTGCTAGTAACAGGTTTATTTTCAGGTAAAGCTCGTTCTAGGAGATCAAGTAGTTGGAGAAAGCTAACGGCAGGTCGTGGAGGTGGCTCTTTAAGTAACGGCAATGCCAAAAAACCTAAACTCACTGAAGCTCAAATGCAGCTCAGGCGAGTTAAGTTAATGCGACTTGCTGCAATCGGCTTTTTTGGTTTGATTGTTTTAAGCATCATTGGTTTTTTTGGAGCTTTTGCCTATTTTTCAAAAGATCTTCCTCAACCTGGTCAAGTGGTGCGCCGAGAGGGTTTTAGTACCAAGATTCTTGATCGAAATGGAAATCTTTTATTTGATTTATTTTCTGACGAAAGGCGCACTCTTACTAGTTTAGATCAAATTCCAGAGCAACTTCAACAAGCTACCGTTGCCATTGAGGACAAAGATTTTTATAAACACAGTGGCTTTGATGTGATGACTATCTTGCGTATTCCCTATAACTTTTTGTTTAGGCGGAGAGTGGTGGGTGGCTCAACTCTAACCCAGCAGTTGGTGAAGAATGTCTTGTTAAGCAATGAGCGCACCGCTTCTAGAAAGTTTAAGGAGTTGGTGCTGGCGATTCAAATTGAGCGTACCTTTACCAAAGACGAGATTTTAGAGATGTATCTTAACGAGGTGCCCTATGGTGGTACTGCTTGGGGGGCGGTCTCGGCTGCTGAACTATACTTTAATAAGCCAGTGAGCGACTTAACTTTGCTTGAGTCTGCTTTTTTGGCTGGTTTGCCTCAACGACCCAGTGCTTACTCTCCTTTTAGTGGTCAGGTTGATAATGATGGTGATCCACTGTGGCAGATGCGCACTACAGCTGTCTTAAACCGCATGAGAGAGAGCGACTACATTTCATCGGAAGAACATAAACAGGCTTTAGAGGAATTACCAGATTTACAGTTTGATCGAGCTAAGCTGGAGATCAAGGCTCCGCACTTTGTTTTTTATGTTAAGGAAAAGTTAAGTGAGATTTATGGAGAGGAAATGGTTGACAGCGGTGGTTTGAGAGTGACCACAACGCTAGATTTAGAGCTTCAAGAAAAGGCTCAACAGATTGTAGCTGAGGAAGTAGAGGCGGTTGAGCATCTGCATATTACCAACGGTGCTTCGCTGATGATGGATCCTCGTACTGGTGAGATTTTAGCCATGATCGGTAGCAGAGACTATTTTGATAACGAAAAAGGTGGACAGTTCAATGTAGTTTCAACTGGATTGCGTCAGCCTGGATCATCGATTAAGCCTCTTACCTATTTAGCACTGCTTCGCAAAGGTTACACTCCTGCCTCAATGTTGGTTGATGCTCCTACTGACTTTCGTCGCAATGCCAATGAAAAACCTTATACTCCAAGAAACTATACCGGTGGTTTTATGGGTCCGGTTACTGTGCGTAATGCTTTGGGCAACTCTCTAAACATTCCTGCGGTCAAGGCTTTGGCTTTGGTGGGAATTGAAGATTTTTTAATCTTGGCTGAAGAAGTTGGGTTGCAAACACTGGCTCCAACTCAAGAAAACTTAAAGAGATTTGGACTTGCTCTAACATTGGGAGGCGGTGAGGTAAAGCTGATTGATATGGTTACTGCTTATAGTTCATTTGCTAACGGGGGCCTAAAAGTTGAACCAATTTCTGTACTGAAAGTTGAGGATAAGGACGGCAAAATTATTTTTCAACACAGAGATGTTGAAGGTAAGCGAGTGATGTCAGAGGGTGAAGCATATTTGATTAACAATATTCTATCTGATAATAATGCTCGAACCAGTGCCTTTGGTGCGAACTCTTTGCTCAACACTGGTCGACCGATCGCTGTTAAAACTGGAACCACTAACGATATGATTGATAACTGGACCATTGGTTGGAGCCAAGAGGTAATTGTTGGCACATGGGTGGGAAATAACGATAACAGCTCAATGTTGAGAGTAGCTTCAGGTGTAACTGGTGCTTCGCCAATCTGGCGCAAAACCATTTTTGTGGCACTAGAGGCTGGTTATCAAACTCCTGAATTTGAAGTTCCAGATGAGATAGAGCAGGTGGAGGTTGATGCTTTAAGTGGTTATCCTGCTCACGATGACTTTTCTACAAAAATGGAGTATGTGATTCGTGGCACTCTTCCTTCTTTGCCAGACCAAATTCATTACAAGGCTAAAACTTGTCATGGAGAAAATAAATTGGCAACTCAGGCAATGATCTCGAGTGGAAACTATGAGGAGCGAGAGGTAATTGATTTGCGAGTTGAAGATCCCATTAGTGAGGATGGAGTTAATCGCTGGCAAGAAGGAATTAATCAATGGTTGGGGGGACAGGATGACTCACGATATCAAATTCCAACTGAGTATTGTGGAGATAGAGATGATATCTCAGTTAAATTAGAAAAACCTGGGGATAAAGAAGAGTTTAAAGAGAAAGAGATTGAAGTAAGAATTAGAGCCGGCAGTGATCGCGGTATTGAGCGAATTGAGCTATGGGTAAATGGTAAAAAACGAGAAACGGTTGAGAATAATCTTTATGATGGCAAGATTAATCTTGGTTCCGGGCAGTTTGAGCTTTTCGCTAGAGCTTATTCGCGAGATGGAAAAGAAGCAAAAAGCAATGTAGTAAGAATTGGTGCAGGTGGAGAACCTTGGGAAAAACCAGAGCCCTCACCTACTCCAACTCCCACACCAAAACCAAAACCATCTGTTGAGCCAACACCTACAAAAATACCTCCAGAACTTACTCCAACTTTGTTGCCAGAGCCAACTGATGAGTAAGTAATACTACAATAAGCAATTGCCCGATTTGCAGGGTAAACAGATAGTGATCTAGAACAAGAATAGGACTGATTAATAATAAACTCATCAATATTGATTCGCTATTTGTTTTATGGAAAAATTTTTGTATTGATACAATAATAAAAACAAAAAGCAGTCCTCCCTCAGCTAATATTAACAGCCCAACATGATGAGCGGGTTGCACAAATCTAACTGTTTGAGCAGAGCTTGAGTACTCTTCCACAACTCCAGTAAATTGGTTAAGTCCAGCTCCCAGCAACCATCTATCTGTAAATATTGATAAAGCTGCTCTGTTTAGCTGATCACGTCTTGTAATCGAGCTTTCATTTGGATAATTGTCTGTGAGGCTAGAAATAATTATTGGAGAAAAAACGATTATCATACTCAACACAATCCATAGAAAATTTTTCTTATATTTAAAAAGTGTATTTTTTTTGATAAGTAATGGCAAAACGATCATCGCTCCTCCAAAAAATAAAACCAGTAATGCAGACAATGATTGAGTGAAATGCAAAGTTATGATGGTTGCTAGCAAAGCTAATGTGCTATGCACAAGACTTTCTTTTGAAGGTTGTTTTACTGATTTGTTGAGTAATATCAAAAAAAAGATTACCACTACTCCAGCAAGGATGTTGGGATGAGATGTACTTCCATAAGCCAAAATTCTTTCTTTTCCATTAAACAGATGTCGGCTGATTCTAAAGTAAGGTTCAAATCTTGACTCCCCTAATATAAAGTATGGCAAGAGTGGTTTTTGCTGCAAAAATTGGTAAATCGCCAAAAAAAACTGCGTCACTAAACTAGTAAAAATACTCCAGTAAAAACTGCTGGTTTTAAGTAACCAATGATTTTTTTGTAAAAAGAAAAACAGAGAGATTGATAGTAGCAATTGTCCCAAAAACCAGATTGAAGCTAAAGGTTGAGGGGTAAAAAACTGTCTAATTATAAAAACTAAACTAAGAATTGTTAATAACTGATTGGATAAAAGGATTTTTTTTAGATTAAATTTATTTTTTCCTTTTATGTTAATAAATCCAACCCAAAGTATATTTAGGGTAATAATCTGTGAGGCATATAACTTGGGAATTAAGAAATCAATTTGTAAACCGTTTATATAAGCAGTTGAGGAAAAAAAGCTAAGAAAAAGATTTGAGGGCAAAAAAATTATCAGTAAAAAAAACAGCGTTTTAAGTACTCTTTTGGTTGTGTTTGACACTATGAGTGATGATTCTTTTTTTGAAATCTAATTTCTAAACCTTACCTACCAATTTAGCATCAGTTTTATTCTCAACTTCTTCAACGATTTTTTTTCTAATTGGAGCAATCAGTTCATTGCTTAGGTTTTGTAGTGGATCTTGGTAGCTTATTTGAAAAGTAAAATTTTGTTGATAATGATCTTTGAGCAAAACTTCTACCACTATAGAATCAACCGCCTCAAGGCATTTAATCACCTCTCCAACTTGAGTGGTTAGTGGTAAGTTAAAGGTTAAATCCTCGATAATGATTGAAGTGTTGGCAATAGATTGATAAGTTGGATGCTTTTTGGCGAGTTTAAGCAAAGAATCCAACTCAATTTCAATTGCTATTTGTTGATTTGAGAAGATGGCAATTTGTCCCAAAAGGGTTGTGTTATTTCCAGCAAAAATCTTTCCCACTTGCAAGTATTTGTTGTTGTTTTTTTCTTTCTTTATTTCATCTTCTTCAATCAAGACTTGATCAATAAATAACTTTGTTAGAAGAGTCTCAAAATCTCCTCTTGTCTTTCGATAAGATTTGGTGGAGATCATGCCCAGCATCATTTTTTCTTGAGGAAGATCGCCTTTTTGTGGATGATAGACAGCAGCTATCTCAAAAAACGAAAGCTGACTTTCCTGCGGATTTTGTGCAACTGCCTCTCTGAGCGAGGGAATGAGTGATCTTCGCAAGTACTGATTCTCTGTTAACAAAGGATTGTTTAGTTGCAGATGGTTATCTAGCAAAAAACCACTTTGCTTTGCCAGTTCTTGACTGACCAAAGAGATGCTGTATAGCTCCTGCCAGCCGATATTTGCCAAAAATGTTTTAAGATTATTTTCCATCTCAAAATCATTATCTTGAGGTGGATTGGTTGGTAACTGCCCCGACATTAACTTGTTTGGAATATTATGATAACCGTAAATACGAGCAATCTCCTCAATTAAATCGACAGGAATCTGAAGATCTGGGCGAAAGGTGGGTGGAGTAACTGTAAACTCAATTTCTGTTGGATTTTTAGTTTTGCTACTAAGTTTTACTTGGCAACCAAGGTCAGTTAAGATTGCTTTAATTTGATAAACTTCTAACTCTATACCTAAATATTTACTGCAAGTTTGGTATTTTAGCTTAATTGGTTTTGGAGCATGTGGTTTATTGAAATCGTCAAAAATTTTACTAGCTATTTTTGCTCCTGCAATTTCTTGAAACAAAGAGATGGCTTTGGTTAGAGTCTCTTTTGCTAAATAAGGATCAAGTTCTTTTTCATTTAGTTGAGCAGCGACAGTTCTAATGGAATGAGCCATTGAAGCAGTTCTTACTTTTTGTGGATCAAGATCTTCAAGCCATAATAAAACTCGTTTAGTATTATTATCTACACTGCTATTGGCAGTGCCAATAATTGCCGGAAAATCAATAATAGTACCTACTTCATTTGTAAAAATAATCTCACCTCCTACAGTTTCTCGCTTAATTTGATCAAGAGTGACAAATGGTTGGCCGGCTTTTGCTTCCACCACATTAATTACTCCTCCTAAATCCATAATTTTGTCATAATCAAAAGCATGACAAGGATGGCCAAGATCATGAGTTACATAGTTGGTGATATCAATCAAGCAGTCATGAGTTTGAAAACCTGCTTGTTCAAGCCTTTGCTGCATCCATTTTGGAGAGGGTTTTGCCTGAACTTGATCCAAGACTATGCAGGTAATTCTTTGGCATAAACCTTGGCTGTTATCAATCTTTGGTAAGGGTAACTCTTCGGTTTCCAGTTTAAGATTTATTTTTGCGTCAGTGCTTTTTAGTTCACTAGGGATGCTGTTGCGATTGAGAATTACTACCGCTTCTCTAGCTACTCCTTTTATGCTCAATGAGTCGGGGCGGTTAGTGGTGATCTCGATATCATAGACTTGATCGCTATTTTGTTCGATGATGTTTTCGACACTCGGTCCTGATAATGACAGATACTCTTGAATTTGTGTTGGCTTGGCTTTGGTCTTCAGATGATCAAGTAGCCATTTGTGAGGGACTAAAATGTTCATGTTAAGTTGTTGGTTAGTTATTAAAACTGATGCAAAAAATTTAATTTAGAGCTATATAACAGGCGAATATCATCAATGTTCAAGCCCTCTTTTAGAGTATAAGTTCGCTCGATTCCCCAGCCAAAAGCAAAGCCGGTATATTTACTGGGATCGATTCCACCGGCTTTTAGTACATTGGGATGAACCATGCCTGCTCCTCCTACCTCATGCCAGCCAGATTTACAAAACCTACATTTGGTTCTTTGTTGTGAATTGTCTGGGTTAGTAATATAGCCAGTTCCTTCGCAAATGTGACAACTAAAATCAACTTCAAATGAAGGCTCGGTGAACTTAAAATGAAAAGGACGAATTCTACTTTTAGAGCCTGGTCCATAAAACTGTTGTGCAAAATAATCTATTGTGCCTTTAAGGTGCTGGATAGTTATGCCTTTGTCGATGACTAGACCTTCAAACTGATGAAACATCTGGGTATGAGTTACATCTTGTTGGCGTCTGTAGCAACGGGCGATATTAATCATTCTAATGGGGGGTTCTCCTACTCTTTCCATTTCTCGTACCTGACCATTTGATGTATGTGGAGTCAAGACCATCTTGCCTTTTTTGTGATGAGGAGGTTGATCAACAAAAAAAGTTTCCCATTCATCTCGCGCTGGATGATTCGAGGGCATATTTAAACTGGTGAAAGCATACCAATCCCAATCAACCTCGGGATAGCGAACACGGATAAAACCGATTTTTTCAAAGATTCCACTTATTTGGTTAATCGCTTGCGAAATAGGATGAAGATGACCAATTATTGGATTTTTTCCAGGTAAGGTAAGATCAATCTTAGCTTGTTGAGTTAATGGATCTGAAGAATAGGTTGACAACTCCTCAATAAAATCTTGCAAATCTTGTTTTAGGTGGTTGATAACTTTTCCCGCCTGAGGTTTATCATTTTTTGGAATTGAAGTAATTTGCTTGGAAAGAACAGTAAAAAGTCCCTTTTTGCCAAAATACTTTTGCTCTAACTCTTGTTGACTGAGAGTTTCTTGATGAATTTGTTTTTTTATTCGATCAGCTTCATCAAGTAAAGATTGCAGCTTTGAAGATATTGATTGAGTCATTTTTATTGTAATAGTTTTATGATTAGGTTATTTTATCACTCTAATAATTATTAGTAACTTTTAAAAAACCCCGCTGGTGGCGGGGTTAAGTTTTTAAATACTCACGCTTAACCTACCGCATTTTTACTCTGCTAAAAAAGAAAAAGCTAGTAGGATTTGTGTTTTGCTTGATCATGATAACTTGATTATGATACTTGATTCACAATTTCTTTAAAAGCATCTATATCATTTACCACTAAATCAGCTAACATCTTACGATTAATCTCAATCTGTTTATCGCTTAAAGCCTTGATAAATCTAGAGTAATTGAGCTTTGACTCAGTTGCTGTTAGGCCAGAATTAATGCGAATTATCCATAGTTTTCGCATATCTCTTTTTCTAAGTTTTCTACCAGCATATGCATATTGACCGGCGTGTAAAACTGCCTCATGAGCTCTTTTAAACAAACGGTTGTTTGCTCCGCTAAAACCTTTCGCAAGATTGAGTATCTTTTTATGTTTTTTTCTGCGGACTGTACTTGTTTTAGTTCTTGCCATACTATTCCTTCTTTTTTGTTTAGGCTAGGCCCAACATCTTCTTAATTTTTTTTGCGAACTTTCCTGTTACCTCGCTATATGTTCTGTAATTTCGAATAGCACTTTTGCTCTTTTTTCTTCGTAGGTGTCGCGAGTTCTGAGTTCTTCTTAAAATCTTGCCGGTGGCAGTAATCTTGAATCTTTTTTGAACTCCTTTTCTGGTTTTATGTTTAATCTTTTGCATTTTTTATCTCTATATAAAGTTTATTTAAACCGGTGTGATTTGTGCTATTAATTTTCTACCTGTGATTTTTGGCTCCATCTCAAGTTTTGCTAGTTCTGCCTCAACCATCTCATTTATTACTTTTCCAAATAACTCATAAGCAAACTCTTTTTTAGAGATTTGCCTGCCTTTAAACATTAAACTTAATCTTACCTTTTGACCCTCTTCTAAAAAGTCTTTAATCTTTCTTTTTCTAATCTCAATGTCTCCTTCACCCATAAACATGGTGAATCTAATCTCTTTGATGTCTTGTGCTCGATTCTTTTTTCTAGCCTTTGCTTTTTTTCTTTGTTGTTGATATTTATGTTTTGATAACTCAATAATCTTAACAACTGGCGGACTTGCTTCTTGTGTAATTAGTACCAAATCTTTTTCTTGTTCTTGAGCTTTACCTAAAGCCTCTCTTGAACTCATCACTCCAACCATCTCTCCTTGGTCATTTAAGACTCTCACTTGAGGAAAATTAATTTTATGATTGGCTACAAAGTACTCTCTTTTTTGATAGTGTCTGGCCACTTATTGATTTTACTGATAGTTAATATTTTCGCTGAGCGAGAATTATATCATCTTTCTCTGAGGGGTAAACCCCTCAGCGTTTTGTCTCACAGTAAGTGAGACAAAAACTGCTCCCCTGTAATCCTGATTTAATCAGGATTACACCAAGGGAATA
>Ga0334892_1002433_pt1 | contig 13286 bp, 9 predicted proteins | sample GraSluR3_MG_4_FD_207213 | JGI IMG/M metagenome (GOLD analysis project Ga0334892, IMG submission 207213) | Sludge microbial communities from methane-producing bioreactor in Wageningen University, Netherlands - Granular Sludge_15_04-R3 | ecosystem: Engineered > Bioreactor > Anaerobic > Unclassified...
ACCGAAAAGGAACATGCCGAAATCTGTTGAGACATTATACCAAAGAGGGAAAAAACCGTTCTGGTATGCCATTTCCGATGTCCCTATAGTGCTCATGCCGCCAAGCCATTCTCCCACTATGGAAACAGTGACCAGAGTAATTCCCATATTTCTTCCCGCAATGAAAAAGTCAGTGCTGGTCCTTGAAAACCTCCTGGTAAGGAATCCGACAAGTATCAGGACAAAAAAATACAGAACAATGACTATAAAGGGTATCCAGTTCATATTAACCTACCAATAACCTATATAATGATAAAATTGAATAAATACAAAAAAATTATTGCTTTCCCTTTACAGGCAATGATAAGTCCTTTTAGTATGGTGCTTTGTCCTTGTTCTGAAAGCATTGGGGCATAGCATAAATTCTTGATTTTTTGTAATTGCATGATAGCATGAACATAAGAATATATACCGGGAGGACTGTAAAATGAAGGGTTTGAGTTTCAAATCAAAAATATCCGATCCTATTTTCAGTTTTTATTAGGAGATTTATTCATGTCAGATAAAAACAACAGGGTAAAAAAGCCCGAAAACGAGCTGATACATAATCCTGAAAAACCTGAAGATAAGAATGGAGAATTTCTCCTTTTAGACGGGGCCACCAGCCAGGCGCCTGCAATAGCCCCGGAGATGAAGCCCCAGGTGATTGCTGCCAGTGATACGGCTCTGCCCATGGAAGAGAGGCTGGAAGCCTATGAGGATATAATTGATTCAGAAATAGGGGATACGAACCTGAGCAGGGCAAAAAACCTGGAAAGGGAATTCAATCTCAGGCAGATATACCTGAAGTTTGAGGGTGGAAACCCTACGGGGACGCAGAAGGACAGGATCGCCTTCGAGCAGTCGATGGATGCCTTAAGGAGGGGTTTCGATGCCATAACCGTCGCCACCTGCGGAAATTACGGAGTGGCAATTGCCCTTGCCGCACAGCTGGCAGGGCTTAAGTGCCACATATATATTCCGGAAAATTATCATACCCGTCGTATTCAGGAGATTGAGAAATACAGTGCCAATATCATCAAGATAAAGGGAGATTATGAGGAGGCAGTCAATATGTCCCGCTATATGGCTGAAAAGGAGGAGATATATGATGCCAACCCGGGAGGCTCTAATACAGCCATACAGCTTAAAGCATACGGCAGTATTGCCTATGAGATCTATGATGAGCTGAGGGATGCTCCCTCCTATGTGGCAGTACCTGTATCCAACGGCACGACCCTGGCAGGGGTATACAAGGGTTTTCTGAGCCTCTACAGGAGAGGCAAAACCTCCCGTATTCCCCGTTTTATTGCTGGCTCATCCCATGGGAAAAACCCCATAATCCAGGCTTATAAAAAGAACCTGGAGCGCTGTGTGGACCTGAAACCTGAAAAGATAAGGGAGACTCCGGTCAATGAGCCTCTCATAAACTGGCATTCCATTGACGGAGACCTTGCTCTGGAATGCATAAGGAATACAAAAGGCTATGCATCCTATGCCAGTGACAGGTCAATGATAAGCTATTCAAAAATGATAAGGGACCTTGAGGGTCTTCATGTACTGCCCGCAAGCACGGCAGGCCTTGTGGTGCTCATGGAGGGGCATAGGAAATCACCCCTGTCAGGGGATAAGTATGTTGTGCTTCTTACCGGGAGAAAAAACTGATGAACCGGAAAAAAAATGCCATAGTCTACTGCGAAGGTGCCTTTAATACTCCCATAGGCAAGACGGCCCACGGCCTTGTGCGTTTTACCCGAAGGTACCGGGTCCTGTCAGTCATTGATTCAAGATTTGAGGGTGAGGATGCGGGATTCATACTTGACCGGCAAGAAAAGGGAATAAAAATCCATAAGAATGTAGAAGAAGCCTATAATGACGCATTGAACAGAAAAATAAAACCGGACTGCTTCATAATCGGGATAGCGCCCGATGGGGGAAGGCTTTCGGAAAAAGACAGGACTGAGGTCAAAAAGGCGGTTAAGATGGGGCTGGATGTGGTTTCAGGCCTTCATGACTATCTCAGCGAGGACAGCGAGATTGCCGGCCTGGCTCAGCTCTGCGGATCATACCTGACTGACATAAGAAAGCCCCGCCCTGTTAAGGACCTGCATTTCTTTACAGGCAACATAGAAAAGGTAAAGGCCCTGAAGATTGCCATCCTGGGAACCGATTCCGCTGTAGGCAAGAGAACCACAGCATGGATTCTTGCTGATTCCCTTATAGAACGGGGTTATAAGGTGGAAATGATAGGGACCGGTCAGACTGCCTGGCTTCAGGGAGCTGAATACAGCATCGTGCTGGACTCCATAATAAATGACTTTGTATCCGGGGAGATTGAGAATGCTGTCTGCAGGGCATATACAGAAAAGAATCCTGATATTATTATTATAGAGGGCCAGGGAAGTCTGATGAACCCCGCATATCCAGGCGGATTCGAGATCCTGGCCGCAGGCAGGCCCGATATCATAGTGCTTCAGCATGCCCCCGGGAGGAAAGCCTATGACGGTTTCCCCGGTTACCCCCTGCATCCCCTGGAAAGACAGCTGGAAGCCCTGGAAATAATATCAGGCAAACCGGTTATAGCTGTTACCATAAACCATGAGGATATACCCCTGGACCAGATGCCCCTGGTCTGCTCAGCCCTGGAGAAAAAGACCGGTATACCTGTAATAGACCCGTTTTCCGCAGATATCCACAGGCTGGCATTCCTTGTTATAGATTTCTTAAAGCAGAGGCTCAGCAATGATTAGGGATTTTGCTAATTTAAACGAAATAGACATTCTGGAGGTCGGTCCCGTAAAGATAAGCCCCAGGAGGCTGTCCATGCCTTACATCATCGAAAAGGACACCGGGAGATTCTCCGCTGAGCTAATATATAAATATGATGAGGATGTTTTTGACAATACTCCTGATAGCGAGAACCTGGCCTGCATTATCGGTTCCCAGCTGGCTTTCAACTATGGCCTTTTTGCAAAAAAAATAAGGTTCAACGGCTTATTTTCTTCCGAAGACAGGAAATTCATAAAGGAAATGATTGATATTACTTCCAGAGAAATCCTGGTCAAAAAGATACTAAAACCCAATATCTACATTAAAGACAGCATAAGAAGCAGGCTTGCCTCACCGTCAGGTGAGGCATATCCCCGTGCAGTGACAGAGTTCCTGGGTCCACAGGAGCCAGAAAAAGCGGTCTGGCATAACTCCCGGGAAAGCTATGCTGTATTGTCCAGCGGAGGAAAGGACAGCCTCCTGAGCTTTTCTCTCCTGAATGAACTAAAAAAAGAGGTTCATCCCGTTTTTGTAAATGAGTCAGGGAGGCACTGGTTCACTTCCCTTAACGCCTACAGGTACTTTAAGAACCATTTCCCGAATACTTCACGGGTCTGGACAAATTCTGACCGGGTCTTTAATTTTTTCCTGAAAAATCTCAGCTTTATCCGGAATAACTACGGTAATATGCCTTCTGACGATTACCCCTTAAGGTTATGGACTGTTGCCGTATTTATCTTTGGAGTTTTACCCCTTGTTAGGAAAAGGGGTATTGGAAGAATCATAATAGGTGATGAATACGATACGACCTACCGGCTCTCATTCAAGGGTATTACCCATTATAACGGCCTCTATGACCAGAGCAGGTATTTTGACAATGCCCTGACAAGGTATTACAGGAAAAAAGGCTACAGCATAATGCAGTTCTCATTGCTGAGGAATCTTTCCGAGCTCATGATACAGAACATTCTTTACAGCAGGTATCCCGATATTCAGAAACACCAGGTCTCATGCCATTCAGCGGATATAAAGCTGGGTAATGCAAAACCCTGCGGGCACTGTGAGAAATGCAGGCGGATAGCAGGCATGCTTACCGCCCTGGGCGGCGACCCGCGTAACTGCGGGTATGATGACAGGCAGATAAAGCAATGCCTTTCGGATTTCATGAAAAAGGGCCTTCACCAGGAGCCGGCCTGTACTCAGCATGCCTTATACCTGCTTTCCGGCATGGGTTTGGGCCGGGACAGCAAAACAAAAACTGCTGTAAAGCCCAGGCATGAGGTTACCTGCCTCCGCTTTGACAGTGAAAAGTCCCCCTTTGACACCATGCCTGCCGATATCAGGATTCCCATCTACCGAATTTTCCTGCAGTATTGCAAAAAAGCGGTAAGGAAAGTAGGCAGGGTATGGGTTGAGCTGGACCTTTTTAATGAACCTCTGGTGAATAAGCCCTATCGTTTTGAAATACTGGAAAAGAGTGGAAAAAACATGAAAAAAATAAACAGCCTTCCCTTTGAGTGGGGTAATCTTAAATGGACTGAAGCAAAGGAATACTTATCCGCCGTGGATATCGCACTGCTTCCCGTCGGTTCCATAGAACAGCACGGTCCCCACCTGCCCCTTGACACCGATGCCTTTGATGCGGGCTTTCTCTGCAGGGAAGTGGCGCTAAGGTGCAGGGACCCCATACCCCTTGTCCTGCCCCTGGTTCCCTACGGAGTATCCTATCATCACGAGGATTTTGCTGGAACGGTAAGCATAGGCCCTGATACCCTATCCAGCCTTATCTACGATATTGGAATGAGCCTGGCAAAAAATGGCATTACCAAACTTGTGATCATAAACGGCCATGGGGGGAACAGCCCTGCTTTGAATATGGCGGCCCAGAAAATCAACAGGGATGCCCACATATTTACCTGTGTCGACAGCGGTGAATCCAGTGATATCGATGTGTCAGAGCTGATAGAAACCCCTAATGACGTACATGCAGGAGAGGTGGAGACCAGCACATCCCTTGCCAACAGGCAGGAGCTGGTGGATATAAGCAAGGCTGAATCCTTCATACCAGACTTTTCCAGCAGGTATCTCAACTTTACCCAGAAGAGAAGCATTGACTGGTATACCAGGACTGCCAGGATATCCAAAAGCGGTGTTCTTGGGGACCCCACCAGGGCAAGCCGGAAAAAGGGAGAGGCTATATGGGAACTCATAATATCCAATCTTGTCAGGTTTGTTGAAGAACTGAAAAACCTCACCCTGGATGAAATATATCAGAGGAAATACTGATAATGAAGATAAAGGCCATAAGGCTGTATAGAGCGGACATGAAGCTCACTGAGCCCTATGCCATAGCCTATGAGACCATTGACAGGGCGGTTAATATCTTTATAAGGGCTGACACCGACAGGGGGATTACCGGTTTTGGATGCTGCTGTCCGGACCTTGCCATTACTGGAGAAACCCCCGAAGGCGCAATGAAAACCCTGCAGGAGATTGTCATTCCGTCGCTTATCGGGGCAGACCCTTTAAGGACTGCTAAAATACTTTTAAGCCTCAAAAATAGGATAGGGAAAGAGCCTTCCGTACTGGCAGGGGTAGATATAATGCTTTATGACATTCTGGGCAGAACTGCTGGCCTTCCCCTTTGGAGAATGCTCGGCGGTTTCAGGGACCGTATAAAAACCAGTATAACCATCGGGATACTGGATGCTGATACAACCCTGAAAAAAGCCCTGGAATACAAAAAGCAGGGATTTAAAAGCATAAAGATAAAGGGCGGGCTCAATGTAAATGAGGATATTGACAAGATAAAGGGACTTAGAGATGGCCTGGGCAGGGAGATGGAGCTGAGGTTTGACGCAAACCAGGGCTATAGTGTCCAGGAGGCAATCCATTTTGTAAAAGAGACAAAGAAAGCAAGGATAGAACTGATTGAACAGCCTACACCAAAAACAGAATATGACCTTTTAAGGCAGGTTACAAAAAGCGTATCTATCCCTGTGATGGCCGACGAAAGCCTTGTTACCCTCAGGGATGCCTTCAGGCTTGCAAGAATGTCCCTGGTGGACATGATAAACATAAAGCTGGTGAAAGTAGGGGGTATTAACGAAGCAATGCTGATTAATGCTGTTGCATTATCTGCCAGGCTTGAGACTATGGTGGGCTGTATGGATGAATCGGCACTTTCGGTTGCAGCCGGTCTGCATTTTGCCCTGGCAAGGCCCAATGTATTGTATGCAGACCTGGACAGCCACCTTTCCCTGAGTGGAGACCCCTCTGAAGGAGCTGTCACCCTCCGGAAAGGAGTGCTTTTTGCAGGCAGTAAACCAGGTATCGGCTGTGACCTGGATTTCTGAAAGGAGATGAATATGTGCAAACTTGAAATCCCCAGTCATTATGATGAAACTAAGGCTGATAAAATCTACCGGGTTGATTATCAGCTTGTATTTGAAAATGCCCTGGAATACAGGAAAAGGCACCGGATAAAGCCATCGTCCATGGACAAGGAAAGGGTATGCCTTGTCCTGGTCGATGTTCAGAACACCTTCTGCATACCAGGTTTTGAGCTTTTTGTCGCTGGAAGGAGCGGGCAGGGAGCCGTGGAGGATAATAAAAGACTCTGCAGGTTCATATACCAGAACCTTGACAGGATTACCGATATAATCCCTACCATGGATACCCACCATATTATGCAGATATTTCATCCCATTTTCTTTGTGGACAGTGAGGGTCGGCATCCGAAACCCAATACTGTTATAACAATCAGGGACATAAGGGGGAAAAAATATGTGCTGAATCCTGAAATCGTGAAAAGCCTTGGCTATGCAGACTATGAGAAAGTCCAGGATTACATCCTTTATTATGTAGAATCACTGAAAAAAAGCAGTAAATACGAGCTTATAATATGGCCCTTTCATGCAATGCTCGGAGGGATAGGCCACTGCCTTGTGCCATTTGTTGAAGAGGCGGTTTTTTTTCATAATACAGTAAGATACAGCCAGTCCCGTTTTGAGGTAAAAGGCTCTGAGCCTTTGAGCGAAAATTACTCCATTTTTAACCCGGAAGTCCTGGCTGATATAGATAAGCACCCTGTTAAACCTGATAATGAGCTTTTAAACAGGCTAATCCATTATGACAGAATAATACTGGCAGGACAGGCCAAAAGCCATTGCATGGCCTGGACACTGGGAGACCTGGAGGAATATATACGGCACAGGGACAAAAGCATGGCTGAAAAGGTCTACGTACTGGAGGACTGCACATCGCCGGTGGTAATACCCGGGATTGCGGACTTCACGGATATATCGGACAGGCGTTTTGAAGAATTAAAAGAATCCGGCTTTAATATTACCAGTTCCAGAAATCTCACGGAAAACTGGGAACCGCTGAAAGGAGGAGTTTGATGCTGACCTATAACAGTTTCGCGTCGCCTATGCTTACGGATTATTATCAGCTTACCATGGCATACAGCTATTGGAGGAATAAAATACATGATAAACCCGCGGTGTTTGACCTCTTTTTCAGGGAAAACCCCTTTTTGGGAGAATTCGCAATATTTGCCGGTCTTGAGGAGGTTCTTTCCTTTCTGGAAAGGTACCGTTTTGAGGATGAACATATTGATTATCTCTGTTCCAAGATGAATATCAGGGATGAAGACTTCTTTAAATGGCTGGCAGGAGTGGATGCCTCAAAGGTAAGGCTTTACGCCATTGATGAAGGAACCATATCTTTTCCCAATATACCCCTGATCAGGGTTGAAGGGCCTCTTGCGGTATGCCAGCTCCTGGAAAGCCCGCTGTTGAACCTGGTGAATTTTCCTTCCCTTGTTGCTACCAATGCCTCTCGCTTCAGGATTGCAGCCGGCAGGGAGAAAAGGCTTATTGAATTCGGTCTCCGCAGAGCCCAGGGAATTGACGGAGCAGTTTCAGCCTCCAGGTATTCCTATATAGGGGGCTTTGAATCCACAAGCAATGTTCTTGCCGGAATGCTTTTCGGTATCCCGGTTGCAGGCACCCATGCCCATTCCTATGTCCAGGCCTTCAAAGGTCCTGGAGATATCAGCAATCCCATGATTTGCGGGCCGGACGGACGGCAGTCCAATCTGCTGGAGATATCCATGGAAATAAGGAAAGAGCTTAACTTTGAGAATACCAACCTGGGTGAACTCTCAGCCTTTGTAGCCTATGCCCTGTCCTATCCGGACAGCTTCCTGGCCCTGGTAGATACCTATGATACATTGAGGTCAGGGATACCAAATTTCCTGTGCGTTGCCCTTGCCCTGATAAAATTGGGATTTAAGCCCATAGGCATAAGGATAGACTCCGGCGACCTTGCCCACCTGTCAAAAACTGCACGAAAAATGTTCGTTGATACCAGCCTGTTTTATGAGATAGACCTCTCTTTTCTGAAAATCGTGGCAAGCAATAATATAAATGAGGAGGTACTGTATTCTCTGAATTCCCAGGGCCATCAGATAGATATCTTCGGAATAGGCACCCATCTGGTTACATGCCAGGCCCAGCCGGCCCTGGGGGGCGTCTATAAGCTTGTTGAAGCCGATGGCCAGCCCAGGATAAAGATTTCCCAGGACCTGGGGAAGGTCACTATTCCAGGAAGGAAGGATGTCTACAGGATTTATGGCCGTGAGGGATATCCGGTGCTGGATCTGATGGTACTGACCGGGGATGCTCCTCCTGAAAAGGGAGAGAAAGTGATGTGCAGGCATCCCTTTAACGAGATAAAAAGGGCAGTGGTCGTGCCGGAAAGGGTTGAGCCACTTACCAGGCTGTACTGGGATGGAAGGAGGGTAAAAGAAAAGCGCTCCTGCCATGAAATAAGAGAATTTGTTCTTAAACAGCTCTCCGGTATGAGAAGCGACCATCTGCGGGCTCTGAATCCGACACCCTATAAAATATCAGTCACCAGGAACCTGTATGGTTTTATCCATGATTTATGGGCTGCCGAAGCCCCGGTTACAGAGCTGGGGTAGCAGCTCGCTATTTTTATGGGGATATAAATAATTACAAAGGAGGCAGAACTATGAAAAACTTTTTTTCCTTAATGCTCCTGGTTCTTCTTTTGTTTCCTTTAATTGCAGAATCTGGGACTAAAAAGATTAAGCTGGACTGGGATGAGGACGCTTACCAGTTTACCGGGAAAATAAAGCTCAAGGCAAATACCGGCTATAAGGTAAAGGCAAAGAGGACTGACAAGGAATCCCAGCCCTCCATGCCTACCTTCAAGCTTTACTTTGAAAGCCCGGAACATTCGGAAGATTATGAGGAGTTCAGCGTCTTTCCCTCGGTAAAATCCGGCAAAACAGTATCATGGACCTTCAGGCCCGATACAAATATAACCCTGCTTAGAATAGAGACAAAGGGCATTTCCCGCGGTATCCGGTGGCAGTTCTGGATTGAGTGAGGCTTTATGCCTTATTCTTTTTAATCTCTCCGGCTTTTTTCAGGGCACATTTCGAGATAATCGGGCCGAAAAGCTCATGAATAACCACTGCTCCCAGAATAAAGCTGAGTATTAACTGGGAAAAGCCGGAGAAATCGCTGTCATTTTTTATCAGGAGAGCCAGGCCTATTACTATTCCCCCCGTTGGAACCAGTCCCCCTATGGTGTATTTTCTGATGTTTCTGGAAGAACCGGTGAGCTTTGAGCCTATAAGGGTACCCAGATATTTACCCAGCATTCTTAATACGAAAAACAGTAATATTAGAATCATGGATTCTTTCATATATGTAAAATCCAGCTGCATTCCGCTTATGGTGAAAAATATTACAAATATAATTGTTTCAGTGTATCTCTCTGTCATGTGAAAGATCTTTTCCCTGTGCATATTGAAATTGACTGCAATAATACCCATGGTCATGGTTGCCAGGAGCTGGTCAATATCAAGTACTGTCGCTATCCCGTAGCACAGCATCAGCATGCCGAAAATGACGACAATCAGAGTCCCCTCGGTTTCACTCCTTATAATTTTTGTAAGCAGGTTCAGAATAAAACCGAACAATATGCCGAGGGCAATTGTAAGCAGTATCTGCCCGGCAGGTATAAGGACGGATTTTTCAAAGCTGAACCTCTGGTGCAGTACGAAGGCTGCAGCAAGAACCACGCAGAAGCTGTAGTTGATAATTCCCAGTATATCGTCCATGGCAGATACTCCCAGTATGGTTGACGTCACCTCCCCTTCGCATTTATATTCATGGACTATAGCCAGCACAGCCGACGGATCGGTAGGCGAGGCAAGAGCTGCAGCCAGGAGGCTGAAGGGAAGGTACAGGGTAAACCAGCCTGGATTATCACCGGTCAACAAAATAGGGGATAAAGCAAGAAAGCCGAAAAAGACGATGATAAGTGCCATTTCCGCTTCAAAAATGGTTATACCGATTATACCTTTGCCCAGAGACCTTATTCTTTTTAAATAAAGGGTTCCGCCTACGGAAAAGGTAATAAAGGCGAGGGCAATGCTCGTCAGCACGTCGGTGTGATTAATGAAGTCAGCCGGAAGAAAAGAAGTCACTTCAGGGTTCAGGACAATACCCGCAAGTATATAGCCAGTAATCTTCGGAAGGCCTGTTTTTTTAACTAACTCCCCTCCGATGAAGCCGGCCATTATGATAATTGACATGGTAAGTATAGGAGGCATTAAATATCTCCTTGTAAAATTTTATTCATTATATTAAATTAAACAGGGTGCTGGCAAATAAAAACTCCAGGATCAAAAAGAATATTTATTTTTATATGTAAATCCTGTATAATGAAAAAAGGCAGGAACTTTATTGTTTTGAAATACCCTTTATAAAAGGCTGAAAGGAGGGGAAAAATGGAGCAGTCACACTGCAGAAAATGCGGGTCAAAAATGAATGTGTCGGACCGGTTCTGTCCCCGGTGCGGCTGGGATTCGCTCCCGGCCCGGGACCACCGCCAGGCCGGCGATGCTGAATATGTGCACACGCTTAAGATTTTGAACAAGGAAGAGCATGGAAGCATATTCTATCTTGAAAAGCCTGTTACCATAATAGGGAGAAAGAATGCAGACATTGTTATCAGGGATTCAAAGATATCCTCAAAGCATGCAGGCATTGATATCAAAGAAGGTATTGCTTCAGTGAAGGATCTGGGGAGCTCCAACGGCACCTTCCACAATGGCAGGCAAATTGAAGAAGCCCGGCTTTCTGACGGGGATAAGCTAAGGCTCGGCGAGACCATTCTTGAATATAATAAAAAGGAACAGGAAATTCCTCTTATGGATGACGTAGCTACCATCAGGGATGAAGACAAAGAGGAAGCAGGACCGGTTGAACCTGGACCCGTAAACCTTCTTGAGATCATTACAGGACCGGACCAGGGCAATGTAATAGCCCTTAAAAACCCCCTCAGCATAATAGGCCGCAAGGGTGCGGATATTAATATAGATGACCCGAAAATATCCGCAAGGCATGCAAGTATTGAAATCCTGGAGGATAATATTACCCTCCGGGACCTTGAAAGCATTAACGGCGTTTTCCTTGATGATGTCAGGGTTACCCAGGCCAGGATATCTCCCGGTGACAGGGTAAAAATAGGCGATACCGAGCTTGTCTTTAAAATCGCCCAGGAAACACTGAAATCAAGAGGGCCCGATATAGATAATACAATCCGGGACAATGCCCTGGCAAAAAAATCCTGTCCGGAATGCGGCGGTCAGATTGAACCTGAAGACAGGTTCTGCGTTAAATGCGGGCATCCGGTTCAGGAAGAGGTCATGGAGGAGAAACAGGAAACAGAAGAAGAAAGGGATGAAACCAGGCTCAAAAATCAGGTATCAATGCACACCCTGCTGGTTGTATCGGGCGAGGACAAGGGAAAATGTTTTGCTGTAAAAAGCTCCCCGTTTACCATAGGCAGGAAGGACTCGGATATTGTGATAAATGACCCAATGGTTTCCGGAAGTCATGCTGTAATAGAGTTAATAAAAGGAAAAGCCCTGTTGAAGGATACAGAAAGCGCCAACGGCGTTTTTGTAAATGACAGGCCGGTACTGGAAGCTGTCCTTCAGCCCGGGGACCTTATTATAATGGGGTCCACAACCCTTAAATACGGACAGCCCCAGGGGGATGAAGAGGCCACCATAGAGCATGAATATGCCCCGGCTGAAGCAGGGACACGGAAACCCGCCCAAAATGAATTCCGGGATAAACCGGAGATAAAGGAAGAGATTATCATTGAACCGGTGCCCCCCAGGGAAATACAAAAGCCCGCAATAGAGAAGCCTCCGGCTAAAAAGCCTAAGGCCGTCAAAAAGAAGAAAAACACGGGGTGCTGGATACTGTTCTTTATTATACTGCTGGCACTGCTGTTTACTATGGGAGTAGTCTGGATAAAAATGAAAGACATGCCTGTCAGGCTTCTGGGCGGGATGTTGTCTCCTGTCCGCTGTGCCAGCAAGGAGCATGGGCTTTTATGTCCGGCCGGCGAACCTGCAGAGCTTGCCTGCAAAAACCATGCAAAGCCTGAAAATAAACCTGTTACCTGCTGAGAAAACAGAAGCATCCTTTAGAGTTTTTTTCCGGGCAACATAACCCGGTTTAGACCGATAATAGATTAATGGGTGAAAAATATCTAAAGGATAACCAGGCCATGAGAAGAATGATTATTTTCTTTGTGATTTCAGCTATTCTCTCCATTACGGCAAAAAGTGCCTATGGTGTTATACTTGCTGATTTCGGCAGTTCTGAGGCTGGAAACCTGTACGGCCTAAAAAACTGGAATACGGTACTGAAAAGCCCCCATGCTGATTATACCCCTGACGGCCCTGAGGGCCTCGTGGCTCTATCCAGCCTTGGTGAATATAATGATTATTTTGGGATACAGGGAGTATACAGGGATTTTGTCTCCGGAGATAGAATTGTCGTGACCTGGTATAACAATTCCTCTCATGAGATAAGGTTTATTCCGAGGATCAGCTTTAATGATCCTGACTATCCGGCCTCAGGCATTTACGGGACCTGGTTTACCATGAGGAATTTCTATAATTACAGGGAGGCCATGATAAGCGTGCCTGCGTATTCCGAGGCAAAATCTGTTTTTAATATTGCCGAAAGCGGGGTCAACAGCTGTTCCGGGAGCCATAATATGGTGAACGTAAACCTTCATATTGAGTGGGGAGAGCATGAGCAGAAGCAGTATCTTATATGTGACAGGATTGAGCTTCTTTATGATGCAGATATTACACCCCCTGATCCTGTGTCCGATTTGTCAGCCCAGGTGCTTTCCGGTTCCAGGATCTCTCTCTCGTGGGATATACCCTGGGATGATTCTGGTATTTATGAATACTTTATCTATAACGGTGATGAGATAGAAGGTCATTCCCTTATTAACAGCTTTACGGCATCCCTCCTGGAACCCCTTGCAGATTATGAATTTTCAGTAGTTGCAGTGGATGAGGCCGGTAACTGGAGCTTGCTGTCCAGCCCGGTCTTTGCCCGGACCAATGCTCTGGCGGTCAGCGA
>Ga0334892_1002435_pt1 | contig 13278 bp, 6 predicted proteins | sample GraSluR3_MG_4_FD_207213 | JGI IMG/M metagenome (GOLD analysis project Ga0334892, IMG submission 207213) | Sludge microbial communities from methane-producing bioreactor in Wageningen University, Netherlands - Granular Sludge_15_04-R3 | ecosystem: Engineered > Bioreactor > Anaerobic > Unclassified...
ATTCTAGAACCAATTACCAAAACCACCATCTTTGCCCCGGTTGAGCAGTTGCCTTTAATTGTTGATTTCGTGCGACGCAAGCGCGGCGAGCTGATCGGCTCGGTTAATAGTGGTAGTAGAAGTCAGCTAAACTACTCTATTCCCCTGAGTGAGTTAATTTTTGGCTTTCATGACCAGCTTAAATCACTTTCATCTGGATTTGCCTCAATTGAGTATGAGATTACAGGGTACAGAGAGGTTGATGCTGTTAAGGTGGATATATTGGTTAATAAAGAGGTGATTGAAGCCTTGAGTTTTATCTCGCTAACAAATAATGCAGAGAGTAGAGCCAAAAAGCTCGTTACTAAACTAAAAGAGGTAGTTTCAAGGCAGATGTTTGAGATACCAATTCAGGCTGCCATTGGAGGCAAGATTATTGCCAGAGAAACCATTAGAGCCTTTCGCAAAGATGTGACAGCTAAACTTTATGGAGGAGATGTGACCAGAAGAATGAAACTACTCAAAAAACAAAGTAAGGGTAAAAAGAGAATGAAACAGTTTGGCAAGGTTAATTTGAATCAGGAGGCTTTTTTGGCGGTGTTGGAGAGTTAGGGGAGTTTTTTGAAAAATTAAGCACGATACTGTCTGAATTAGGCACGATTCTTTCCGAAATGAAAATTTTCTTAGTGCTATAATAAATTTGTAGTGAAATAACCCCAGCATGCCAAATACGCCCAATCCACAAAAACAAGAAAATTCTCAGAAAGAACCAGTTAATGAAAAAACTGAGGAACAGATAGCTGAGCTTGAAGACAATCTTGATCTTTCGCCAGACGAACTTTCAGAAACAGTTCGCAACGAACCCTCAACTAAAAACCATGTTACATCTTTTGCAATAAAACCAAAGAATGCAAGTTTTGATGCTCAGCTTAAGAAAGAGGAGATTGTGCTTCTGCTTAGAAGACATCCTGTTACTCAACTTAGCAAGATTACTTTAATTGCTTTTGGCATCTTGTTTCCCTTGCTGTTAATTGGCTCTCCGCTACTTGAATTTATGAAAACCAGCTACAAGATAGCCACTATTTTTGGCTGGTACTTAGTTCTTTCTGGGTTTGCACTTGAATCTTTTTTAACCTGGTACTTTAGAGTTTTTATCATTACCAACCGCCGAGTAATAGACATTGATTACTACTCAATGGTGCATAAAGATGTAACCGTAGCCGAGTTAATTAGAATACAGGATATGAGTGTTGTTTCAACTGGAGTGTTGGCTTCACTGGCTGACTTTGGAACCCTGTACCTGCAAACTGCAGGGCAAAATTTTAATCCCGCCCGCTTTAATAATGATACTGATTCAGTTAGATCAGCTGGCATAGAGTTTGAGGATATTGCCCGTCCTATTGAAGTAAAAAGAATTGTCAGCGAACTAATTGCCACCAAAAGAAGAAAGTACAGAATGGCTCGTTAAAACATATAAAAAATAAACAATGGAAACTATTAACATCATCTCTCAAATTAACAATGTGGGCATCGAATCATCTTTGATGATATTGATAAAGTTGTTTTTTATTGTTGGAGGGATAATGTATCTGATCTTTTCACTGGTAGTGGTAAGACAGATTGCATTAATGAAAAAAACATTGATGACACCACTTTCTCCTCTGGTTACACTTTTAGGATATATTCACTTGGCACTTTCAGTTTTTGCTTTATTCTTTTTCTTTTTGCATTTTTAGAGGTGGATTTTTGTTAACCCTTCGGCGCTCTGTGGCTTTTTTGGAAATTGGGGGTTATAGGAAATTTGCACAAAAAAAGCGCTTTGTTCTGGCCTCGACCTATCTTCGCATCCAGTCTCCCGGACACTATTGTCAGCGCTGAGGCGTTTCAAGACTCTGTTCGGAATGGAAGTTGCAGTAAACTGCAACGAGAGTTGGTTCCACCTCGCTCCAGAGACCAGAACAAAACGCTTTTTAAACTTAAGTTTCGATTAATTTTTAGAATCTTTCGAGTATTTCTCGCTAGATTATAAAAATTTAAAGAAACTTTTGCCTTCTAAAAAGTAAAGAGAATATTTAACCCACCATAAGGTAGGTCTACGAAATCAAGTTCAGCGAACAAATATGTGTTCAATCGACGATTAGTACAGCTAAGCTTAGTATTTCTCAATACTTACACTGGCTGCCTATCTGTGGGTTCACAACTTAATAAGTGTTGGTTTCTTATTGTATCTTTTCTCTAAGGGGCTTTGCCCCTCAGCGGTTTTGTCCCGTAAAACGTGACAAAACCTGCTCCCCTGTAATCCTGAAGAAATCAGGATTACACCAAGGGAACAGTTTCCCTTGGAACCCTTATTAATTCACAAGTGAATTAATTTTCCGCATTTTATGTCATTTTCTCCTCCTCAAGTAGTAAAACTACTATCGTCGTCGATAAATGACCAAAATGCATCAAAATCTTTCAATAATATTCCCAACTCTTACTAAGTTGTGAACCCAACGTGGTAATCTCCCACGTGTCTAATAGAGATAATTAATCTTGGAGGGGGCTTCTCGCTTAGATGCTTCCAGCGATTATCCTTTAAGAATGTAGCTACCCTGCGCTGCCCTTGATAGGGACAACAGGAACACTAGGGATTCCCTCACTCTGGTCCTCTCGTACTGAGAGCAAAACTCCTCAATTATCTAACGCTGACGGCGGATAGAGGCCGACCTGTCTCACGCATGAATCAATTTGATAAAATCAAATCGAATTTTTCCCACTATTACTAGGGGCATGGACTATACCACCATCCAGTTAATTTGTTAAAGAAAATGGATGACCGACGTTTTAGCCTTGGAAAAATCCAAGACTCTGTTTGATAGTTAATCAAACAAGTCTCTACGGGGTTAATAATCCCATCTTTTTCAAGTGATCACCAATCACTCTAGCATTTATTTAAATAAATGCAGGATTACAACTTCCCTCGGAGTTATCCTAACCATCGTTTCTAACAAGAAACTGACAGATCGTTGGATCTCTTTTGATGAGATCCTTTGATTAGGAGTTCTCCGATATGAGTCGGTTTTGCAACTTGCTTTACAGCAAGAGGCCGCCACAAGTTGACGGTCTGAACCCAGCTAGCGCACCGCTTTAATAGGCGAACAGACTAACCCTTGGGACCTTCTTCAGCCCCAGGATGCGATGAGCCGACATCGCTCAATCTTATACTTTCATACAAGCCTGACTATACCTTCATCTCCTTTCAAAAAATGAAAGTGATGTGGGCGTGTTATGATTTCGAAAAACGAAACCATCCAGAGTTACCGCTGAGAAAATCAGTCCTGATTTTACAAAGCATCGTCCCGAACTCTGAGTCGATACGGGGTCATAACGAAATGTAATGAAATGTTGTCAAATCATTTGGACATCCGTTAGACTTCCCACGGTGTTGCCTTATTGATAACTATTTATTAATAATCAATATTATCAGCCAAATCTTACTTAAAGCTGAATTTTTAATATTTTTTATAAATGATCAACTTAGGGTTCACCGTTATGAGCCCATGTTTATCTTGTGAACACATTAGGTTTTGTGTTTCAAGAACAGCACCAATGCATTGCTGCATTGGGACACCAATGTCGATGTAGCAAACCACGCCGACGCTAGGGACGCTTAGGCGTGATGACTCTGTTATCCCCGAGGTAGCTTTTATCCGATAAGCCCGGCACCTTCCACAAAGTGCACGAGGATCACTATAACCTGCTTTCGCACCTGCTCGGCTTGTATGCCTCACAGTCAAGCACCCATCTGCTATTGCACGTCCAGCCTGATTTCCATCCAGGCTAAGGGTACCATTGCGCGCTTGCGTTACCTTTTAGCAAGCAACCTCCCCAGTTAAACTGCCCACCTGACATTGTCCCTGACCAAGTTTGCATTGGCCTTAGGTTAGATACTCTATACAAAACGAGTGGTATTACACTGGCGTCCTGCTACCAAGTAGCAAAACTCCCACCTATACTAGACAATTCTGAATAAAGCACCAGTATCAAGCTACAGTAAAGCTCTACGGGGTCTTTTTGTCCTGCCGTCAGTAGACCGCATATTCACGGCCCATTCAATTTCACCGAGTACTAGTTCAAGACAGTGTTTCGCTCGTTAAACCTTTCGTGCACGTCACCAATTAAGTGACAAGGTACTTCGCTGGATAAATTGAGTTATTCTCACAATCCATTGTTACTAGTCCAAAACAATTTGTTTTGGACGATGTGGTCATTTCTGCCACATTCTCATAGTCGCCTATGAGTCCAGACTATCTCTTCACCACAGCTCACCATCATAATAAATGGGGAAATCAGTGGCGTTGTGCGTATAGTCGTTGAGGATCCGAAATAATTTTTCTAACTTTCTTTTCTTAGAACTTTGTCTAGACGGAAACTGAAACATAAATGTTTTCAAAGCCTCATAGACATTTGTTCTTTTTCCTGTCTCAAAGTGATACATATTTGACTTACTTCTTCTATAGATGTAGCCAAAATTCAAGTACTTTTGAAACAGAAGAGGAATTTCCTTATCCTTCATAGCTACTGCTAAGAAAGGTTGATAGGTTTTACCTCTTTTCCGCAATCCTATTGATCCATCTGCATCAAAAACACCAGACAAGAAAAAGCCTATTGCTCTTCTTGAAGGATTTTTTAATGGTGAATAATTAGTTATTGCGTCATTTCCTAGAGTTTTGATTTCTCTTAATCTAGACCTAATTTGCTCTATCTGCCATATCTCATTTTTCAATCTCTTTGTGCTACCCTGTTTTTGATCCAGGATAGAACATGCTTTCTCCAAAAGAAAAAGCCTAGATTTTGCAAGTTTCCCAACAATAATTGGATAATTTGCAAAGAAACATAGAACAGATTTTACTTTATGCTTTCCCCTAAATGAAAGGTTAAAAGCACCTTTTACTTTTGAGATCACACCTCTACTCTTAGCCAAAGACATGTTAATCTGCTTGAGCAAATCAATGTCTGCATTGGTAATGGTAAAGTCAGGACTATATGAGAAGCCAGAGCCATAAGTTCTTGTCTGTTTGATGACAGAACAAGACATTTCTCCGGCACAAAATCCAGAAATGTAATAATTAGAATCGTTATTCGTTTCCTGCTGGTTGTCTGCAGTTGAAGCATTTTTAGTGGTTTTCATTAAAAATTACTATATAAGTAGATTCTTAACTTTTTCTTACATTATTATGTGCAAGAAAATAACTCACTAGCTCAACATTCTACAGCCTCTGGTAGTACCAAGCACCGAGGCACAGATATTCCAGCATACAGCACAATTTTACTAAGGCAGCGCTCTTTACCTTAGAACAGTTATAGTTACTGCTGCCGTTCACTGGGGCTTAAGTCGCAAGCCTTTCCCGAAGGAAAAACCCGCTTCCGTAACCTTCCAGCACCGGGCAGGTATCAGCCCGTATACTTCCTCTTTCGAGTTTGCACAGACCTGTGTTTTTGGTAAACAGTCGACGAAACAACTTTTGCTGTGTCCCGTCTTGCGACGGGAAGGGCATCTCTCGAAATTACGCCCAGCTGTTTTGCTGAGTTCCTTAAACTAGTTTCTCTCGCTCTCCTTGGTCTGCTCGACCTGTCCACCTGTGTCGGTTATAGGTACGATTAAATATAATTCTCACTGCGAAACTTTTCCAGGATGCTGAACTCACATTTAACCTACCGCGCAAAAGCTTGGTAAGTCCCATCACATCTCACATATTTTCCGTGTTAAGGAGGTTCGTCTGAACGGATTTTCCAATCCAGACTTGTTTGATGATTAGATCAAGACTTCACATCTTGATAAATGCTATCCTGCACCGTCATTCCCCAGTTGATAACGAACTATACTTAGGACCGGAATATTAACCGGTAATCCATCGGCTACTCCTGCTTATGCAGGACTGACCTTAGGGTCGCCTAACCCGCACTCGACGAACGTGGGTGCGGAAACCTTGGACATTCGGAGTTGAAGATTCTCACTTCAATATCGTTACTCATGCCGGCATTCTCACTTCTGATCGCTCCAGCCAGTCCTTACGGCTGACCTTCAATGCACACAGAACGCTCCCCTACCGCTTCAATCTAAAGATTAAAACCCCAAGCTTCGGTTAAATGTTTGAGCCTCGATTATTTTAGGCGCATAAATCCTGCGGCTAGTGAGCTGTTACGCTTTCTTTAAAGGATGGCTGCTTCTAAGCCGACCTCCTAGTTGTCTTAGGACTTAAACTTCCTTTTCCACTAAACATTTATTTGAGACCTTAACTGTGGGTTTGGGATGTTACCCTGCTCGCCCTCGGAACTTAGCTTCCGAGTACTGAGTGCCATGTCAGAACTGATGGTATTCGGAGTTTGACTAGATGCTGGAAGTTTCCTCCCGGACACCCGATCAGTGCTCTACCCCCATTAGCCTATAACATAACCCTATACCTAGATATATTTCGGGGAGAACCAGCTAGCTCCAGGTTCGATTGGCATATTACCTCTATCCGCAGCTCATCCGAGACTCTTGCAGCAGTCACCGGTGCGGGCCTTCCCACATCTCTCGATGCGGTTCGCCCTGGCCACGGATAGCTCACCTGGGTTCGGGTCATTGGGTAACTACTTGCGCCCTATTCAGGCACGGTTTTATTCCGCAAGCGGAACAAAACACTCGCTTTCACTATGACTTCGAGATGAAAATCTCTTAGCCTCGCAGTTACCAAATACTCGCCGGCTCATTCTTCAATAGGCACGAAATCACCCACGCATAAATGCGGGGCTCTCTCTGTTTGTTAGCAAAAAGTTTCAGAAACTATTTCATTGGGTCTTCCACCCTTCTTTTCACCTTTCCCTCGCGGTACTCGTTCACTATCGGTCTTGTTTGGTATTTAGCCTTGGAGTGTGGTCACCCCAGCTTAAAACGGGAGTTTGCCGTCTCCCGCCCTATTCAGGAATCTCTCGAGATTGTATTGGATTTCGCGTACACGACTTTCACGTTCTTTGGTTATTTATTCCAAAATATTCTGCTATCCGCCACTTTCCGGGTGAGAGTCCTACAACCCCTCGCCAAAGGCGAGGTTTGGGCTTTTCCCTGTTCGCTCGTCGCTTACTAAGGGAATCTCTTACGATTTCTTTTCCTCCGGGTACTAAGATATTTCAGTTCCCCGACTTACCCCCGTACCATAAATGGTACAGTAGCTTTGCTTTCACAAAACCGGGTTTCCCCATTCGGACACTAACGGGTCAAGCGCTTTTTGCCAGCTAACCGTTAACTTTCGCGGGCTTAGCGTCCTTCATCGGCCAAACAAGCCTAGGCATCCACTTTTTGCATTAATTCACACATACTTACATGATTTAAGAACGCAAGCGTTCTTAAATACGATATTGAGTTCAATTGAACTATCTGACGAAGACCTACTATAAAGTAGGTCAATTCATATTCTCTTTACTTTTTAAAGGGCAAAAACTTCGTTTAATTTTCTCACCTAGCGAGCAAAGCTCGAAAGGTTCGGAAATTAACCTCAGTTTTTTAATCAAGAAGTGGTTATTTTCGCTTAGCGAACAAGTTCGAAAAGCTCAAAATTCCTGCTCCTTTTTTTAACTTAAGATTGTTTAATTTTCTCACCTAGCGAGCAAAGCTCGAAAGGTTTGGAAATTAATCTCAGTTTTTTAGCTAGTTTTGGAATTTTTGAATCAGTATCTGACGCGTGTCTGGCGAAGCCAGACAGCTAAGCTACTGTGAAAAAATAACAAAACTGCTGTGGACCTGGGGAGACTCGAACTCCCGATCTCTTCGTTGCAAACGAAGCGCTTTAGCCAGCTAAGCCACAGGCCCTAAAATCAGAGCGTTTATTATAGTACTCTGTTTTTGTTCTTGCAACAGAGCCTAGTGCTTAACCAAGTCCTTTTCTTTCAAAAATTTTGCGGAGGGAATGTTGCCTTGGCAACATTATCGCGGTAATCGCTCTTAACGGTTAGTACTCATTAAGAGGAGAGTGTATTTTACACAATTATTTTGAGTTGTGCAAATGGAGTTTTGACTTGAAAAAACCAAGCTTTTTTAATCTTCTTCTTACTTACTCCACATCCTGCATCTGGAAACCCAATCCCTCAAGAATTACTTTGTTTTTCTTTGCAATTTTTTCGCCTAAGACTCCACCAGTCTGACAAACATATTTCAACTGCACTGATGACAAACTCTGCAAAAAATCTACTTGCTGTGAAATTACTTGCTTTACCAACTTTTTATTGGCTTTATAAAGCCAATCGGCACTTATTACAAACTGTCCTAGATTGTACTTTTGCTCTCCACCGCCCAAAGTAAAACAGATCTTATTTGCCAAATGCACGCTGTGAGGCCTCACCATATGGCCTTTAACTTGGTAATCTACATCCTGAGGATCGGCAAAGGGCATAAAGCCAGCATAAAGAAGCTCATGCTCATCAGCCAAAGACTGCAGATGTTGTTGAGCCATTGCGTCCACCTCATCCCATTGCTTTAGATCAAGCTTTTGCTTAATCCAGTCGCTCTCACCAGATGAGACTACTCTTAACTGACTGGATAATTCTTTCTTCAAAATCTCCACCACCTTCTCAAATCCATCCAGCATAAAACCAGAGCCAGCAAATCCCAAACGAGTTCCAGCATTAATCTGGACGCCTTCATCAGCGTCAGCAATCACAAATATTGGAGAGTTTTTTTTGTCTGCCATGTTTAAAGATGATAGCTTGGGCAGATAAATAGATTTTGGCTGAGATTAAGCAATTAATTACTCAACCATTGACTGAACTGCCTCTAGATACTGTTGCATCTCTTTTTCTACCTTTTCCCAATCGCCGTTTGCTTCGCGAATGGCGTTAAAAAGAAGATCCATATCTATGAGCAGTTGGTCATCGGTGACAATCATTCTTTGTTTTGCCATAGGGGTATTTTAACACAGAGTCTAATAAATATCCAGCTATACCAGAGAAAAAGTTGTGAAAATCTACCGGCACTAAAACTGTTGCAACACAATTATTTGCTCTACTTATACCCAACCGGTACCTCGGTTAGAACTGGACTTAAGCTCATGCGGCGTTTTTCAGGTTCGATGCTATCAACATTCACTGTAACAGAGTCACCTTCTTTAAAGTTAAAGCCTGCTCCCAATTTGCTAACATGAATTAAGCCATCAACACCAGGTGTTACACTAACAAAAACTCCAAATGGTTCAACTCTAGAAACCTTGCCATCAAAAGTAGTGCCCGCAGGATACTCCTTGGCAACTTTTCTCCAAGGATCCATCTTAAGTCTTTTAATTGAAAGATTTAGTTTTCCAGACTTGTCATCAATTCCAAGAACACTAATTAAAACTCTGTCACCAACTTGGTGATAGTTCTTGGGATGATCAACCTTTTCCCAGCTAATCTCAGAGATGTGGATTAAACCCTCAACATAACCAACATCCTCAGAGGGCAGTTGATCCTTTGATCGATGCTCTGGCTTGAGCTCTCCGTCCTCAACTTTAGTGCTAAGGTCGCTGCCATCAATTGGCACCTCAACCGTCATAAACAAACCAAAGGCCTTAACTCCAGAGATAACTCCGGCGTAAACACTGCCTTCTTTCACTGCGCTTAAGGCTTGATCTCTTTGTGAAAGCTGTTTCTCTTCGCTCACATGTCGCTCAGAAAAGATTAATCGATTGCGTTCACGATCAACCTCAACTGCTCTCACTTCAAATTTTTGATCCTTAAGATCTTGAATATGGTCCAGATAGCGACGGCTAAACTGGCTTGAAGGCACAAAACCTCGCACGCCATTAACCACTACAATTAAGCCACCCTTATTGGCCTCGATGCCTTTGGCTTCTAATGTTTTTTCGTTGGTGAGCGCTTCCTCAAAATACTCCCACTTGGCATCGCTGGCAGCACCTTTTAGGCTAAGGATAACCTGACCACGGTTGTTTTCAACCGAGACAACGGTTGCCTCAATGGTATCACCAACATTAAGATCTTCAATAAAATCTTGTGCAAAATCAAACTCCTGCTCAGCCACCACACCAAAGCTTTTGGCGTTAATATCCAGCTTAATCATCTTGCTTGTTTTTTCGATGATTACACCCTTGATCTTTTCACCTTTTTTGGGAACTACCGGCTCGTAACCGGTCATCTGCATCAACTCCTCCATTGTTTGAGGTTTTGCTTGAGCTGGTTGTTTTGGAGTTGCTTTTGAGGCTGATTTTTTTTCAAGCTCCTTTGCAGGTGCCTCTTTCTTCTTTGTTGATTTTTTCGCTGATATTGCAGTTTTCTTTTCTACTGCTTTTTCTTTTTTTACTGTTTCTTTTGCTTTCTTTGTTTTTGCCTTTGTCTTTTTCTCTTCACTACTATTATTAGTAGTGTCCTTAGTTTTTTTGGTAGTTGTTGCCATAATTTATAATTATTGGTTTTGCATTAAAAGAGAGTGTTGAGCAAGTTGCTTTAATCAATTTTTCTCTGCAAACCATTTAAATCTCCTTTCATTGAGTTTGGAGAGTATATCATAGTCGTGAAAAACTATCTAGAGAAGTTGCTAGTTTTTGATTATAGTGATTGCTGTAACAATTAATCACCATTAATCAAAAAAATGAAGCTCAAAAAATTTTCTTCTGCAGATATTTCAAATAAAACAGTTCTAGTTAGAGTTGACTACAATGTGCCCCTAGAAAAAAAGTGGGGCAAGTTGCAAGTTGCTGATACTCAAAGAATAGAAAACTCGCTCCCTTTAATCAAGGAGCTACAACAAGCCAAAGCCAAGATCGTGCTAATGTCACACCTAGGTAGACCCAAGGGTGAGATTAAGCCGGAACTTAGTCTTGAGCCAGTGGCGCGATACCTAAAAGAAAAGGCTCATCTAAAGGCAAGTTTTATCAGCCAAACAGTTGGTGACGAGGTTAAAACTGCAATTTCTCAACTTAACCCCGGTGAGATTTTAGTGCTTGAAAATCTGCGCTTTCATCCTGAAGAAAAGAAGAATGATGCCGGATTTGCAAAGCAACTGGCTTCTCTAGCTGATGTTTATATTAATGAAGCCTTTTCAGCCTCGCATCGAGCCCATGCTTCAATTGATGCTATCGCCAAATATCTGCCTGCCTTTGCTGGAGTTCATCTGCAAAAAGAGGTGGAGTATCTGTCGCTAGTGATGGAGAATCCTGATCAACCATTTATTATGGTTATTGGTGGAGCCAAGATCTCCGATAAAGTAGAGGCTGTGCAAAATCTACACAAAGTGGCCAATATGGTTTTGTTGGGTGGTGGTGTAGCCAATAACTTCTTGAAGGCTGAGGGCATTGAAACTCATAAGTCATATTTAGAAGAAGCTGATAAAGATGGCAAGGTGAGTTATTTAGATATGGCCGGCAAATTGGTCACCGAAAATAAAACTGAGCGCGTTTTGAAAGACGGTTATATTCCTCTACCTAAACTAATGACACCAATTGATGTGATTGCAGCCAAAGATAAAGATAGCAAAAAAACAGAAGTTGTTGATTTAAGTTCTGGAATGCAAGACACTCCCAATGATGATGATTTGATGTACTTAGATATTGGACCAAGAACCACCCAGTTGTACTGTGATTTGTTGATTCAAGCCAAAACAATCTTTTGGAACGGACCAATGGGCGTATTTGAAAAAGATCAATTTGCCGCTGGTACCAGAGAAATTGCTCGAGCCATAGCTCGCAGTGGTGCCCAAACAATAATTGGTGGCGGAGATACTATTGCAGCCATAAAAAAATTTGGTTATAGTGGACGATATGATTATGTTTCGAGTGCTGGCGGTGCTGCTTTGGAGTTTTTAGCTGGGAAGAAGTTGGTGGGGGTGGAGAGGATTTTAAACAATTAATCATCTTTAACTATTCGTCAAAAAAAATTAATGAAAACTCACCGCATTTTGAAATCAATTTTACTTGTTTTGTTTTGTACTTTTTTAGCTGTTGGTTTTTTTAATACTAATCAGACCAATATAAACTCAAGTCAAAATTATTTTTTAAAAGTACAACAAATTTTTGCCCAGTCCTGCCCCGGAGAAGGAGAATTGTGCGGTGGTCTTGATGGTACTCATTGCAACACCACTAGTTGTTGCACTCACACCTGCATTGATGGAGTATGGGGTTCAGGAACACCGTGCGGTGCAGAATGTCAAAGCAACCCGCTTTGTTATGAAACATGTAATTCTAATCCAAATCCATCTTGTTCTTCTGCTGGAAACTGTACTCCAGGTCAATTAAATGCCTCAGTTTATGTTGATCCAGCTTGTGAGCCTAAAGCAAAAATTTCAAACACTTGTTATTTTGATCAAGAGACTTACAGCGATCCTTCGGAAAGAGGTGGTTTGACTTGTGGATGTGGAGCAGAGTTTAAAGATAATCAAGGAAATCCTTTGTATCCTGAATGTCCTGCTGGTGTGCCTGAAAGAGAACTATGGGGTACAAACTGCAGAAAAACAAATTATGTTGAAGGATCTGGGGAAATGAATCTTACATGCCCTGAATGTACTGTAGGTCAAGTAGATGGTATTTGCGGTGATACAGTTTGTGCAGCTTTTTGTGATAACTGGGCTCCTTATTGCGAAATTAGCAATACCCCAACTCCCATCCCAGAACGCACTCTTTCCGGCACAGTTTACTGTCAAGATGACGGTGGTCCGGTATTCGCCATAGGTGACTTTGAGCTTAATCTTACAACATGGACACCTTCTGGAGGTCTAATAAGAGAGCATTCGGAAATGATTGTTGTTAATGCAGAAGGTGATTTTTCCACAGACCTCACAACTGGTGATGAATTATTTGCTCTAAAACTACCTCTTATAAATGGTGAAAGAAGGTTGCCAGACGGAGAACTTAGTAGTGGTCAACCTTATTCAGATATGCTCGGACCGTCATTAGTTGCAAAAGATTATTGTATATTTCTAAGTGAGAATCCATTTGATTACGATAATTGTAGAGTAAATGGAGCCACCAATCATTCAAACTTTAACTTTGCATACACCAACTGTTCGCCGACTGACATTACTCCTACCCCACCTGCAGAAACCTATCCTATGTGTACAAGTATTACTATGGTCACAGAAGACAGCACTCTTAATACTTTTTTACCCATAACAAATCCACAGCGAAATCAAAATGTTCGTTTTATTTGCGAAGGAAATCACAACAATTCTGAATCACCAATAGTATGGGTAGAGTTTAGGGTGTTGGAGCCAGCACCAACAAGCTCAGGATATAGAGATATATGGAGATCAAATAATGAGGAAGGAGAAAGTGACTGGAGAACAAATAGTTTCAG
>Ga0334892_1002437_pt1 | contig 13262 bp, 5 predicted proteins | sample GraSluR3_MG_4_FD_207213 | JGI IMG/M metagenome (GOLD analysis project Ga0334892, IMG submission 207213) | Sludge microbial communities from methane-producing bioreactor in Wageningen University, Netherlands - Granular Sludge_15_04-R3 | ecosystem: Engineered > Bioreactor > Anaerobic > Unclassified...
GATCTGCAGGCGATACTGCGCGCCTGCCACGCCTGCCCAACTGAAGGTCGGGCGGTCGTTGGTCGTCGCGCCCCCGTCCGCCGGGCTCTTGTGGACCGTCACGGTGAACGTCCCGGCGTCGCTCCACATGCCCCACACGTTGCGCGCATCGCGCGCCCGCACGCGCCAGAAGTAGGTGCCGTAGTCCAGCGCCGCCGCATCCGGCAGGGTGAAGCTGGTGGCGCCCAGCCCGGCCCACTCGTCCGGCGAGTCGAAGTCCGTGCTCACGTCTACCTGGACGCGATACTCCTGCGCCCCGCGCGACGCCTTCCACGCCAGCCGCGGCGTCGTGTCCGGCGTGGCGCTGCCTTGCCTGGGGGCGCGCAATACCGGCGCGTCCGGCCCGTTGTGGTCGATGGTGATCTGCCAGACGGCGCTCCACTGCCCGGCGATGCCGTTCGCGTTGACGGCGCGGGCGCGCCAGTAGTACCGGCCATCCGGCAGCCCGCCGGCGGGATACGTCGCATCGGTCACCGCCGCCGCCTGCTCGACCGTTCCGAACTTGCGGTCGCGGCTGATCTGGACCTGATATTCACCGGCGCCGGGCACCGCCGTCCAGACGAAGGTCGGGCTGTCGTTCTCGGTCGTGGAGCGGTTGGCGGGGGCGGTCAGTGTCGGGCGCGGCAGGGCGTCCAGCCGGAACCACCACGTCGCGCTCCACTGCCCGGCCACGCCGTATTCGTTGATCGCGCGCACGCGCCAGAAGACCCGCCCGTTCTCACTCAGCGGGGCGGGGACGTACGTCGTCACGTCCGGGTCGAGCGTGGCGTCCTGCAGCGGGCTGCGGAAGTTGGGTTGGTCGTCGAGCTGGACCTGGTAGCGGTACGTCGCCCCGTCACCCAGCGGCTGCCAGGTGAGCTGGTCCGGCGTGGCGTTGGTGGCGGTTCGGTTGGCCGGGGACTGTAACACCGGCTTGACCGGCACCGACGGCGTGACGGTGAACACCTGGGTCGGGGTCCAGTTGTAGTCCGCCGGGTCGGCGGGATACCCGTCGCCCAGGTCGACCTGCACCCGCCAGTAGAGCGGGCCGAACGGCAGCGCGCCAGCGGGCGTGAAGGTCACGCGCGTCAGGCTGTCCTCGTCGACGAGGAGGTTGGTGAACCCCGTATCCGTGCTGACCTGCAGCCAGTAGCGCGCCGCACCGCGCACCCCCGCCCAGCGGAAGCGCGGCGTGGTGTCTTTGGTGAAGTCGCCGTCCCTGGGCGTCTTGAGGGGCGTGACGGTGAAGGTGTTGGCCGTGCTCCAGTCGCCCCAGTTGCCCGCTGCGTCGTGCGCCCGGGCCCGCCAGTAGAGCGGGCCGTACGGCAGGCGCGAGGCATCCGGCACGGTGAAGTTCGGGCGGGTCAGCGTGTCGTCGTCCACCAGCAGCGGGTGTGCATCGGTATCCGGGAAGCCCGGTTGATCCGACACCTGCAGGTGATACCGGTCCGCGCCACGCACCGCCGCCCAGGTGAAGCGCGGCGTGTCGTCCGGCGTGGTCGTCCGGTCGCGCGGAGCGTTGAGCCTGGGGGCAGGCAGCCGCACGGTATCTACCGTGAACGACCAGGGCAGCCCCCAGGCCCCTGTTTCTCCCGCGTTGGTCCGAGCCTGAGCGCGCCAGTAGTAGGTGGTGCCGTCGTGTAACGTCACATCTGCCAGGAAACTGGTGCCGGTCAGGACTTGATCGAGCACCGGGCTGTCGAACGCCGGGCTGTCGTCGACCTGAAGGCGATACGCCTCCGCACCGGTGACCGCATTCCACGCGAGGGTAGGCCGATTATCGGTGGTGACTGCTCCGTTGGCCGGCGACACGAGGGGCGGCGTGCCCAGCAGAGGCGTCTCGGCGCTGGCTTCCTGGCTGTAGCCACTCAGCAGATCGTTTTGCTGATAGCCGTGAGCGGCGGTGAAGTTCTGAACCACGAAGTAGTACGTCGTTCCAGGCAGCAGGCTATCCACGATACACGACGAGGTGCTCTTGTCGGGTGTCGCGCAGCCAGCCGTGTACGGTGCTCCGGGCGCGGTCGAATAGCTCACCCGGTACTGGCCGGGGAATATGGATGTCTCGTTCCACGATACCTGAACTTCGGTGTTGGATATCGCGGTCGCCTGGACGCTCGTCGGGGGCAACGTCTGCCACACACGCCACCCAGGCGACACGCTGTTGAGGTACGTATCCAGCGCAGCGTCAGAGGTGGTGAGCATGTTGTAACCGATCGCCAGTTCTTCGAGATTCAGGTTCGACAGCTCAGCCGGAATCTCCCCCGACAACTGATTCATCGTGAGGCGAAGCATCTTCAGGGCGGTCAGATTGCCGATCTCCGGTGGGATGCTCCCTTCGAGCCGGTTGACGGCCAGCAGCAGACGCTCCAGTTGAGCCAGTTGGCCGAGCTGCGGCGGGATGCCGCCGGTGAGGTGGTTGGTGCTCAGGTCGAGCGTCACGAGATGGCTGAGATCGCCCAACGAGGCGGGGATGTCTCCGGTCAGGTCGTTCCGGGACAGATCGAGCGTGGTGAGATTTGTCAGGTCGCCCACCTCCGCCGGGATCGTCCCAGAGAGCTGGTTGTTGGAGAGCCAGAGTCCGGTCAGGCCGGTTAGCGCCAGCGGTTGGAGTTCGCCCTCTTCCGCGTGATCGCCGCCGCCGCCCGAAGCGATGCCGCGTTCAGCCGCTTCCATCATCTCAGGCGCGACGCTTTGCGCTCCCAACCCTGTGCCGCCCAGGCTGCCGAGCGATGCCGGGATCGATCCGGCGAGTTGGTTGTTGGACAGGTTCATCCATATCAGATTGGTCAGGTTGCCGAGCTCCGGTGGAAGCGCCCCCGCGAGTTGGTTATTGAACAGGTACAGCCCTTCCAGATTCGCCAGGCTGCCGAGCTGGGACGGGATGCTGCCGGTGAGCTGGTTGTAGCTGACATTCAGCCAGGTCAGGCTGCCCAGATTCCCCAGGGTGGCCGGGAGCACTCCACTGAGCTGGTTGTTATTGAGATAGAGACTCTCCAGGCTCGACAGGTTGCCCAGCGAGGCCGGAACCGATCCGGTAAGCTGGTTATAGCCCAGGCTCAAGACCGCGAGATTGGTCAGATTGCCCAGTTCGGCTGGAATCGTGCCGGTCAATTGGTTGTCCCACAGGTAGAGATATTCCAGCGAAGAGAGGTTCCCCAGTTCAGGCGGGATCGCGCCGCCGATATCGTTCCACGAGAGCCACAGATCGTACAGGTTGCTTAGATTGCCCAGGGTGGCCGGGAGCGCTCCACTGAGCTGGTTATCAGCCAGCTCGAGTATTTGCAGCGCGGAGAGGTTGCCAAGCTCCGCCGGGATGGCGCCGCTGAGCTGGTTCGCCCAGAGCGAGAGATAGAAAAGGTTGGTCAGACCGCCGAGCGATGCCGGAATCGATCCGGTGAGCTGGTTGTTGGACAGGGCCAGCCATTCGAGCTCGGAGAGATTCCCCAGGGCAGGCGGCAGACTGCCGGTGAGGTTGTTGTAACTTAAGTCCAGCGCTGTCACGTGCCCGTTAGCGCAATACACCCCGAACCAGTCGCACGGGTGATCGGACGTCAGCCAGCCGGTGTTGTCCGTCCAGTTGGGGCCATTCGTGCGGTTATAGAGCGCTTCGAGCGCCTGGACTTCCACGTCGGGCAGGGGGTGCCGGATCGTGAAGTAGGTCCATTCACCGTTCCCCCACAGGGAGGTTATATTGCCCGCGTTGTCGACGATCTCCGCGAGGACCCAAACGAGGCCCGCCTCGATGGCCTGATAGTAGGCTTCATCCACCAGCCCGACGTTCCACCCAAACTGGAACGGATACGTTGAGCTGCGCCCCAGGAACGTCCATTCCTGATCGGACCAGGGCGAAGTGGACCATCCCCAGTAATCGACATGGTGGATGCCGCTCACGTTGTCCCAGGCATCGGCCTGTAACACGATGATCGGGTCGTCCTGGATGCTCCCCGGCGTGGGCGCGACCATCTGGCCGGTAGGCGGCGTGCGATCGAGCGTCAACATGCCGTGGCTGTCCGACCCGAGTTTCCACGATTTGTCGTAGGCGTATATGAAAATGGAAATTCCGGCCTGGTCTGGCACACCCGATGTATCCCAGAGCAGGCTCCAGCCATCGCTGCCGTCCAAATCCCAGCCGATCTCGTGCCAGTCCCACGCCTGGGCGACTGCGTCGGGTGTGGAAACCGCCAGATCCGCAGGTGACCCGGCAGGAGGTGGCGGGGGCGGCGCCTCGGGGAAACCCTGCGCGCCCGCGCCTAGCGTATCGTTGTATCCGGCGAAGAACTGAAGGCGGTCAATGCCGGAGCCCGTGTCGCTGGCCTGCGCCTGTATCAGAATGGACCGCTGGCTCAGGTAGGAGACACCAACACCCGGAGACGTGATCGTCACCGTGGGGTTTTCGGTATCAACGAAGAAGCGGCGGGTAGCCCAGGGGCCGCCCGTGCTCTGGTTTTCCATCGTGCGCATGTGCCAATAGTAGGTGCCGTCGGCAGGGGCCGAGAAATCTTTCGGTGAGTCCGCGTTGGTGACGTACCACGACGCGAGTGCAGGCCATCCCTCCGGATCTGGACTCCGATTGACGACGATCTGCGCACTCCAGGGGGTGGCGATTTGCCATGCGAACGTGACGGTCCGGCTGTCGATGATCGCGTCCGCGTCCGGAACGAGCATTTGCGGCGGCTGAAGCACGCACGGGCGCGTCGTCGCGCTGGCGGTGTTGCTTGCCAGGGACTCCACACTGCCCTTATACGCTTTGACGGTATACGAGTAAGTGGTACCACAGGCCAGTCCGCTATCGTAGGTGGTCGTCGTGGCGCTGTTGACCGTGGCTATGGCGCTGCCGCCGCGATAGATCCGATAACCGTCGATGTTGGCCGGCGCGTCGGCAGAGGCGGACCACGCCAACTTGATGCGGGTTGTCGATGGCCCGGAATCGTCAGCCGCCGTGAGGTTGGCGGGAGTCCCATAGCGCACGGTGAAGGTGCGCGTGGTGCTCCAGTTGCTCACACCGTGCGCGTTCCGGGCTTGGACACGCCAATAGTATGTGCCGCCTGAAATCTGGTTGAACTGCCAGGATGTCGCCGAGGTCCAGCCCGAGTTTCGGCGGTCAGTGGTCGGCCCCCATAGTTCTACGTAGTATTGAGTCGCGCTGCTGGCCGTATTCCAGGACAGCGTAACCGAGGTGGTGTGGTTGAGGGTTGCGTTGTTGGCCGGGCTGCTGAGCGAGGGCGTACCAGGAATGAGGGATGGGCAGGCGGTTTGACTGTAAGCCTCGAAAGATGAGATGGCATTGTCCAGATTGGAGGTTCCATTTTCGTTGAACTGCATCCCCGAGAAATTGCTGACACTGCTGGTGAAACAGCGGCTTGCGCCTTGTCTGTTGGCATCCTTCCAGACACGTGCCGACCATCCAGACTGGATTAGGATTGATGACGCCGCGTCATTTTGGTCAGTGCACACATTGTTCCAGCCAGTGGCGGTGAGTGCGCACCATGCCCCGCCATAATTTGGATCTACGTACAAAGTAACAGGATTTCCAGTGCCACGCGGTTCAACTTTGGCAGACGAAACCTTGTTGTCGCCGATAGAATTGTTCCCCAGGTTCGAGTCGTCACCGGTAAAGGTTTCACATGTGCCGCCGTAATTATCGTCTTTGCACAAGGTCACTTTGACATTGCTGCCAACTTTGACCGATGAAACACTGTCGTTGGCAATGCCTAACGAACTCGGATTCGGATAATCTCCGATGCCCCGCACAACGCAGTCTCCACTGTAGTTGGAATCGACATACAGCGCGACCTGATCGGCATTGGGCGAACAGGAGCTACCTGGCTCTATTCGGAACTGACGAACTGACCAACTGGCCCCATTGGGGGCATTCGCTGCTTTGACCCCCCAGTATAGATCGCGATTGTTAAACTGAGTGGAGATGGATACTTGTCGCGAGGTGCCGCCTTCACCCTCATCAAAAATGGTTGTGCCTCCCGAGTCCATGTTGGAAGTATCCTTGACGCGGACGGTATAACCGTCAAAGGTGCAGCCACTAACGGCAGACCAGCTAAAGGTTACGGTTTGGCTGGTGGACACATATCCATGCGATGGGCTCTTCAGCGAAGGGCCTGAACAGGCGTTGTTTTGCTGTTGATAAATGAAGTCCACGCCGGATCCTGTATTGGCGGTGTAATTGGACAGGCCGCAGCTTCCATTCCACGATTGAGAAGTGACTCGGAATGATGTAGAGCTATAAACCTGCTCGACATACCCTACATGACCATAGGTCGCATCCGCTCCCTGGATGCCGGGTTGGAATACGACGATTGCACCAACCTGCGGAGTCGTTCCAGTAGGAAAACCTACGTTCCTTGCCTGCGTTATCCAATCTTTGGCATTGCCCCAACTCTGATTCTGATACGGCAGATCACTTCGCTTATAGGCCGCATACCAGGTGCAGTTTCCTCCTGAGCAAGGATAAGGGTTGTATTGTGAATCGTGAAGGTTACAACAGTCCTGAACCAATGCGTTTGGACCTGCTTCGAAGAAAGGTGGGGAAGGGAGATCATCGCTTGTATTGACTTCTGGCTCGAACTCGAACGACGACAGGATCGACATGTAGAGGTCTTGTTCATTGCCTCCGTCTTGGGCGAGATACTCAATTCGATATATCCAGTCGTCTTTGGTTAGGACGGTAATCAGGCGCCCTGGAGCCTGATAATCTGGCGGCTGGACGATAAAGATGCCAGGAATGCCGCCAACCTGGACATTGCTGGCACTGGGGATTGCCGCTGTTGACGACAGCGAGGTTCGCTGGTAGGCGTCGATCCACTCCGGCGCACTTAATCGATCGCTGTTGTTCCATATATCGATATTGATGAATGCATGGTTGTCGTTTCGGGCCGTGAACCGCTCTATGATGACATCGCGGTCTGTTGTCGGATTCTGAAACATTGATGAGACGGTCCAGTTTTCGTCTGGATACGAGAACTGAAATCCGTACTTGGGTTCGGAAAAGGCCAGCCAGGTTTCCCCATCTGCAAGGGGAGTGGATGGCGGGGTACTTCTTTCATCTGACAAAATGGGTTGCGAAGGTGAAGTTTGATTTTCGTGAGGCACGAGGAGGATGCCACCGTCGATGGTAAGTGCGTTTCCCGTTGCTACAAGCAGAGCAGTACCACCCGCCACGTGGGGCGCGGCGAAGGACGTCCCGCTCGCCAGCCCGTAGCCGCCGTCGCGGTTCGTGGTCAGGATGTCGCGCCCCGGCGCCAGCAGATCGATCTCCGGCCCGTAGCTGCTGAACCCGCTGCGCTCCAGCGACGGATCGACCGAGCCCACGGCGATCACCGGCTCGTAGGCGGCGGGATACAGCACGCCCAGTTGGCCCGTGTTGCCCGCCGCGGCGATGACCGTCACGCCGCGTGAATCGGCATACTGCACCGCGTCTTCGAGCGTTTGCGATGGGTACGCCCCGCCGAGGCTCAGGTTGATGATCTGCGCGCCGTGATCCGCCGCATAGACGATCGCAGCCGCCACGTTCGAGTAGCTGCCCATGCCGGAGGCATCCAGCACGCGCAGCGGCATAATCTGGGCGTTCGGCGCGACGCCGATGATGCCGATGCCGTTGTTCGGCTGCGCGGCGATCACGCCTGCCACCGAGCAGCCGTGGCCGAACTCGTCCTGCGGGATCGCGTCTTGCTCCAGGAAATCCCAGCCGGGCAGGATGCGCCCCGCCAGGTCGGGATGCTCCGCGCAGATGCCGCTGTCGATGACCGCGACCGTGACCTGTGGGGCATCGGCGGGCAGCGCCTCCCAGGCGTCGGGAGCGCCGATCACCGGCAGCGCCCACTGCTCGAAGTACAGCGGGTCGTTGTACGGCCCGGTCAGCGGATCGTCCAGCGCGGTCACGACGTAATCCGGCTCGCTGGCGCGCACTGCCGGCGATTCCGGGAGCGACACCGCGGCCTGTTCATCCGGCACGGTCACGACCACCGCATCGAGCGCGTCGATTTGCTGTGCCGCCTGTCCCCCAATGGACTCGATATAAGCTGTTCGCTCGGCCTGGGACGTGCCCGGCGCGAAGCGGATCACGACCTGCCTGGGAATGGCCTGTTGGGGCGGCTGGATCGCCACCGGCTCGACCAGAACCGGGGCTGGCGCGGTCGGCGCGTTTGCTTCGGTGGGAACCGGTGTCGCCGAGGCAGGAGGCGCCACGTAGATCGCCGTGGGTTCCAGCCGGATGACCGGGCGCGCGGTCGCTGTAGAAGAAGCCGCCGGAACCTGTTCCGACGCTGGTGCGTCCGGTGTGGTAATGAGCGAGGGCGCCATAATGGCGGCAATGGCCTGGGCGGGATCGGTCGAATCGAGCGGTGTATCCTCGTCAGGAGACGGTACATTTTCGGTGGATCTGTCCTGCGTGGGAGCGGCAGCACTGTCCGTAGCTGTTCCCAACTCACCGCTTTGCGAGGGGCCAGCAGACCGCCACAACAAAACTATCGCCAACGCGGCGATAGCCAACAAAACACCAACAGCAATACGCTGCGTATCGCGACGATATATCATTTTGGCCCCCCCAGGAGAAGCACCCCAGCCCTATGTCAAAAAGCATCCATATTTTTACGGAAAAACAGAGAGCGAATACAGCTATCCATAAAGTATGATGCTTGGCAAAACGATGAGACTTGTACGTATATTAAATCATCTATGCTGCCTTTAATTTGTGAAGTTTTCGTGAAAACCTGCACATGCCTCATGAGCTTCAGCAGTTGACTTAACTCCATGGTCGCGTGTGGCTCGTTCCCAGGCAACGCCGCAATATGAAAAGGCAACACTAACGCCGCGGTGTCTACCAAAAGGACATTGCCGCCGAGTTGGGAGTGCATCCACGCACGGTCAGCCGCGCCCTGAAGCGTGGCGGGGCGCCAGAGCGCACACGGGACAAGCGGGGTGTAACATGCAACCGGTGCCAGCGATTGGGAGAATCACGGCTAAAACCGCGCGGGGAAACGTTGGTTTTCTTTGCTATAATGAGAGTACGCTTCGGCAGGTGAAGCGGGATACCGGATGAGCATGAGGATCGACGACATGGCCAGCGTGACATCGACCAGCATCCAGGAGGAAGTCCTGACGTTCCTGCTGTCGTCGCCGACCCCGCAGCAGATCGTCGCGTTCCGGGCGTCGGATGCCGCCCAGGAACGTCTGGGATACCTGCTCGAGGTCAACCGCCAGGGGACGCTCACAGATGCTGAGCGCGCCGAACTGGACGAAGCCAGCCAGATGAATCACTTCATCATCCGCCTGAAGGCCAAAGCCCACCAGGCCATCCAGTCGGCATGACCCCCATTCCCGAAGCCCTGCGCCAGCAGGTTATCCAGCGCGCCGGTGGGCGGTGTGAATACTGCCGGATTCACCAGGACGACAGCCTGTACGCGCACGAAGTGGATCACATTATTCCGGTCAAGCATCGCGGCGAAACGCATGCGGACAATCTGTGTCTGGCCTGCCTGGAATGCAACCGGGCCAAGGGCAGCGATTTTGGCTCCTTCGATCCTCAAACCGGCGAGATAACCCCGTTGTTCAACCCGCGCCAGCAGGCCTGGCACGAGCACTTCGCCTTGGATGGGGCGCGCATCGTCCCGCTGTCAGCCGAGGGGCGCGTCACCGTGTTCGTGTTGAAGCTCAACAATGAACTCCGCGTGAGCGCCCGCCAGGCGCTCATCGAAGCCAACCGGTATGGCTGAACGAAAAACGCCCACCACGCAGATGGGCGTTTGCGGTTTCCAGTCTCCTACGTCTCCGCCCACTCGGCGCGAGCGGCGAGCGCTTCCGGACAGGGGGAGTAGTCGTCGGCGGGGACGAGCAACCCATCAGTGTTGCTTCGCACCCGCTTCGCTTCTCTGTTACTTTATGCGGCGGGGGTCATTCTCGCACGGCGCGTGAGAATGATGCTCGTCGTGATAAGCCACAGCCAAAACACCACGTACGGCCCAAACACGATCGGGGATGTCGCCCAAAACGCGCGCGCGATCACCAGCCCGATCGCCGTGATCACGGCCAGCCAGCCATTCCAGCGCGGCAGGGCTCCGGCTTGCAGGCTGATCACAGCGACGGCCAGCAGCATCCCGGCTAACGTCACCCAGCTATTCGCAAAGCCCAGGTTACCCTGGTCGAACAGCAATTGTGCCTGCTCGGGCGTGAGTCCGTCATCAATGCGAGCCACAGCGAGCGTCCAGCCGCCACCGCTCACAATCTGCGCCATCTCCAGCAAACCCAACGCCACTGCTGCCAGCGCCAGCCAGGCATACTCCTCTGCGGCGCGGCGCAGCGCAGCCCACAGCGCGCCCAAGAACCATATGAACGGGATTACCGACAACGTGGAAATGTAATCCCCCAGGCCGAACAACCGGGTATCGCGATCCTGGAAGAATTGCATGATCTCAGCAGCGTCCGCGTCAAATGCTGGCTCTGCTCCGCCGACCTGGATCAATGCCTGCGCTACCACCTGCAGCACCACAAACGCGATGCCACCGAGCGCCGCGATCTGTTCCCAGCGATATCTGTTCACGGCTCACCTCCGCTCACATGCCGCTGCCCTCGTCCCGCCGAGGCGTGGCCACGTACCCTATGTGCGGCGATCCAGCGCTGCCCAATACTCATCATAGCATAAATCTTAATGCGTGGGGATCCATCGCGATGTTCTGTGGCTGGTGTTGACACGCGCACAACCGAGACAAACGAGTGCGCGCAAAGGTTGACAGAGAAAAGGTAGACAAAAAGCCTCAAGTGAGGTAGGGAAAAGGTTGCGAAGCCAAAATCCCACGCCACGAGAGGCTCAAATGGAGTTTATCACGTTTTTGAAAGAGCAGTTGAGCGGGTATGTGCCGGAAGTCATCGTCGCCTATGAGGGGGAGCCATAAGCGGCGAGTCTGTCGGAGATGGGACGGAGCCTCAAAGCGGCGTTGCAGGCGGTGGGCGAGGTCGCGCTGGAACAGTGGTTGGCAGCACAAACGCCCCGCTATCCAGCCGACGAGGTGAAGCGCCCGCACTGCGGCGCGCGAGCGCAGTATGTGCGCTGGCGTGAAGCGATGAGTATCACCCTGCTGGGGCGGGTAAGGTACCAGCGTCCGTACTATGAATGCACCAAGTGTCATCGAGGCCACTGTCCACTCGATGAAGCACTGGGGATTGCACCGGGACAAATGAGTGAGGAAGTTCAGCAGGTGGCGGGCTTGCTGGGGGGCCAATACCTCATTTGCGCGCAGCAGCGACCTGCTCCAGCGCGTGGCACACGTGAGGCTAAGCCCTAACAGCATTCGCAAAGCCACGCAGCACATGGGCGAGCGCGTGATGCAGCAGGAAGCGGTGCAGGTCGCTGAGCGCTCGGGGTTCACCTACAGCGAGATCTCCGCCTTCGACAGTGTGCGCCAGGGCACCGCCGGCCCCGACCTGTTCGTCTCGGCGGTGGCCGGCAGCGGCAAGACGACCACCATCGTCCAGGCGGCGCGCTTCATCGATGCGCCCGGGCTGTTCGCCGCCTTCAACGTCGCCATCGTCGACGAGCTGAACCGCCGGCTGGACGGCACGCAGATGAGCGCCATCAACTTCCACAAGATCGGCAAGCGCGCCCTGGACCGCCACGTCGAGCCGCGCGTCCAGGTCGACCGCCGCAAGTATCACAAGCTGGCGCGCGCCTGGGTTGACCAACACGTGACCGCCGGCGACAGCGAGAGCCGCCGCGCGCTGGGCGGGGCGCTGGCCGACCTGGCCGGCTTCGCCCGCAAGACGCTCACCGACCCGGCGGACACGGATGCGGTGTTCGCCCTGGCCGACCACTACGACATCCTGACCCTCCCGGAAGACGTCTCACGAGCCCTGTCGACCGTCCTCCAGCAGGGGCAGGACCTGGCGCGGCGCGAGGGAGCGATTGACTTCGACGACATGCTGTATCTGCCGGTGGCGTGGAACCTGCCGCTGCAGCAGTTCGAGTGGGTCTTCGTCGACGAAGCGCAGGACCTCAGCCCCGCCCAGCTCGAGCTCGTCCTGCGCTGCCGCGCGCCGGGCGGACGGATGGTCTTCGTCGGCGACGAGCGCCAGGCGATCTACGGCTTCGCCGGCGCCGACAACCGCAGCGTCGAGCGCATCGTGGCGCGGGTCAACGCCCAGCGCCTGCCGCTGTCGATCTGCTACCGCTGCCCGACCGCCCACCTCGACCTGGCGCGCGAGATCGTCCCCAACATCGAGGCGCGGCCCGGCGCGCCGGCGGGCGAGCTGCGCACCATCGCCCCTCACGAGCTGGACGCGCTCGTGCGCCCCGGCGACCTGGTCATCTGCCGCCTGACCGCGCCGCTCGTCGAGCAGTGCATCCACTTCATCACGCGCGGCATCTCCGCGCGCGTCGAGGGGCGCGACATCGGCAAGGCGCTGACCCAGATCGTCCGCAAGGTCGCCGAGCGGCGCGGCTTCACCTACGGCGAAATCACCGCGCACCTGGTGGCCCACAAGCTCGCCCAGACCGCGCTGCTGCGCCAGAAAGGCGCCGACGAGGACGCCATCCAGTCGCTCGAGGACCGTGTCGAAGCGGTGCTGGTGTGCGTGGCGAGCTTCGAGGACGCCCGCGACGTGGATACGCTGTGCGCGCGCATCGAGGGCTTGTTCGACGAGCGCCGCCCGCAGATCCGGCTGGCGACGGTCCACCGCACCAAGGGGCTGGAGGCCGAGCGGGTCTTCATCCTGCGCCCTGACAAGCTGCCGCTGGCGCGGCCCGACCAGCAGCCCTGGCAGCGCGAGCAGGAGATGAACCTCAAGTACGTGGCGCTCACCCGCGCCAAGCAGAGCCTGTTCTTCGTCGACGAGGACGCCGCCGAACTCGAGGCCGAGACGGAACCGGAAGAGAAGCCCGAATCGCAGGCGGAGTCAAAACCCGAATCTGAATCACAGCCCGAGTCGCCCGTTAAGGCACAGCACGACTCTGACCCCGAAGCGCGACTCGCCGCTGACTCACAGCCTGAATCAACCGAAACAGCATCCGCCGCGGCGGAAGCCACCACCGACCCGGCGGCGCTGCTGGCGCGCATCGCCGCGCTCGAAACCCGCGTCGCCGCCCTGGAAACCGCGCTCGCCGCGACCACCGTGAAAGGAGCCCAGTCATGATGGTCTTCGAGAGCTCGACCACCCCCGTCGCCCGCCAGCTCAAGCTGCTCGTCTACGGCGGCGCCGGCACCGGCAAGACCTGGTTCGCCATCCACGCGCCCAGCCCGCTC
>Ga0334892_1002452_pt1 | contig 13219 bp, 17 predicted proteins | sample GraSluR3_MG_4_FD_207213 | JGI IMG/M metagenome (GOLD analysis project Ga0334892, IMG submission 207213) | Sludge microbial communities from methane-producing bioreactor in Wageningen University, Netherlands - Granular Sludge_15_04-R3 | ecosystem: Engineered > Bioreactor > Anaerobic >...
GGAAACCGAACGGGCAGACGCTGACACCATGCGGGCTGAGCTGGCAGACGCATACGAACAGCAGGCCCAGGAGCTGGACACCTGCAAACAGCAGTTGACCGAGGCCCAGGCCGAGAACATGACCGCCGAGCAGCAACGCCAGGAACAAGCCCAGGAACTTGCAGAAACAGCCGCCCGGCTGCATGAGCTGGAACGCCGCGAACAGGACGCACAGCAGCGCATCGAGGAGCTACGCGCAGAGCTGAAACAGGAGAAGGCCCACGCCGAGCAGCAAGCCGCCGCACACTCTCAAAAGCTGGACGAGGTACAGGAGCAGCACCGCAAGGAGCTGGCCGCGATCCGGGAGAAGCTGGAGCAGCAGGCCGCCGCCCACGCTGACCAGTTGGCCGCCGTTCAGCAGCAACGCGACACCACCGCCCAGGAGCTGGCCACCGTGAAGGCCCGCGCAGAGGCGCAGCAGGAAGCCGCCGCCGACCGCCAGAACGCCGCGCAGACTCAGGCCGACCAGTTGGCTGCCGAGCTGGAAAAAACCCGCCAGAGCGCAGCAGAGGCCCGCGAACAGGCCGCAGGGCTGGCCGGTCAGCTGGAAGCGATCACCGCGCAGAATAAGGAACTGATGGCCGCGATCCAGAAGGCGCAGCCAGAGAAGAAGGCCACAGCGCCCAGGAAGCGCACCACGGCCAAGAAAGAGGCGGATCAGGGGGAGGGCTAACCCATCCCACGCAGCTTTCCCTTTGGCGTTAAAAAGCCGGGCATGGCCCGGCTGGTTGATGTTGTGATGAGCCTCACCGGCTTAGGCCGATGGCTCCTTTGGGTGTTCCTCAGCTCGGGCTGCGGCAGCATCGCGTTTGAGTTGCGGGTAAAACGCCGTGCGCCACCTCCATTGGAGTACGCATACAGCTACTGCACCTACACTCACAATCAGAGTGCTGGCGGCTTCCCCGTCTCCGGTTAGGGTTCCCCATATCATGCTAGGCAGCTCGGGGATAGAAACCAGGAACAGAACGATACCTGCTACCAAAAGCAGCCCCGCTATTCCCAATTCCCATGCTCGCTTAAGACGTGCCCAGCGTGCGCGCCAGGTGTCGAACCATTTGCCGTCCATTGGCATTACCCTCCTGTAATTGTGTTGCCCGCTCCAAAGCGCTTCTGATAGGCAGCATACGCCTTTTTCGCACCACGGTACGGCGATGTAGCAGCGTTACCGACCAGGCGTGCATCTCTCTTAACGCCTTGATACTGGCGGCGGATCGTAGAGGGACGCATAGCGTTCATTGTAGCACCGAGGGCTCCTTGCATGCCCATTGCTACACCGCCACTCAAGGCTGATGCGACCGAGGGGATTAGGTTCAAAATCTTTCCAAACATAAAAAACAATCCAAAAAGCATCACCGCAGCCCATACTTCAGTCATGTCTGTACTGGCTTCCATTTTAGAAATAATAAATTCGCTCATTTCCACAATTAGACGTCCAAGCGCAGAACTTAGAATAATAATCATGCCAAAATTTATTGTTTGTTGTAGCCAGTTCTCGAAGAATCTCTGGGTTGCGTTGAAGAGCAGGAAAACAATAAAGATTGGACCTAAAGCGAGTGCTATTGTTAGGCAGATTTTACCACCTAATAATAAAATGGTAATGCCGAATGTAAGAAGTGTACCAGCGATCATGACTAAAAGACCGACCAGGTAGAAGCCAAAATTTCCGTTCATAACCCCCGCTTTGTCCCAAGTATCATTACCTATACTAAAAACTTTCAATAGTAGATTATCCAATATTGCAGCAGGGCTTTCTGCTGGTGACCCAGTGACTACTCCTGCAATTTCAGTTGGTCCATTGGCTAAAACGTCTACTACAACATCCATATAGGTTGCTGTCGAAAGTCCTAGAGTCATGATGAAGCCGATTCGAATTATTCGAAACAAGCCTTCTTGAAGGGGTTCGCTGGATTTTCCAAGCATCAACATATATCCCCATATAGCAATCCATATAATTAGCATGCTAGTGAATATTGGACTGATGTAAGCAATTACATCTCCAACGGTATTGTTAAGATATGAGATCAACCCATCTTCAATTAATGGAAAGATTCCCTGAAACCAGTTTAGCTCCATGATTATTCCCTACCATTCTATTTTTTTGGGTTTGCCGAACGAAAGCGCCCGTTCCGCCTGTATGGCGTTGATACAGTTGGGGTCGTCTTTCAGCTCGCCGGGGTTGTCGGAGCAAGTTTTCAGCATTTTCTGGCGTTCATTATCGTGGTTCTTATACCAGTCTACTGTCTGCACATGGCCAGTATCCGGGCCTTTATCAAAGCACCCGGTCAGCGCGAGGACCATGGCTATGAGCGCTATTTTTCGTGTGTACGAAATTTTATTAATCTTCATGGGACCTCCTTACCACTCAATTTTCTTTGGTTCACCGAACGACTCGATAACCATTTGTTGGGTACGCTGTTTCTGCATCGCTTGGTTGGCCTCTGCCTGAGAGCGAAGCATGGCCAACTTTGCTTGCTCGTTTTGAAGGAATACCGCTTCGGCGCTGATACGGGCTTGAAGGTCCAGAATGTCCTTCTGGTCCGGGCTGGCGTTCACCTTGGCGACCAGGCCGGTCAGATCTGCAAAACGCTCCTGGGACTGCTCCAGGGACTTCTGGGACTGGCCGAGCCAGAGCGCGGCGTCTCGGTTGCTGCTGTCGTACAGATCGGCCACGTTACCGGACAGGCCGTGATCGGCGGCGCTCTTGATACCCGCGTTAGCCAGCACTGCGTCTGGATCGACGTTTACCGCCACGTCATAGGCTGTATCAACGACACTGGCGAGGCCACGCGAACCACTCATGCCGTCCAGGGTTTTGTTGGCAGTTTCGAGTTGTGCTTGCAGCTCCTGGATCTGGCTCAGCATGTGCTGTACCTGCAAAAGCTGTTGGGCCAGGTTGGACACGTCAATGACGGGAATCCCGCCCGCCATTGCGGGCTGGGACAGGGTGATAGCGGTTGCCAGGGCAACACCCGTTATTTTTCGTGCGCACATTTTCTTGATCTTCATGGTAGAGCCTCCTATTGGCAGTTCTGGCGGGTCGCTTTGGTTTCTAGTTTGGTTTCTAGGCGGCGTTTTTTCCGCTTAAGTGCGACCGACCGTTTTTCAAATTCCAGACTTTTAAGGTCGATGGACTCCAACACCTCTTTCATCTCCTCGACGCAGGTAAAGAAGTCCTCGGGTAGGGCGTCCTGCCCGACGGTCAGAACGTCGCGGGCATAACCGGCAGTGATCAATAGCGTTTGGATTTCTCGCTCGATTTCGAGGCGCTCGACAGCCTGTGACCGGCACAGCCTTGATAGGCCGCTGTCAATATAAGCGGGTGTGGTACACTGGTTATCAGCCATGATTGCCTCCTATTCAGGCAGTTTTGGTTAGGCGCGAACGGGGCCGCAATCCCCGTTTAGCGCCGACATTTCTCGAATCTCTTTTAGCCGCTTCCTCAGATCGTGATATTCCCTGTCCGTTAGCCAGAACGAGCGTTGTCGTCGGCCTATTTCCCGTTGCCTTTCAGAATATTCACGTTGTCTCTCCGCGGCCGTCTTTGGCTCGGTTTTCATCCCTATCCAACATCCAGGTTAAATAAATAACGTGGTAAAAGGTTAATGGCTTATCACTACTAACGCAATAATACAGCAGCTGTATTATATTAATGAAATCAAAGGCTTATAGTTCTGTAATTGTATGAAAATAATGCTTTTTTTATTTTAATGGCGTCTATTTCCTAGTTTTTTTGGATTGTACAATCCAAAAAATAAATATCTTTTTTTAGGATAAATTCATGTTCGATGTGTAAGCACGCTCTATACAGGTGGTGGTGCTACGTCTGGTGGCGGTCGTGACGGCATATTGGTGCTGTAGCAACCATGCCGAAGGAGGCGATATGCACATTGAACCGAACGACTTAGGTCTATTCCTTCAGCTCATCCAGATAGCGATCATGCTAGTGCCGTACTGTATGCGCCGGGGGTAGCTGTGCCGACGTGATGCAGATGTATTGCAAATCTGATGCCTCGATCGCGCAGACCTGGTGCATTGCTATGGCAAGAGTGATGCACTTCAGGGAGGGCAGTGCTGTTTAGCCTGGCCCTCTCGTGATTCCCTGGAACACAGGTGAGACAGGTCCGTGCGTATGTCAGGTGAGCAACGGTTGCCGGTAGAAGCGTTCAGAAGTTCGTGCGTACTTCTAATGGTGAAGCCTCATAGTAGGCTGTTTTCGGACAGGTACGAGCGGTGCGTATTTTTCGTGCGTACGAAAAGAATGGGGGATTTAATGACTAGTGCAGGAGTCGTTAAGCGCTGGCGTATGCCGGGACGCTTTACTATAATCCCCCATATCCCCCCATTCCACCGGTTGAGAAAACAGGACGATGCCGCGAGTTGAAGCCCGACTGACAGATGCTGAAAAGCATGCCTGGAGCCAGTTTTGCCAGGCTAACGGCCTACGTGAATCGGAGATGCTTCGCCGGATGATTCAGCGCGTCGCCGGTATCGATGCAGAGATCGAGGAGCCCGCGAGCGAGGATCAGCAGAAGACCCGGACACGCAAGCTCACCATTCGTCTGTCTCCTATCCAAGAGCAACAGCTATCACGGCGAGCCCAAGCAGAGGGCTATCCCAACCGGACCAGTTGGGTCACGGCCTTGGTGCTGGCTGAACTGCATAATGAGCCGGTGCTGACGGACGCCGAGGTGGCAGCTTTGCGGGAATCTAACCGGGAGCTGGCCGCGATTGGTCGGAACCTCAACCAGGTAGCCAAGGCGTTGAATGTGGAGTTCCGCGAGAGTGACAAGCTCAAGTTGGCCGGGATCGAGGCGATGGCCGCCCGCATCGAGCAGCACAGGGAAGAGGTGGCGGGCTTATTATCCAGGAGTATGAACCGGTGGAGGGACGATGGATAAACCGGAGGTGTTTGTGCGCATCGTCAGTCATTCACACGATGCCAACCAGGTAGAAAACGATTTGCTGAGTATCAGTAATCATGGAGCCATAGAGCTTGAGGACGAAAGAGGTTTGTCCTGGTTCACGGAGGCGATGGTGCGAGACCTGGCCAACGACTGGTCGCAGCTCCAGGGCAGACACCGGGCTGGAACTCGACTTACCACCAATATCGTTCTGTCGATCCCTGTCGAAATCGATCCTGGCTTATTGAGAGCGGCGGCGTTGGCGTTTGCCAGACGGCAGTTTGGCAGTAACCATCAATACGTCGTGGCGTTACACACCGGCTCGGCTACCCCCAATGTTCAACTGACCGTTCTGAATTTGGGCCACAACGGCCGCCGACTCCATGTCAAGAATGGAGACCCGCAGGCGTGGAGGGAGATCTTCGCCAGTGAGTTAGAGCGGCGTGGAGTTGAAGCACAAGCAACGCTGAGAACGGCGAGGGAGGCTTAATGGGAAGCCTAGCAGATGACACCATTGCCGACCTACTGGAAGGCAAGGTAAAGCACAAAGGCAGTGCGGACAGCAATCGAGCGCGTGCCAGGCGTGTTGCGAATCATGCTCCTGAGGTCATGGTGAAGGTTTCCGGAAACGCTAAAGGTGGCGCCCATGTTCAGGCGCATCTGGACTATATCAGCCGCAACGGAAAGCTAGAGATCGAGGACGAACGCGGCGACGTGATAAAAGGGAAAGAAGCGGTCCGATCCCTGGCCAAAGACTGGGCGCAGGATGGCGGCAAACGGCGGGCTAACACCCGAGATACCACCAACATTGTGATGTCGATGCCTTCCGGTACGGACCCGCGTGATGTGCAGGCGGCCGCGCGATCGTTCGCCAAGCACCAGTTTGGTGAGAACTATCAATATGTCATGGCGCTGCACACCGATACCGACAGCCCACACATTCACCTAACGGTTAAAAACCTGGGTTATGACGGCCATCGTTTGACGGTGAAAAATGGAGATTTTCAGAAGTGGCGAGAAGTCTTTGCTGGTGAGTTAGAGCGGCGTGGCGTTGAGGCAGAAGCTACACCCAGGGCCACCCGTGGCGTTATCAAGAAAGGCATTAGCCAGGCGATCAAGCACATGCGAGAAAGGGGGCAGGCGCCAGAAGTGGATCAAGCGAAAGTCCGTGAAATCGTCCAAGGTTTTTCCGATGAGCGAGCCGGAAAGGAACCGCAGCCACGCCCTTGGGAAGAGCGAATCAAGGAGCGTCAGACCTATGTTCGTAAAGCCTGGCTGACAGCGGCCAAGGATCTGATTCAGAGCGACAGCACAGAAGACCAGGAGCTGGGTAAAAGTATCGCGACGTTTGTTAAAGACATGCCGCCGATGAGGACCGAGCGCCACGAACTCCAGGAGAAGATTGCCGAGCAGTTACAGAATAGAAACCAGGTACGGCGTCCCCTAGATCGAAGGCAAGACCAGGAAGATGAGCGTTAGACTGTGGCGTTAAGGAGGTTGTTTTGGGAAACGATCATAACAAGCCCAATCAGGATGGGGATCCAGCCTTTCGCAGGCTAACACCTGATGAGATAGCCGAGCTGAGGCGGGAATCGGCCGAAGCAGGAGCCTGGATGAAGGCCGAATTGGCTCGTAGAAAAAAAGAGAGCAACAAGCGCTAAAGGAACTGTCAGATTGGGTCTAAATTAGTACACATTAATGAAAAAACCGCCGTGGTCTCGGCGGTTTTTTCGTGCAGGTTCAGTGGTCGTTGAGCCCGCAATATTTCTAAAGACACCCTAGCAGGGAAGCCTAGTATAGCCCAGGTCACGCGGCTGTACTCAGCATTGGAATGATTGAGATTTCATCCCAGTTGACGACCGGCATCTTCTTGCCATGAGTTTCTTCAAAATCCACAATGTGGAACTCAGCCATTCGCTTTAAAGTCCTGGATACATTGCTTTGCTCGCGCTTTATGAGCTTGGCTAAGTCAGAAATTGTAGCCGGGTGCTGAGTTCGTATAGCGTCGATCATCGCGAGATTTTCAGCATTCAGCAAGCGTCCAACCGATTCCACCGAGTTCACCCAAATTTTAGGGTCGGTGTCTTTCGGCTTAATGCGGCCCGCTGCAATATCGATGGTACGCTGGCGAATGAAAGACTTCGATGCTACCCCGATGATCAGCTTTTTCATCTCTATTTCCTCTTGCGATCCGACTCAACTGCTTCATCCACATAGGCCCAGAAGTCAGTTAAGAGCTTTTCAGCAGTTTCATATTCGTAGGGTATGATTACCGCAACATCCTTGAACTTGTGTTTGTGGTCATACTTCTTCAGCGTACGGTGTCGAACAAATCCACCGTTCGTTTCTTCCTTGATCTGATGAGCATTATCAAACCCAAGCAAGCGGGTGCCCCACTTGTCGTGGAGTGTCAGCGAATACTTGATGCCATGTGGCCGCCCCTCTGAGGCTTCAACACGCTTAACATCAAAATTCACGTGATACTCCAGCTCGTCATCGACCTCAATGATCACACCATCAAGGTCCAATAGATTCTCAATTCCGTGGTCTATTTCTGTTTTCTGTTCCAAGTATATCACCTGATGATATGTTAGCAAGAGCAATGTTGCCTGTGCCGCTGCCCTGTGCAGGTGGCAACTGTTCTTCGAATTGATAGTTATACCTTCAACCCAAGCAATGTGTAGACGTTGTGCCGACCTTTCGGCTCCCCAGGTTCGGCTCCCTCACTGACTGAAAGCCGTATCAGTGAGTGGTTGATGAGAACGTCTAGTGCTGGCCGAACGTGCTTCGTTTGTATCCCGGTCGCCTGTCGAATGTTCTCGTGACTGATCGGTACCGATAGGCTGTGGTTTGGGCGAATGGCTACCAGCAGGAAGTAGATCTTCAGTGCCGCAAGCGTGACGGCTCCCCGATTTGTTATCTCTGGAAGGTGCTTACGAAGGAGGTCATGAGGGAGCTTTCCCCAGTTCGGATCATCCTCCTCTATTGTCATCTCATACTCACTCACGTGGTTAGTACGATCAACTCGCACGATCTCTTTTTCCTCAAGATCCTTGATGCCTGCAAGCACCATCGGTCTTGATAGTCCTGTCAGTATCTCCAGATCGGAAAGGCTATTACGGGCCTTACGGGTATGGAAGTTTGCCATTAGAGATATGGCAATAAGGACCTTTAGTGCGGCGATAGAGGTTCCAGTCTGCTTGCCCCCTGCAAAGAAGCTTGTTCCAGGGGCACGAACCCACCAGGTTGGGACTGCGTTCCAGCGGGCCATTATTTGTCCTCCTTGTTTCCCAGAGCCTTAACGCATTCAGCTATGACTAGTAGAGCCACAACGCTAACAACAGTGACCAATACAGCAGGATCGGCATTAGTGAGCCGGTCTAATAGAGTGATGAATGTATCCATGAGTAAGCCTCGTCTCTGACAACATGGCTTAATGATGACGCGGTTATATATTTCTATCTAGATAGAGCGATATTTAAAAAACATAAAAATTATCTATTAACTAACTGTTTTTAAATGACTTTTAGACCGAAAAAATCGGTAATTATTTTTTCTATTTCGGTAAATGAAAAGTGAATTTAAGGCAAAAAATAGTCAATGAAATTACACTTTATAAGCCATATCGGTAAATGGCTGAACGAATTTTTGTGCGTTATAGCCAGTTTGGGGTCATCTCAAATCGCTAGGCGGCCTAATTTTGTCGCATATATCCTAACTTGTGCGACAGTGTGCAGTGCAGGCCGTACCCCCTAGATTTCCATGCATTCGCGTGTTCCTGGTTTTAGTTGCATAATCACGAAGACCGGCGACCATAACCAGAGACAACCCCATGAAACATGAACACGATCCCAGTTCCCTGAAGAACACAAACGGAGGGCTGTTGTTAGGCTATGCCCGTGTCAGCACCGATGACCAGGAACTTGCGAGTCAGCGGGCCGAGTTGACTGCAGCTGGTTGCTCCCGTCTATTTGCCGAGAAGATAACAGGAACACGGCGAGATCGGCCTGAGCTGACCCGCTTACTTGATCACCTGCGACCAGGTGACGTTGTAACCGTGACACGGCTCGACCGTCTGGCCCGCAGTACCCGCGATTTGCTCGACATAGCCGAACAGATACAGTCGGCAGGCGCGGGGCTTCGCAGTCTGGCTGAGCCTTGGGCTGACACGACCAGCCCTGCCGGGCGTATGGTGTTAACTGTGTTCGCCGGCATTGCCGAGTTTGAGCGTTCGCTCATCATCGACCGCACCAGGAGCGGACGCCAGGCGGCCAAGGCCAAGGGCGTGAAGTTTGGCCCGCCCCCTACCCTCACCCCGGAGCAGATCGCCCACGCTCGCGCCCTCGTTGACCAGGAAGGACGCACCGTGAAGGAAGCTGCGGCCCTATTGGGGGTGCATCGCTCGACCTTGTACCGGGCGTTTAACAAATAGTGACTCGGCGAATGAGCACCCTACTCTTAGGATTGCCACAACCTGGCTGTGTCTCGTAGTTCTGTCAATGCTGCACGGCGAGGGCCTCTTTCGAGATCCGTTAGCAGCTGATTACATTCGTGCTCTATAGCTTTGTAGTCCAACCGTTGTATGGAGAGCCCCAGGGCTTCAAGCCCGTCTAGATTTGAGAGTAGGCGGGCGGTTTCCCAGGTCAGGTTCGGTTCATTCATTTTGCTTTCCCCCCAGTTCGTGCACACGAAAAGTCACGCTGTATTGGTCCGTTAGTTCTGCTCTGTTGTGCTGAAAATAACAGTGTATGAATATTCATTGCCTATTGACCAAGTGTATTCTTTCTAAGATACTATAAATCTTATTTGAATATTCAAAAAGGTGTAAAGCGTGATTATAGCAATAGCGAACACTAAAGGCGGAGTTGGGAAAACCACTCTTGCCGTTCAAATCGCTGTCAGCCGCGCACTAGCAGGCCGTGATGTGTGGCTAATTGATGGTGATCGACAGGGTACGGCTGCCGCAGCTATCGCTGCCAGATCCGAGGCTGACCGGGTACCTGGTATCGCGTGTGCCCAGTATCCAGACGGGCCACAACTGCGCTCTCAGGTTCAGCAGCAGGCACATAAGTGGGATGACATCGTAATTGATGTGGGTGGGCGTGACTCGACCGCGTTGCGGGCTTCATTGATTTTGGCGGACGTTCTCCTTGTTCCATTTGCCCCACGTTCGTATGACGTATGGGCTTTGGAGGACATGGCTTCGTTGGTGGATGAAGCCCGTAGTGTTCGTGATGGACTGGACGCGTACGCACTACTGAATATGGCTGACCCTGGTGAACGATCCACGGACAATTCCGAAGCCGCGGAGGCTGTAGTCGACGTTCCCCAGTTTACCTATTTGCCGACAGTGATCCGTCGTCGAAAAGCATTCAGTAACGCGGGAGGGTCTGGGTTGGCTGTGTCTGAACTAACACCGAAAGACCCTAAGGCGATCGCTGAAATGGCCGCGCTTATAGATATCATTTTTAACTGACTTTGAATATTCAAAGGCATTTGGGAGTAAATTCGATGGCTATTCAAAAGAAGCCTAAGCCGCAAGATAAAACGGAAGCCTTTTTGACTGGTGCACCTGATGCAGGAGCCATAGCAGGCAAGGATGCTCCGTATGAGAAAGGCATAACAAAGGGGAACAAGCGGCAGATCAGTATCACCATAGCACCAGAGCTTCTGCGCCAGGTGGACGAACGGGCTGAGGCTATGGGAACGGGCCGATCCGCGTTTATTTCAATGGCCTTGTATAAAGCATTGAATGAATAGCTTTTTAATTTTCTTTGAATATTCAAAAGACATTTAAAGAATATTCTTAATCGGCTAATGGAGGACCGCCACATGATCAAAAAATCAGGGCCGAAGCCAACCGGTGAGGAAAGTCTAGAAGGGGATCTTTTTGATAGCGTTTGGTCTGAGCCTGAACAGACGGCAGCACCAACATCGAATATTCGCACGCCGCCACCAGGAGATAGCCAACCCGATTTTTTCGTACCAACACTCTATGACGTGGGTACCCGTGACAGCCGCAGTATCATGGACGTGGCCGTGTTCCGCCTGTCCAAGCGGGACAAGAGGGCAGGTGAGCTGATCCGCTATGAGCTGCCGGACGGTTACGTGGAGGTTTCAGCAGGCCCCTATGGAATGGCGTCTATATGGGATTATGACCTGGTGTTAATGATGGTTTCACATATGACCGAAGCCATGAATCTCTATCGGGAAGGGAAGGGCGAGAAACCAACGCGTATCTACCGGCCACACGTAAAGTCCATTTTAAAATTCTGCCGTCGTGGTGATGGTGGACGCCAGGCAGATGAGATCGAAGCGGCGCTAGATCGTCTTTTGACTACCACTATTAAGAACGTCCGCAACCGCAATCAGCCATCAGACGACGGCCAGGATATGCTTGATGATAAAAAGTCTCAGGGGCTGATAAGTAGCTACGGAATAAAATCTCGAAACAAGAGCGGAAAGATTGAACAGGTTGAGATCGAAGCTCCAGAGTGGCTTTTCAATGAGATCACCGCAGGTAAGCGTCCAGATGTGCTGACAGTACACCCCGAATACTTCCTGATTGAACCAGGTATTGGGCGCTTTATCTATCGGGTAGCTCGGCGAGCGGCAGGCAAGGATCAAGCCGTGTGGGCGTTTCATACTCTTTACCAGCGCAGTGGTAGCACGGGCACACTGAAAAAGTTCACAGAGAACCTACGTAAGGTCATAGCTGCAAATGATTTGCCCGAGTACCAACTGGAGGAAGAGCAGGGGCAGAGCGGTCCCTTGCTGGTAATGACTCACCGTGCATGGTTGGCTGAGCTGGATGGACTCGGGGCGTTGGAGTACCTGGAACAGTTGATAGCAGATGGTATGGATCGGTCGGCCGCAGCCAAAGAGGCAAGGTCCTATGCCCGTAGGCTACGCCAAAATGGTGATAGTGGTCCCTAATAGACGGAAAGACGACACCGGGCTGATAGGGTGTCATGCCCAACACTGTTTTGGCCTTGGCATCACTACTAACAACAGACTAAATCCGTCTATTAGGGACCGAATTCCGTCTATTAGGGGCCAGATTCCGTCTATTAGGGACCGAATTCCGTCTATTAGGGACTCGGTAAATTTGTAACTTATTGTTTTATAATGATAAATTCATGTTTTTTACGGTCTAAATCTTATTAAAACTGAATAAAACTTATTAAAACCCGTTTGGCCAGTAGAACAGTTCAGCTCTGAGCCTAAAAACAGCTTCAAAAAGTGCCTATCGGCACGCCTACCCTCCGTTCGCTTCGCTCTCTCCGCCCCGCCGCTTCGCGTCGGCCTAATTAATGCCTGGCCAAAGGCCAGTAACTCTTTTTATGGCACGGCTTGCCGTGCCGGTGCCAACACCACCCCCATGACCAGAAAAAGGCCCCTATGCCTATTTCTGGACGTTCTGGAGGTATCCGCAAGCTGTTAAGCCAAAAACTAGCCACCGTGACAACTGAAAGGCCGTCAAAAACAGGTTAATCAAGGTGGAGGTGGCCGCTAGTGCAGTGCCAGGGATTAACCACCGTACCGCCTGTTGGTTTCGTGGAAGGTTTGAACGCCAAAAGGAAGGGGCTGCAAGCATCGAGCGATAGCCGGGCAATGCGAGCGCCGGAGAGGCCGCAGGAGGGCCGAAAGAGTGCAAGGCAAGGCATTTCCCTACCCCGACACCAAAAAGCGCCCAGAGAGCCGCACAGAGCGCCCGGGCTGACCGCACACCCGCAGCAACCAGGGGATCACCGGGTAGCGCAGGCCGGTAATAATAATGCTTGCATAATAATAAGAATAATATTATTATTCTTATTATTATTATGGTAATTCATCAAGACGAGGGACAGACAATGGAAATCAGCAACGACATTCGCGCCCGCATCATCGACGCCGCCGACCAGCTTTATCAGGACACCAACCGCGAGCGGTTCCCCACCGTTGACCAGGTACGCCGTGCAGCCCGTGCCGATATGAACACAACCAGCGCCGTGATGAAGGAATGGCGTAGACAGCAGACCGCCGCCCCGGCAGCCGTGGCCGTAGCGATCCCGGAGCGCGTACAGGAAGCCATGAGCGCAGCACTGGCCACCGTTTGGAGTGAAGCCCAGGAACTGGCCAACGAGTCGCTAACCGCTGCAAAACAGGCATGGGAAACCGAACGGGCAGACGCTGACACCATGCGGGCTGAGCTGGCAGACGCATACGAACAGCAGGCCCAGGAGCTGGACACCTGCAAACAGCAGTTGACCGAGGCCCAGGCCGAGAACATGACCGCC
>Ga0334892_1002453_pt1 | contig 13218 bp, 8 predicted proteins | sample GraSluR3_MG_4_FD_207213 | JGI IMG/M metagenome (GOLD analysis project Ga0334892, IMG submission 207213) | Sludge microbial communities from methane-producing bioreactor in Wageningen University, Netherlands - Granular Sludge_15_04-R3 | ecosystem: Engineered > Bioreactor > Anaerobic > Unclassified...
ACCAGACCACACCCCCCACCCTTCAGAAGCAGGGCTGCCTGAGCCGTTACAATGAATGTTATTATCGAATGTTTTAAGGATAATAAATAACAACGCGACAATGTGTTAAGCCTGATTGACATGGATGACACATGCTATCAAATAATGAGAGGAGGTCTAATAAACCAAACACACCTTAATTCCCAAAAATACGGAAGGAAAGTTGTCGTTAACCCACAATTACTATTGGAGAAAAAAGATGAAAAAAATGTTTAAATTTCTATCCTTGGCTTTGGTTCTGGTATTTGTTATCACCGCGTGCGGTCAACAAACACCGGTAGTGGAAGAACCTGTGGTTGAAGAGCCCGTTGTTGAGGAACCGGTTGTTGAAGAACCGGAAGTCACCGAAGCGCTGCGCATCGCAATTGTTTCGCCCAGTGCCATCAATGACTTTGCTTTTACACAAAGTATCTATGATGCCATGATTGCATTGCAGGAAGATTTAGGCGAAGATGCAATTGAATTTGTCTATTCAGAAAACATGTTTGTTGTTGATGATGCTGCTGCAGCCATTCGAGATTATGCTGCCAGTGGTTATGACATGGTGATTGCGCACGGTTCTCAATATGGATCATCATTACAGGAAATCGCGCCGGACTTCCCAGATGTGAGCTTTGCTTGGGGCACCACCGTGGACACCTTTGGAATACCGAATGTGTTTGCCTATGAAGCTGCCTCTGATGAAGGCGGTTTTGTCAATGGTGTTATGGCTGCCATGTTGACCGAGAGCAAGGTCATCGGCGTTGTAGGCCCAATCGAGACCGGTGATGCCAAACTCTATGTTGACGGTTTTGTTGACGGCGTCAAAGCGACCGACTCAACCATTGATGTCCGTGTCACCTACATTGGTTCGTTCTCCGATGTTGCATTGGCTGCTGAAGCCGCCGAGACGCACATCGCTGCTGGTGCAGACATTCTGACCGGTACCGCCCAGATGGTTGTTGGCGCAATTGGAAAAATCCAGGAAGCTGGTGGTTATTGGTTTGGCACTCAAGCGGATCAGGCTTCATTTGCACCTGACACGGTTGTTGCCAGCCAGGTTTATCACTGGGAAGTGATCCTGAAAGAGATTATCGACCTGAGAGCCCAAGGCATACTTGGTGGACAGTCCTTTGTTGCTGAACTTGCCAATGGCGGTCAGGTAATGTCCTTCAATCCGGACATTGACATCCCTGAGGACGTCATGGCGGCTGCTGAATCGACCATTCAAAGCATCGTTTCTGGTGAGGAAATTGGTCCTGCTCCAATGGAAGAACTTTCAATGGCGATTGTTTCACCAAGCGCCATCAATGACTTTGCCTTTACACAGAGCATCTATGATGCCATGCTTGCCCTCCAGGAAGAATACGGTGAGGACGTCATTGATTTTGTGTACTCAGAGAACATGTTTGTTGTTGATGATGCTGCTGCAGCCATTCGAGACTACGCTTCACAGGGTTACGATATGGTGATTGCACACGGTTCTCAATACGGCTCTTCCCTGCAGGAAATTGCGCCTGACTTCCCGGATATCAGCTTTGCTTGGGGCACCACAGTAGATACCTTTGGTATTCCCAATGTGTATGCTTATGAAGCAGCCTCACAAGAAGGCGGATATGTCATGGGTGTCATGGCGGCTTTGATGACTGAAAGCAAAGTGGTTGGCGTGATTGGCCCAATCAACACCGGCGATGCCAAATTGTATGTGGATGGATTTGTGGCTGGCGTGAAGTCAGTTGATCCAGAAATCACGATTTTGGAAACCTGGACAGGTTCTTTCTCTGATGTAGCCGCGGCTGCCGAAGCAGCTGAAACCCAGATTGCTGCTGGCGCTGATGTTTTAACCGGCACAGCACAAATGGTGGTTGGTGCAATAGGAAAAGCCCAGGAAAATGGCATTTATTGGTTTGGCACCCAAGCGGATCAGGCTTCTTTTGCCCCCGATACCGTTGTAGCCAGCCAAGTTTATCACTGGGAAGTGATCCTGAAAGAGATTATCGCCCTGAGAGCACAAGATCAACTCGGTGGACAATCATTTATTATCGATCTGGCCAATGGAGGGCAGGTTATGTCCTTCAATCCAGACATTGATATCCCCGCTGAGGTCTTGGAAGCTGCAGAACAAACCATTCAAGATATTATTGACGGTTTGATTGATATCGAAATTCGTCAATAATCCTATCCAATAATGGATTTCGGAAGTCCTTTCGGACTTCCGAAATCCTCAATCATCTCAATCGGAACAAAATCATGACTGATCCCAATACGCTCCCATCTGGACAAAGATGTATTGATAAAATGGAAATGCGGGGCATCACTAAGACATTTCCTGGTGTCCTTGCCAATGACAATGTGGATTTTGATGTGACATGTCGCGAAGTTCATGCTTTGTTAGGTGAAAATGGTGCTGGCAAAAGTACATTGATGAAGGTTTTATACGGCATGTATCACCAGGATAGTGGTGACATTTTTATTAATGATGAATTGGTTAGAATTACCTCCCCCACTGATGCGATTAAACTTGGCATTGGTATGATCCATCAGCATTTTATGCTGGTGGATACCCTGACTGTGGCAGAAAATGTTGCTTTGGGTTTACGTTCATCCAGACCGCCCCTAACCGATTTGGAGGTTGTTTCAAATCGGATACATGAATTAGCGGACACTTATGGTTTGCGAATTGACCCGGATGCTTACATTTGGCAGCTCTCTGTGGGTCAGCAACAGCGGGTTGAAATCATCAAAGCGCTCTATCGGGGAGCAGCCTTGTTAATCCTTGATGAACCTACTGCTGTTCTGACGCCCCAAGAGGTGGATGAGCTGTTTGTGATTATGCGGCAAATGGTCGATGATGGTTATGCACTTATTTTTATTTCTCATAAACTACACGAAGTCGTTGATATTAGTCATCGAGTGACTGTTTTACGCAACGGAAAGAAAATTGGCACCCGCCCCACCAGCGAGGTAACAAAATCAGATTTGGCAAAATGGATGGTCGGTCATGAGATTGATTTCATCACCAGCACGGACAAAGTGGAAGTTGGAAGTTGTCGGTTAAGGCTTGAAAACATTTCTTGCAGGAGTGACCGTGGCACACAGGGATTATGCAACGTCGATCTCGAGGTATTTTCAAGTGAGATATTGGGATTGGCGGGTGTTTCAGGTAATGGACAACGTGAATTGGCGGAAGTTATGGCTGGTCTGCGCAAACCCACTTCAGGACGGATTTATTTAGAGGGCGATGATGTCACAGGCCTGGATCCTGGTGAACTGACCAAACGGATGTTATCGTATATTCCAGAAGAACGCATGCGCGACGGAATGATTAAGAATTTCACTGTTGCAGAAAACATGATCCTTAGGGAACATACACAACCCATCTTTTCGAAAAATGGATTTCTTAAATTGAAGGATATCTCCGAACATACCGGTCAATTAATTGACCAATTCCAGGTTAAAACGCCCTCCCAAAAGACACTGGCAAAAAGCCTCTCAGGCGGTAATATCCAAAAAATTGTCTTGGCGCGTGAGCTATCCAGACAACCCCGTGCCATTATTGCCGCCCAGCCAACACGTGGTTTGGATATTGGTGCTGCAGAATATGTGCGTGAACAACTCCTGACACAACGAGCCAATGGGACAGCTGTGCTGTTAATCTCAGAAGATTTGGATGAAATTTTTGCGCTTTCTGACCGCATTGCAGTGATCTATGAAGGAAAAATTATGGACATCCTCGACAGAGATCAGGCATCCAGAGAAAAAGTTGGCCTTTTAATGGCTGGTGTGAAACCAGAAGATCAAAAACAAGTCGCATGATTTGTTTTCTTTGAAAATTAAGTCAATAAGGGTATTATTTATATATCCCATCGGTTAGGTGGTCGTTGAATGCCCATTGCATCAACGGCGTTGGGGCGACCCATCGAAAAGTACCGCCATCCTAGTATTAAGAGAGGTACCACCTATGAACCTTTGGCAAGAATTTCGACAACCCACATCCATAACTGAAGCCATTGAAGATCTTGTAAGTGCACCTAAACCGGTCATACCGATTGCAGGTGGTTCTGACCTGCTGTTGGATATTCGACAAGGTCGCCATGCCCCGGTCCATACTTTGGTTGATTTAAAAGCTATACCAGAGTTGAACCTGATCAAATTACAAGGTGACGAACTCTTTATCGGTGCTTCTGCAGCGATCAATCGCATCCTAAATAATGATCTGGTTAATCATCACGCCCAGGCATTAATTGAAGCCTGTAATTTGATAGCTGGTCCCCAAGTCAGGAATACAGCGACCTTGGGCGGTAATGTTGCCCACGCTCTCCCAGCTGCAGATGGAACGATTGCTTTGGTTGCATTAGATGCTGAAGCAGAAGTCGCTAATCTGGACGGATTGCAGCGTATGGCTTTTACGGGTTTATTTCTTGGACCTGGAAAATCTGCCATTGACAAGTCCTGTGAATTAATCACAGGATTCTATGTGCCAATTGTGAAAGCAGGCCAGGCTTCTTGCTTTAAACGAATAATGCGACCGCAAGGTGTTGCCCTACCCATATTGAATTGTGCAGTGTGGGTCCATCGAAGCGGTGAAACCATCACGGATGTTCATATCGCAATAGGACCGGGCGGTCCAACACCTTTCCGTGCCACGCAAACAGAAACCCTGCTGCGGGGTGAGGTCTTTTCCACAGAGCGATTAGACCAAGCGATTGAACAATTATTGAACGAGGCAAAATTCCGTACCAGCCCCCGGCGAGCCACAGCCGAATATCGTCAACATATTGTTCAAGGTCTTTTTAGAGAAACATTTATCGAAGCCTGGCAGCGTGCAGTTCGTTGAGTTTCCTGAAAGCAATCCAGATAAAAACAATTCCATTATGTAGACTAAATGGTGACAAATGAAAAAAGAAATAACCCTTACTGTTAATAACAAAGAATATCGCTTACCGGTTAAGGCAGGTGAAACCTTGGCCGCATTACTGAGGCAGAGGCTGCATCTTACCGGTACAAAAATTGGCTGTGATGAAGCTGAGTGTGGCGCCTGCACAGTACTTGTTGATGGTGAGCCGATGATGTCCTGTATTTATCCTGCCGAACGGGCCAACGGAAAGACCATCGTGACCATCGAGGGTTTAGCGGAGCAGGTGGAAAAGGTTGTTAAACTTCATCCCCTGCAAGAAGCTTTTGTCGAACATGGCGCTGTCCAGTGTGGTTTTTGTATTCCTGGGCAGATTATGACGGCTTATGCACTTCTAAAACGTAACCCCAATCCTACCAGCAAAGAAGTGCGCTATGCACTCAAGGACACCCTCTGTCGCTGTGCTGGCTATCCCATGATCGAAAAATCCATTATGGCTGCAGCGCATTCTCTGCGCACAGGTGAACCGCTGCCGCTACCGGAAATACCGGATTCTATCCATCATCAGGATATTGTCGGACGCACACATAAGCGGCCGGATGCCGTTGATAAAGTCACCGGAAGTGCGATATTTACCGATGATCTGGTGTTCGACGATATGCTGTTTGCCAAAGCTCGGCGTGCAATGGTCCCACATGCGATCTTAAAATATTTAGATGTCTCCCAGGCAAAAGCGCTGGAGGGCGTTGCTGCTGTGTTAACCGCTCAAGATATAAGGGGTGAACAAAACCATGGCTTGGTCATCTTTGATTGGCCGGCAATGATTGGTGTTGGTGAACGTGTCAGATACGTGGGTGATGCAATTGCCATCGTGGCGGCAGAGACACCAGAAATTGCGGAACAAGCCGCAGAATTGATCGTGGCAGATTTTGAATTGTTGCCCGTGATCACAAACCCGGTCCAAGCACGTCAAGAGGACCAGCAGCAAATTCATGAAAATGGGAATTTACTCAAACACATTAAAGTCCGCAAAGGAGATATGGACGCCGGATTTGCAGATGCAGATGTGATCTTCGAGCATACTTTCCATACACAAACCACGGACCACGCCTTTATGGAACCCGAATGCAGCATTGCTGTTCCTACCTCTGATGATCGTATGGAAATATATGTGGGCTCACAAATTCCCTATCAGGACCGCAGTCAGGTAGCACGCATCTTGGGTTGGGAAGAAAATAGGGTACGCATTGTTGGGCAAAAAATGGGGGGTGGATTCGGCGGTAAAGAGGATATTGCTGGACAGATCCATACTGCACTTTTGGCTAATGAAACAAAACGTCCGGTCAAAATGCTGTTCAGCCGCCACGAGAGTCTGCTCGTTCATCCCAAACGCCATGCCACCCAAATTCAAGTGAAGATTGGCACAAAAATAGATGGACGCATCGTCGCCATACAAACTGAGCTGTTTGGTGACACAGGAGCGTATGCGTCATTGGGCGAAAAAGTTATGACCCGGGCCACAACCCACTCCGCTGGACCCTATGATGTCCCGCATGTACGCGCTGACTGCTATGCAATGTATACCAATAATCCTCCCTCAGGCGCCTTTCGAGGATTTGGTGTGACACAATCCGCCTTTGCAATTGAATCTTCGATGGATATGCTGGCAGAACAACTGGGCATTGATCCCATCGAGTTTCGCAGGAAGAATGCTCTGCATGTTGGCAGCATTACAAATACCGGCCAAGAGCTGACGGAGTCCGTCGGCCTTGTGGAATGTATCGACCGTGTAAAAGAAGAATTATACAAAATTACCCCGAAACCTTTCAAACCAATCGTGAATCCAGATCATCCGAATTTAGTCCGTTCCTGGGGTTTTGCTGTAGCCTATAAAAATACAGGCCTGGGCGGCGGTGCCCCTGATATCTCCAATGCAGAAATTGAATTATTTGATGATGGCACCTTTGAAATTAGGAGTTCTTCAGCCGAAATGGGACAAGGATTGGTCTCAGTGATGCAAATGATCGTTTCTGAAGAAATGGATGTTGATCCGAGGGATGTGCGTGTGTTGGTGATGGATACCGATTTGACCCCTAACGGCGGACCGACGACGGCTTCACGGCAGACCTATATTACAGGTAATGCATCCCGCTATGCAGCTCAGACACTACGAAATGCGATCACAGCATTTGTCTCTGAAAAATTTGATATCAAGCCAGATCAGGTCACCTACCAGGATGGCCATGTTCATGCTAATGGACATTCGATGGCCTATGCCGATATTGCTAAAGAGATGAAGCAGGATGGTCAAACCCCACGCGCTTTATATAAGTACGAAGCACCTAAAACACAACCCCTGGGCACGGGTGGGGATATGCATTTTGCTTATTCCTATGCTGCGCAAGCAGCAGAAGTTGAGGTTAATACCACCACTGGTGAGGTCCAAGTCCTAAAAGTGATCGCGGCAAATGATGTTGGCATGGCAGTCAACCCCTTAGGTTTACAAGGTCAAGTTGAGGGCGGCGTGATGATGGGCTTAGGACATTGCTTAACAGAAGAATTCATCGTCAGTGAAGGTCAAGTGGTCACTGATTACCTTGCACGTTATCGCATGCCCGGTATTATGCTCACACCGGAAATCAAAGCGATCATTGTGGAGCATCCCACAGCCGAAGGCCCTTACGGCGCAAAAGGTGTCGGCGAAATTTGCAGTATTCCCACGACACCAGCTATTACGAATGCCATCTGTAATGCGGTCGGAGTGCGAATAGAACGAACGCCAGTTGACCAGGAAGTCATTGCGAAAGCCTTTTGGGAAAAAGCCTGAACCGCGACTCATCATGACTATCAATAAATAAAGGGTTTGCTGGGAGATTACCCCCTTCCCTATCGACTGTCACACACTTGGCAAGCATTATCGGACACAAAGGTCACCTAACAATTAGAATGGGTTGTATCTGACAGAAATGAGGTTGAAATCGCTTTCCAGTAACCAAGGTTAATATCGACTTTGAATATCTATACGAAATGATAGGAAAACCCAATATTTATTCGCAGAAAAACGCATGATTTCCATGCGTTTTTTCAATTAACATGAATTTATCAAAGTGTTTTTACTTGGTCCCAATTATCGAGGATTAAGATTTCTTTTTTCGCGGCCATTTAATTAAGACAATTACCCCTATCAGCACAGCAAACCAGGTTGCCCAATAGTCCAGTGGTCCAGCAAATAAACCAGGGCTATCCGCCAAAGCTTGTCGCTCTGAAAAAATCTCAATAAATTGTTCGGCAGCTTCTGGATTATCTACCTCACCCATCGAAATTACAATCGGGGCAAATCTTAACCCAGCAAGACGCTTCCAAAACGTCAATGTAAAATGTCCATCATCATAGGACGGTGTCACGTCATTGATGTGCACAGGGCCTGATAAGCGTTCGAAAACTTTGAATACTGCGGAGCTTGATTGGGTCGCAAGAAATTCCTTTATTACATCCTCGCGTCCTTCTTCTTCAATTACTTTTGAGACCTGATCAATCAGCCCCGTCAAGTTGACTTTTAGGTGATCTTCATAGATTGTAAATGTCATTACACGATCGGGATTATCTTTGCTTCTGGCTGTGTAAGTATAGGTAAATGGCATGTTTGTCTCCTTTTTAGCGATTGATTGTGAGTTGACAATTTGATTGTATCCTCAATTGTAGCGCTCATAAATTGGTTATGAATAATAATGGCGTAGTTTTTTACGGATATTGGGGTGCCGCAATTTCGCTAATGCACCTTTCTGAATCTGTCGGATGCGTTCCCGCGTGATCCCAAACATATCTCCAAGTTCTTTTAAAGTATGAACGCGCGCTTCACCTAAACCATAGCGGTAGATTAATATCTTAGCCTCTCTGTCAGAAAGAGCGTTAAACGTGTCGAGGACGGCTTTGGTCATCATATTTTGGCGAACCTCAATAAATGGATTCAGTGCATTCTTGTTTTCAATAAAGTTTTGTAAAGTGTCATCACCGTCTTCGCTAATGGGTTGGTCCAACGAAATTGTATGTCGTGCATAATCCAATAGCTTCTGAACCTGATCACCAGGCATATCTAAAGCTTGGCCGATTTCATCCATCGTGGGATTGCGTGATAGCTCATCGGTTAGCGCTAAGCGCGTCTTGTGGATCTTTCGAATCTTGGTCAATAGGTAGTTTGGCAATCGAATCGTTCGTTCTTTTTGGTTAAGGTGTCTGAGCACTGAGCGTCTTATCCACCATGTAGCATATGTGCTGAAACGATTGCCTTTTCTGTAATCAAACTTATCCACAGCTCTGATCAAACCCACGTTACCAGCCTGAATCAGATCTAAAAAAGAAGAACTATAACGCCTGTATTTCTTTGCGATGTTGACGACCAAACGGATGTTAGCCTTAATTAAATGGTCTCTGGAATCCTGTCCGTTGTTAACAATTTTCTTTAAAGCTTCAAATTCATTGGGATCACCAGTGAAATCAAGCATTTTTTTGCGGGCTGTATGCCCAGCTTCCATATTATTGGCTAAGGATATTTCCTCATCTTTTGAAAGTAAGGGCACCCGATCCATCTCGTTTAAGTACAGACTGATAGCATCATCAGATATAATCTCTTCTTGATTTGATATTTTCTCCTCAAAATGGAGGTCACCAAGATCGATTTTGGTCTTTGATAAACTCATTTATGCTCCAATTATTTCCTTTTATTGATAGATAATCCTATTCGTTAGTTTGAAGTGTTTAATAATTCCTAAGCTTTTCTCTTTTATCTCTGACCTGTTTTAGAGCAGCATCCAAAGCTTTCTGGAGTGCATCTAACGCTGAGGATTTGACTTCAGTGGCAGAAATGTTATTAGGTCGTACATACAGCACAACACGTGCCTGGTAAGCATGCGATGTCTCTTCCCCACTTAACTCTTCCAATGAAAGTGAGGCCCCGACGATGTCATTATGACCTTCGGCTATATCGGTAATCTGATCATAAGCAATTTCATAAAACTCAGTATCAGGCGAATTTGTTTCATTGTAAAATGCAAAATCAAATGGAAATTCAGGTAAATCACGCATATGTATCCTTTCTGATTTAATTGACAACTCTTAATGTTATTAACACCTGGCTAATTATCAATGGTGCGAAACTGGCGATTAGCACCAATAACCATCCGTTTACACCCGGATTTGTGAGTGATAATATGTCAGCCAGGAAGGGTATATAAACGGCAAGTAGCAATAACGCGACAGTAATCAATAATGCCAGCCAAACAAAAAAATTCCTTGAGATCTCATTCTTTAAAATATTCGTCTCATTCCCGCGCATATCAAAGACATGCCACAATTGAGCAGAGGCGAGAATCAGGAAGGACACCGTGGTAGCCTTCGTGTTGGAAAAGCCCAGGTTATTGCGAGCAAAAGCCAGTCCGATCAGTACCGTAGCGGTAATTAATGCTCCAAAAATAGCCATTGAGGTCCATTGACGTCGGGTCATAATGGGCTCTGTGGCCTCCCGCGGATCTTCCTCCATCAACATGCGATCCCCCTCACCCATTCCCAAGGCAAGCGCTGGAAAAACATCCGTGACTAAGTTAAGAAATAATATTTGGAGCGGTAAAATTGGCAAAGGCATATCCATTACCGAAGCAAGTGTCACAACCAGGATCTCACTGATATTGCAGGACAATAAATACAACACGAACTTTCTTATATTATTGAATATAGTTCGCCCTTGTTCGATGGCTTTAACAATCGTTCCAAAGAAATCATCTTCAAGGACCATATCTGCAGCTTCTTTAGCAACCTCTGTCCCTCGCTGTCCCATCGCAACACCAATATCAGCTTTTCTTAATGCAGGTGCATCGTTGACACCATCTCCTGTCATCGCAACAATTTCACCTTGATCCTGGTGTAGATTAATCAATTCCAATTTCTGTTCTGGATCCACCCTCGCAAAAATTTGGGTATCAATATACTTTTGACGTTCATCATCAGAGAGGTTATCCAAATCTTTTAGATCACTGCCAAGTAAATAAGGGGCATCTGGGCTTTCAACAAGGTTGACAGATTTGGCAATCTCACGGGCTGTTTCGCCGTGATCGCCCGTAGCCATAATAATTCGAACACCAGCTGATTTACAACGCTCAATAGCTGCACGAACTTCTTCACGAGGTGGATCCATCAAACCCACTAAACCTAAAAATGTCAGATTTTTATAAGGCTCATCAACTTCACTTGAATTTGTTTTATAGGCCAATGCAATCACCCGTAGTCCTCTGTTTGCTACGGCATTATTTTTCTCAATCCACTGCCCTCTTACTGATTCATCGAGGTCTTTTTCCTCATCACTCTGCTGTGCTGTTTTGATAGAGATATCTAACACGGCTTCCGGGCTGCCTTTGATTGTATAGAAATATTGACCATCATCTTGTTGATGAACTGTCGCCATCATTTTTGTTTCTTGCTCAAAGGCTATTTTTCTAACTTCTGGCATTTGTTTTTGAAGGGATTCCGTGGTCAACCCTGCTTTTTGGCCGGCAACTTTCAGGGCAATTTCCATCGGTTCACCAATGGCTTCTTCCACTTCACTATCTTGAACAGTCAAAGAGGCATCATTACACAAAACCCCAACCTTAAGCAGCTTCTCAAGCGTAGGTGTGATTCCATCACTCGTCGATTGATCTTCCCATTTGAAGTCACCTTCTAATGCCAGCCCTTCCCCCCTGACTTCAATCGCACCTTCAGGTAAGTTGATTTCTTTAACAGTCATCTGGTTTTCGGTCAGTGTGCCAGTTTTATCTGTAATTATCACACTGGTAGCGCCCAGAGTTTCAACTGAGGCGAGTTTATTAATTAAGGCATTTTGATTTGCCATCCGCTGCATGCCTCTAGCAAGGGTAATCGTCGCAACAATCGGAAGTCCTTCTGGGATTGAAGCCACAGCTAAAGCTATGGCGGTTTCTATCATCAGCCTCAGATCTCTACCTGCAATCCGTCCTGAAACGGCCACAAAAGCAGCTAATGCTAAAGTTACGATTATTAATTTCTGTCCGAGTTCATCCAATCGGTTTTGAAGCGGTGTAGATTCTTCCTGAGCGGATTGAACCAAAGATGATATATTACCAAGTTCGGTCTTCATACCTGTTGTAATTACTACAGCTTCACCCGATCCACGGACAACAGAGGTACCTTTGAAGGCCATATTCGTACGCTCAGCCAAGATCGTATCTTCCGGTAGGGGATCCTTTTTTTTGTCCACTGGCAGTGACTCACCCGTTAATGCGGATTCATTGATCCTCAGTTTTGAGGTTTCAATCAATCGGGCATCTGCTGTGATCACGTCCCCACCGTTTAAGACTAAAATATCTCCAGGAACGATTTCTTTGGCATTTATTTCTGTTACAATACCCCCTCGTCTGACATTTGCGGTGACCTGAGTGAGTTCTCTTAGGGCTTCCATCGAACGTACTGCTTGTAATTCCGAAAAGAAACCGATTAAGGCATTGATCAATATCACCACAACGATAGCCAAACTATCTATGACATCACCAAAAATTAGTGAAAGAACGGCAGCGACAGCAAGTAAAAGTATGATAATGCTCTTAAATTGGTCTGCTGCGATCTCAAGAACCGATTCTCCTCCTTCTTTCTTCAATTGGTTCTTGCCGAATTTTTCTTGTCGACGCTTGATTTCTTCCTTGGTTAATCCCTCCTCAGGATTTACAATAAGTGCGTCTATAACATCGTCTGTTGGGGAAGCCCAAGGCTGCTTTACTTGTGATAGGTTTGAGTTATTTACCATAAATTTGTTGATTTATTGTATTCATTGAACTTGTAACCTTCTATATTTTATCAACAGCCAGATTTCCTCCTAGCAGGCTGCGGTTGAGAATGTGTTAGGAAAGCGTGAGTTTGGTTTGTTTTCACCAACATCTAATTTGTCATCCAGCGAAATGGGGTCAAGATCTGCTTAATAATGAAATATGGCTGCCACCTCAGATTTTCCAGGCAGGTTTTCTCGACTAACTACCAAGACCTGCCCCCTATTGATAAGTGTTTGTGATGCAGCAAAATTAATTAAATCTTCATTTCTTGCAGAAGGTTCACTTTCAATAACGACTTCATTGTGTTCAATGTCATACATACCCCAGATTTCAGCCTCTTTAGTAATCAACAAAGTATGAATTCGCTTAAAATACGCTGCTGATACGATCTCTTCAATATGAAGTGAAACAGCATCATCCTTTGTTTGTAATTGTTGGAACACGGCTAGTGCCTGTTGATTTTCTATATTGTGCTGATCCTTGACGATTTCCCAACTCAATTGATGAAGATCTTCT
>Ga0334892_1002455_pt1 | contig 13211 bp, 10 predicted proteins | sample GraSluR3_MG_4_FD_207213 | JGI IMG/M metagenome (GOLD analysis project Ga0334892, IMG submission 207213) | Sludge microbial communities from methane-producing bioreactor in Wageningen University, Netherlands - Granular Sludge_15_04-R3 | ecosystem: Engineered > Bioreactor > Anaerobic >...
TACCTGTCGCCACGTCCCACGCAACCATGCCGCCAAGCCCCGCGGCATAGACCGTGCCGTCGTGGTAGACCAGGCCCCGCACCTCGTTGGCATCCGAGAAGACGCGCCACCCCACCGGAGCATTGAGCTCCACCGGTGCGTCGAGCCCTGCCGGCATCTCGGCCACGCCGCTCCCCGCGCTTCCCGCCTCCGGGGCGAAGAAGGAGAGCGAATCGATCACGCTGCTCAGCAGCGGCTCGAACTCGGCCCAACGGCCTTCGGGCGCCCGCGCCATCAGGATGAAACCCTGAGTTGCGGACGGCATCAGCGCCATCAGACGTCCCCGCACGCCATCACCCGACTGCTCGGCATCCAACCCCGGCGCACCGGCGACCATCACGCTGCGCGCCTCGCCCGTGCTCAGATCCTCGTCATCGGCGAAGATCTCGAGCAGCTCCTCGACCGTCATCCCCTCCCAGAACTCGCCCCCCATCATGAGCAACGCCGGGCCGTCCTCGCCGGCGCTGGGCGCGATCATCACCACCGATTCATCCGTCGCCTCAACCATAAAGCCGGGGATCTCGCGGCAGGCAAAGCCCCCCGTCTCACTGCGCACCAGATCGCCCGTGGTGGCAGCCGGCTCATCCTCATCAGCCGGCCGCGCCGTCGGCGTCGCCGCCGCCTCAACCACAGAGGTCGGCTCGACCGCTGCCTCCGGCGGCGCCACCTCCCGCCCACCCAATAGCGCACATCCCAACGTCAAGATGAGTCCTACCACCAACACAGCCACCCGTCGATAGGTCATGCATCATCCTCCCTAGTCCGCTTCTTGGTCTTGATCCACCCGCTCGCCCGGCCCGGCCTTTCACAAGACTGCAGCGACCGTAGCCCGTTTTCACCACCTACCCTAGCACCCCACCGTCTCAAAAACGTCACAAGCCCCTATGTTCAACGCGGCGCCACCGCCAGCCATCCCGCTCAGGGGTCTTCCGCGGAAGACCCCTGAGCGGTAACCCGCCACGGTGGGCATCAAACGGCAGCTCAACGTAGCGCTTTCGTCAGACCACCGCTGTTGCCTTCCGCCGCGACATGCCTACAATGGAACTCCAGACCCTACCGGCCCCGGATGGCACAGCACCACGCGATCCGTCAGCGACGTCCCTGAGGTGGACTTTGGCACAGCTCTCAATCCGACTCCTGGGTGGCTTCGACATCGCCTGCGGTGACGCCCCTGTGACGGACCTGGCGACGGACAAAGTGCGGGCCCTGCTCGCCTACCTTGCCGTCGAGTCGGAGCATCCCCAGCGCCGCGATCTGCTTGCCGACCTGCTCTGGCCCGAGATGCCGGCCGATCGCGCGCGCCACAACCTTCGCCAGACCCTTAGTCGGCTCCGCACAGCGCTTGATCACGTCGGCCACGGCGATCTGCTCCTCACCGAGGGACACGACCTGGTCCGGCTCCACGTCGCCGACGATGTCTGGATCGACGTCATCGAGGCCAAGGAGCTCATCACAGCCTGCCACCGCCATCGCCACCGCCGCGCCGACGGCTGCCTCCCCTGTCTGCAGCGCTACCGGCGCCTGATCGAGCTCTACCGCGACGACTTCCTAGCCCATTTCCACGTCGCCGATGGACAAGGGTTCGAGGAGTGGGCCCTGATCCAACGTGAATGGTTGCGCCGCCACGTGATGCAGGCCCTGGCGATCACGGGAGCCTACCACGAGCGACGCGGTGAGCGACGCGAGGCACAGCAGCTGGCCTGGCGCCAGGTCACGCTTGAGCCCTGGCGCGAGGAAGCGCACCGCGACCTTATGCGCCTTCTAGCCTCTGCCGGCGAGCGCAACGCTGCGCTTGCTCAGTATGAGGCTTGCCGCCGCTCTCTGATGAGTGAGCTCCAGGTCGAACCGACCGCTGAAACCGTACAGCTCGCCCGCGATATCCGGACCGGTGCTTGGGAAGCGGGCCGTGAGCCTCCTCTCCCCCCCCTCCCCCTCCCCGGCACCCGCTTCATAGGGCGCGAGGACGAGCTGACCCACCTGGCGGAGATCCTCGCGAGCGCCGATGGTCGTTTGGTCACACTCACCGGACCGGGCGGCATCGGCAAGACGCGCCTGGCCCTGGAGCTCGCCGACCGGCATCGCGGGCTCTATGCGGACGGCGTAGCTTTCGTCGCCTGCGAGGCACTCGACGACTGCACAGCCGTCATGCCCGCCATCGTCGAGGCGCTGCGCCTGGAGACCACCGCTGAACGGGCCCCTGAGCCCGTGCTGCGTGACGCCCTGCGCCATCGCGAGCTCCTCCTGGTCCTCGACAACCTCGAACGTGTCCTGGGGTGCGCGCCCGCACTGGCACGCCTCCTGCAGGCGGCCCCACAGCTAACCGTCCTCAGCACCTCTCACGAGCGCCTGCGCCTCCGAGAGGAGCGAGTTCACGCCGTCGAAGGACTCTCCTTCCCCGAGATGCCCGACTCACCGTGCCCTGAGCGCTACGATGCAGTTGCGCTCTTTCTCGAGCGCGCCCGCCGGCTGGATCACACCTTTGGCCTGACGCCCGCAACCACGCCCGATGTCGTTGCCATCTGCCGGCTCGTCCAGGGGGCCTCGCTTGCCGTCGAGCTCGCGGCCTACGCCGCCGTCGATCACGGCTGCGCCGCCGTCCGCAGCGCCCTGGGTGAGAGCCTCGACGCCCTCACGCCTCCCTTTCAGGACGCCCTGGACCGCCACCGCAGCCTGCGTGCCGTCTGCGACTATGCGTGGAACGCGCTCCCACCCGACGATCCGACCACGCTCGCCGCCCTCGCAGCCTTTGCCGGCGGCTTCACGATCGAGGCAGCCAAGGCCGTCGCGGGAACCTCACCCGCCGCTCTTGCCGGCTGGGCCGGTCGCTCACTGCTGCGGCAGGAACAAGCAGATCGCTTCACCTGGCATCCCGTGATGCGGCGCTACGCCGCCGAACGGCTGGCAGCCGACCCTGCCGAGGAGGCCCGCGTCCGCGAGCGCCATGCCCGGTACGTCGCGGCGTGGCTGGCGGATCAGACGGCGCACATCCGCGATGCCACGCAGCAGACGGCCCTCGCCGCTATCGCACGCGACCTTGAGAACGTGCGCGCCGCTTGGCGCTGGGCCGTGGCCCGCGGGGAGGACGCCGTCGCAGCTCAAATGCTCCATGGGCTCTACCACTTCCACCGTATCCGGGGACGCTTTGAGGAAGGTAGGTCCCTGCTATCGTTCGCGATCGACCGCTGGGCCGCGCAGGAAAGCCCCCCACCGGTGGCGCTCGTGGGTCAGATCCACGCTCGCCATGCCGCCTTAGCGATCCTCCTGGGTTGCCACGAGGAGGCACGCGAAGCCCTTCAGGATGCGCTCAATCTGGCACGGCAGCTCGACGCCGGCGCGGAGATCCGCTTCTGTCTCCTGCAGCTCTCGCGCCTGATGCATGGTGAAGAGCGCGCCCTCGGGGTGGATCAGATCGCTGAGGAGGTCCTGCAACTGGCCCGGAGAGACAACGACGCCGGCGACGCAGCCCGAGCCCTCTTTCTACTGGGCCAGCAACGCTACCGGGCAGGCGACCCCGAAGGGGCGGCAGCTCGGTATGCCGATAGCCTGGCCCACGCTGACGCGGCAGGCGACCCGCGCCTCAGCCTCATTCCCCTCAACGCGCTGGGCGATATCGCCTGCCATCGCGGCGACTACGCTGCGGCGCGCGACACCTTTGAGCGCTGCCTCAACCTCTCCCAGGCCCTGGGCGACCGCTTTCTCGCCGCCATCCACCTCAACAACCTGGGGACGGCCTATCACCTCCAGGGTCTTACACGCGAGGCCGAAGGCCACTATCAGGAGAGCCTGCGTCTCTGCCGTGAGATCGGCGACCGCGCCGGCGAGGCAATCGCCCTGAGCAACCTTGGTGAGGTCGCCACCCAACACGACAACCCCATCGAGGCGGAGCGCGCCTTCGCCGCTGCCCTCGCCATCGGAAGGGCGCTAGGCGATGAGGCCACCGTCGCCCTCTGCCTGAGCAACCTGGGTGACATCGCCGTCACCCGTGGCCACCTCGATCGCGCCAGGACCTACTTCGCCGAAGCGCTTGAGATCTCCTCCGTCGGTCAGGACTGGGCCCAGGCTACCAAGACGCTGCTCGGCGCCGCCGACCTGCTGGCCCGCACCGACCAACGCCCTCTCGCCGCTGCCGTCCTTACCCTCCTGTCCTGCCATCCGGCTGCCGAACAACAGGTCCGCGACACCTCAGCCCGCCGGCACGCCGACCTGCGCACAGGGTCCAGCTCACCACTCACGTCCCTGGAGGACGCCATTCACGCTGTCCGCACTGTCCTGTCCGGCGGCTAGCCTCTAGACCCTACCGCTACGCCATTCCGCAACGCCGCGACCAACTCGGCGTCGTCGCCGGGCTCAGCGCTCAGCTCGTTCCAGTAAGCCCCAATCCGGTCCACGTGATGGGCGTCGGAGTTGGAGAGGACCTGGATCCCCACACGCGCCGCCAACGCCAGTATCCGCTCCTCGTCCTCCACCGGCGTGTTGTTCGAGTAAGCCTCGATGCCGTCCGGCGGATACCGCTCAACATCGATCCTCAGGTGCGGGACGTAGCGGAAGGGGTGGTTCAGCATCAGATAGCCCCCGCGCTCCCGAACGTAGGCGTGGAGGTCGGGATAGGACCAGTCCATGCTCCCGAGACGTGCGTCCTGAAGCCCCAACACCGAGACATGCTCCCCTTCGACGATCGAGACTTCGATACCGCCGAAGACACGGAACGGCGCGAACTTCGCATTGAGCCGCGCCAGCCTGGCGGGCGGTGCCGGCCGGTCGTGGTCGGTCAGCACCATCGCGTCGAGCCCCGCCCGAATCGCCGCACGCACCATCGCCGCCTCCGACGACTTGCCGCACGCCGACCGTTCCCGCGTATGCACGTGGAGATCAATCCTCACCCATCACCTCTCTCTCGCTAACCATCCACCCGCGCGAGTATAGGCCACTCCCCGCCCACGACAACCCGCCCCTCGCCGAAAGCCGTCGCGCTCTCCCGCTCAAAGCCGGCGGAACGGCTTTGAGCGGTGGTCTGACACCGCCCTCCCACACGTACCACCCCGACGACCGCTGCGCAGCACGCACCCTTGCCTTCTCCCGCATCTCCACTATCATGTACGTTTGTGTCTGCACCCACAAGGGGTGCAGCGTTAACTAACTAGGGCCAGGAGTGCGACTTGGCTCACCAGAGTCAAGGAGTACATCTGTGAGTTTCAATCATTTCCCTCTCGATCCACGTGTCCTGCACGGCGTCGCCGCGGCGGGCTACGAGGACCCCACCCCCATCCAGGAGCAGGCGATCCCCGTCGTCCTCAAGGACCGTGACGTCATGGGCATCGCCCAGACCGGGACCGGCAAGACGGCGGCCTTTGCGCTGCCCATTCTGAATCGGCTGCTGGAGCGCCCCTCGCGCCACGTCCGCGCCCTCATCTTGGCGCCCACGCGCGAGCTCGCCGAGCAGACCTATGACGTCTTCAACGAGCTCGGTCGCGACACCCCCATCCGCAGCGTCACCGTCTATGGCGGCGTCAGCAAGGGCCCGCAGATCGACGCGCTGCGCCGCGGCGCCCAGGTCGTCGTCGCTTGTCCCGGACGCCTGCTCGACCTAATGGGCAGCGGCGACATCGATCTCCGGCACGTGGAGGTCCTGGTGCTTGACGAGGCCGATCGTATGTGCGACATGGGCTTCCTGCCCGACATCCGCCGCATCCTCAAAGCCCTGCCCACCAAGCGCCAGACGCTCTTCTTCTCGGCCACGATGCCTGACGACATTCGCCAACTGGCGGATCATATCCTTCACAACCCGGTGACGGTCCAGATCGGCGCCATCGCGCCGGCGAAGTCCGTCTCGCACACCCTCTACCCGGTGACCCGCCCGCTCAAAAAGGCCCTGCTGATGGCGATGCTCGAGCAGACCGCGACGGGACGCGTGCTCATCTTCACCCGCACGAAGCACCGCGCCAAGAACCTCGCTCGCGACCTCGCCAAGGGCGGCTACCGTGCCGCCGCGCTCCAGGGCAATATGTCACAGAATCAGCGCCAGCGCGCCCTCGACGGCTTCCGCGATGGGAAGGTCGACCTGCTGGTCGCCACCGACATCGCGGCCCGCGGCATTGACGTCGCCGACATCACCCACGTGATCAACTTCGATATGCCCGACACCGTCGACGCCTACACCCATCGCATCGGGCGCACAGGCCGTGTCGACGCCTTGGGCGAGGCCCGCACCTTCACCGAGCCCGACGACGAGCCGATGATCCGCGATATCGAGAAGCTCCTCAAACGCCGCATCGAGCGCCGCCGACTGCCCGATTTCGACTACAATCAGGCGCCTCCCACCCAACCCGCGACAAGATCCAGGCGTCGCAGCTAGCTGCGACCTCCCCCGCAGAGGGCGGCTCCCGGGACATCACCAGACCCGCGAGCCTCCCTCGGTCGTTTGCATCCCCTTTCCCCCCATGCTATAATGCCGCCACCCCGCGAAGGCCGCGCCCGGTGGTCCGTCCTTAAGGGGGTCCGGCGATCATCCAGCCAAGGGAGGCGACATGAAGTGTCCGTTCTGTGGTTCAACCGATACCAGAGTGATCGACACCCGTCGCGACCCGCAAGGGAACGTCAGGCGCCGGCGCGAGTGCACCGCATGCGACGATCGCTTCAGCACCATCGAGCGAGCGATCCTCACCAATCCTCTGGTCGTCAAGCGTGACGGGCGCCGCGAGGAGTTCGACCCCGACAAACTGATGGGCGGTCTACGCATTGCCTGCGCTCGCCGTCCCATCTCTGCCACCGACGTCGATCGCATCGTCGAGCGCGTCGAGTACGCGATCCGCCAGACCGGACGGACCGAGGTGCCCAGCCAGACCATTGGCGACCTGGTGATCGAGGAGTTACGCCAACTCGATGAGGTCGCCTATATCCGCTATGCCATCGTCTACATGGGACTCAAGGATCTCGAGTCCATCCGCGCTGAGATGGACCGCCTCCGTGGACAGCGCTACTAGCCGCACCGCGCAGCCACGGGCTCGCGCGTTCAAGCCGGCGCCGCGAAGCGGGCGCCGGCTGAGTCGGCGACCTATGGCCATCGGCGCGCTCCGTCGTCGGTGAACCGGCCCCACCCCGGGGCCTCACGATGACCGGCTGCACGCCTGATCAAGCAACCCCGCAACATAACGAACCAACAGGAGACAAATCATGATATTGTGTGAGGAGGGATCGAATGGACCACAGTGACACCGTCGAGCAGGGCACCGCGATGACCGAATCGACCTTGCCCACCGACGAAGAGCTGACCGCCCGCTTCTCCGCGAATGCGCTCGAGGTGCTGAAGCGCCGTTACTTGCGCAAGGACGGCGATGGCACGCCGATCGAGACCGTCGCCGGGATGTTCAGCCGTATCGCTCACCACATCGCGGCAGCCGAGCAGTCGTGGAACGGCGACGCCGAGGACGCCGAGCCCCGTTTCTACCGCCTGCTGACCGACCTCCGCTTTGTCCCCAACTCGCCCACCTTCACCGGTGCCGGCACACCGTTGGGGCAGCTCGCCGCCTGCTTCGTCCTGCCCATTGAAGACGACATGGGCCGCGATCCCGGGGGCATTTTCCAGGCGCTGCGCGACGCGGCGCTGATCCAGCAGACCGGTGGGGGCAACGGCTTTTCCTTCTCACGCCTGCGTCCGAAGCACAGCCTCGTCATCTCCAGCATGGGCAGGGCGACCGGCCCGATCGGCTTCCTCCGCGTCTACGACAAGGCCTTCGGCGAGATCGCCCAGGGCGGCACGCGACGTGGCGCCAATATGGCCGTGTTGCGCGTCGACCACCCCGATGTCGAGGAGTTTATCACCTGCAAGACCTCCGAGAACGCCATCACCAACTTCAACATCTCAGTCGGTGTCCTGGATGCCTTCCTCGAGGCGGTTGAGGCCGATGCGACGTGGGAGCTGCACTTCCCCGACGTCCACCACCCCGCCTACCGCGACTTCCGCGGAGGGTTCGAGGCCGCCGTCGAGGCCGGTATCCCGCTCCAGACCTATAAGGAGATCTCCGCCCGCGAGCTCTTCAACAGCATCGTGCAGCAGGCCTGGTCCAACGGCGAGCCCGGCATGCTCTTCCTCGACAAGGCTCAGGAGGACCATCCGCTCCCCAACCTCGGGCGCTACGAGAGCACCAATCCCTGCGGTGAGCAATTCCTTATGCCCTACGAGAACTGCTGCCTGGGATCGCTCAACCTCGTGCGCCACCTAACGATAGACGAGGAGGGCACACCCCTCATCGACTGGGACGCCATGGCCGCGACCATCGTCGACAGCGTGCGCTTCCTCGACGACGTCGTCACCGCCAACGCCTATGTCCCCGCTGTGCCCCAGCTCAAGGAGGCAGCCCATCGCGCCCGCCGCATCGGCCTGGGCATCATGGGCCTGGCCGACGCCCTCTTCCACCTTGGGATCCGCTACGGCAGCCTCGAGGCGCAGGAGTTCTCGGCCCAACTGATGGAGTTCATGCGCTATCACGCTATGCTCGCCTCCATCGACCTGGCTGCCGAGCGCGGCCCCTTTCCCGCCATCAAGGGCAGCGTCTACGATCCGGAGGCCCTCGCCTGGCGCCCACGCCCCTGGCCCGAGTGGCTGGGCGGCGGGCCGTCCCACGACTGGGGCCGCCCCGGCCTCGACTGGGATCAGGTGCTCGCGGGCATGGCCGCACACGGCATCCGCAACAGCACGCAGCTCACCATCGCCCCCACCGGCACCATCGCCACCGTCGCCGGCATCGAGGGCTATGGCTGTGAGCCGGTCTTCGCGCTCGCCTATACCCGCTACGTCCACGAGGCCGACGAGAAGCTGCCCCTCCACTACGTGAGTCCCCGCTTCGAGGCTGCGCTGGCGGCGACCGACATCGACGCCGAGAGCCGCGAGGCCCTGCTGGCCCGCGTGCGCGCCTCCGGTAGCTGCCAGGGGATTGACGAGATCCCCCAAGAGATCCGCGACGTCTTCGTCGTCTCCAGCGACATCGAGGCCGAGGGTCACATCCGTATGCAGGCCGCGCTCCAGCTCTTCGTCGACGCCAGCATCAGCAAGACCGTCAACTTCCGGGCCGACGCCACGCCGCAGGACGTTGCCGATGCCTTCATGCTCGCGTGGCGCCTCGGCTGCAAGGGCCTCACCGTCTACGTCGCCGGCTCGCGCGAGAAGGAGGTCCTGGAGACCGAGGCCACGCGTCAGCAGAAGCGCGGCGATGCCGATGACGCTACCGCATCGCTCGATCACGCCATTCAGCTGGCCACGCCGGAGCGGGCCCCCGCCCATCACCCCTACGCCACCAAACGCCCGCGGCCCAAGTCGCTGCCCGGCATCACCTACCAGGCTCAGACCCCCCTGGGCACCGCCTACGTCACCGTTAACACCAACGGCGAAGAGCAGCCCTTCGAGGTCTTCCTCAACGTCGGCAAGGCCGGCTCCGACACCGCCGCGGTCGCCGAGGCCATCGGCAGGCTCATCTCGCTGGCCCTGCGCCTCCCCTCCCCGATGGCGCCTCGCGAGCGCCTTGAGGAGATCGTGGAGCAACTCAGCGGCATCGGCGGCGGGCGCCCGATGGGCTTTGGCCATAACCGCGTCCTCAGCCTCCCCGACGGCGTCGCCAACGTGCTGGAAGCCTACCTGGGCGAGACGGAGGAGACCGATGATGAGCACCCGGTGCGCCCCGTCCACGCCGAGCTCTCCCAACCCAGCCTCGCGCTCTTCCAGGTCGGCGACCTCTGCCCGGCCTGCGGGCAGGCGGCCCTGGTCAATACCGAGGGCTGCAGCCGCTGCTATGCCTGCGGGCACAGTGAGTGCTGAACTAAGATAGGTCGACAGCGGGGGCGGCTTCGAATTCGAAGCCGCCCCCGCTGCGCTCTAGCTCCCAACTGGTCAGTTGACGTCGATGATCTTGAACCGAATCTCGCCCGCCGGCGCCGCCACCGACACACGATCGCCCGCGACCCGTCCCAGCAACGCCTTACCCAGCGGCGAGACGTGGGAGATGCGCCCCTTCGTCGGATCCGCCTCGGCCTGTCCGACGAGATAGTAGGTCTCCTCGTCGTCAAAGCCCTCCTCGAGCACCGTGATCACGCTGCCCAAGCGCACCTTACCGTCGTCCTGGTCACTCTTCTCGATCAGCACGGCGTTCCGAAGCAGCTCCTTCACTTCCAGCACCCGCCCCTCGAGAAACGCCTGTTCCTCTTTGGCCGCCTGGTAATCGGCATTCTCCGACAGGTCGCCCTGCTTGATCGCGAAATGCAGCCGCTCCGCCAGCGCGCGCCGCTTCACGTTCACCAGCTCATCGAGCTCCTTCTCCAGGGCAACCTTCCCCTCAGGCGTCAGATAGGCAATCTCGTCACTCATACACGCTCCTCACACTGGCCGACCCGCTCGGGCCGGCGCCCAGATATCGATCCGCATCACGCCGGGATCACAAACGGCGCCCGCGACAACTCGCTCAGCGTCCGCACACCCGTCGACGTGACCACGACATCATCCTCAATACGCACCCCGCCCACGCCCGGCAGGTAGATCCCCGGTTCCACCGTGAAGGTCATCCCCGGCACCAACCGGAGCTCATTGCCCGCCACCATATAGGGCGGCTCGTGCTCCTCCAGCCCCAGACCATGTCCCGTCCGATGGAAGAAGTGCGCACCGTAGCCCGTCGCGGTGATCACCGCGCGCGCCGCAGCGTCGACCGCCTGAGCCTCCACGCCCGGCCCGACGGCAGCGCGACCGGCCTCGTTGGCCCGCAGCACGATACCGTGCATGCGCCGCAGCGGCTCCGACGGCTCACCGATCGAGAGCATCCGCGTGAGATCGGAGTCGTAGCCATCCACCTTGGCGCCCCAATCGACCACCACCCAATCGCCGCGCTCGAAAACGCGCTCCCCCGGTACCGCGTGCGGTAGCGCGCCCCGCGGCCCGCTGGCGACGATTGGGCTGAACGCCAGGCCCTCGGCCCCGTGCGCCAGCAGCGCCGCCACCAACTTCGAGGCAGCCTCCCGTTCGCTGATGCCTACCCGCAGTGTGTCGACCCACGACAGGAAGGCCTGCTCCGCCACCGTGACCGCCCGCTGCATCGCGTTGATCTCGTCCACCGACTTCGTCATCCGTATCTCGGCGAAGAGATCATCGACCGGCACCAGCTCCACGTTCGGCGCGAATCGCTCCAGGATTCGCGCCTCCAGGAGCCGCATGCGCATCGACTCCACCCCTACACGCGCGTCGGCGAGCTCCAATGCCGCACACGCCTCGTGGAACGCCAACGTGTAGCCGTCCTCGTCGTTGTAGGCAAAGGCCTCAAAGCCGGCCTCGCTCGCCTTCCCCGCCTCGAGCTCCGGCAGCACCACGCACGGCGGCCCATCGATCGGTACCAGCGCCACAACGGGTCGCTCGCTCACAAAGAAGGACAGACCCGTTGCGTAGACCAGATTCGGCCCGGGGACCAAGGCCAATGCATCCAGGCCCTCGACCTCCGCCGCCGCTATCGCCAACTCAAGTCGACTCTCCATCCATCACCTCGCTCCGCCGACGATCTGTGCTACAATCCCGCCACCATGATCTTGCAACTACCTATCGGCCTTCTCGGCTCGAACTGCTACGTGCTCTACGCTCGCGAAGGCGGCGACGCCGCCATCGTCGATCCGGGCGTCTCACAACCCGACGCCCTCACAGCAGAACTGCGCCGTCGCGATCTCCACGTCACGCATATCCTCTATACGCACGGTCACTTCGACCATGTCATCGGCGCCCCGGCCCTCGGCCTAGCCGGCGTCCGCTACGGACTTCATCCCGCCGATCGCGACCTGCTGGCCAACGGTGGTGGCGCCGCCGCCTTCGGTCTTCGCGTGCTTCCGCTGCCCACACCCGACCTCGACCTCGAGGAGGGTATCATCGTCGCCGTGGACACGCTGCGCATCGAGGTGCTCCATACGCCGGGCCACACGCCCGGTTGCATCTGCCTCCACCTGCCGGAAGAGGAAGCACTCCTGACCGGAGACACCCTCTTCAAAGGCTCCGTCGGACGCACCGACCTTCCGGGCGGCGACGCACGCCGGCTGTCCCAAAGCCTCAAGCGTCTGCTCAAGCTGCCGCCGTCCACACGCATCTATCCCGGACACGGCGCACCCAGCAGCCTCGAAGTCGAGCGCCGGCACAACCCCTGGCTGCGCCGGCTCAGCATCTAGGCGCGCGGCGGGGTCAGTCGGCGATCAGCCGCAGCACCCCCAGGAGCCCCACACCCAGCTTCACCGCCGTCGACGGCGTCGGCGCCGCGAGGCTCTCACTGCCCTCATCATCGACCTTCACATTCGAGTTGTAGTAAATCCATCCGGCGATAGCGCCGGCGACCAACCCCAGCAACCCGCCGACCATCAACGCGCGTGTCTTCGCTTGTCCCATAGACTATGCCCTCCTTGTCAGTTTTCTCACCATCGTTCTCGCCTGGCTGCCGGTCGCGTGGACCTTGATCAGCGGCTGCGCCACCGCCTCTGACGCCCGCGTCACATAGTCGTGCGCCTCCTGCGCCAGCACCTGCGCCTTCCGCAGATAGATCCGCACCAACTGCGTCAGTCGAAAAACCCCATATACCAGCGCCGACAGGATCGCCAGCGGCACCAAGGAGATGACCAGCGCCTCCAGGCTCAGAAAGATCAGCGCAATATCGCGTGCTGTTGGCATACCGCCTCCTCGCTAACTCACACCTCACCCCAAGTATACTGAGAACCCGCAAGAGGTAAACCATCCGCAGCCACCCCTCCTGACCACCGTGCCTGCAGCCCCCTCCCGGGACGTCCTGCGCGGTACCTCCCGGAAAGCCTGCTTGCAGCCCCCTCGTCTGCGAGGGCCCCGTCCCGGAGCGTCGGACGCAGCAACCCGCCCTGGCCGGCGACCGGATGCCGCTGCCAACCTTGATCACCCCCCACCCCCACCTCGATGGCCATCAACCCGCACGAGCCAAGCCACCCCACCAGAAGCCCCGCCTCAACAGCCGTCGACGTTCGCCGGCGGCGCTTGCTCCCCGGATCCCACCGCCCGGTCGCCTTTCTCCCATCTTGCGGTATCATAGCCCGCGTGAACGCAGCAGCCGAGACACGCCGCTGGTGGACCGTCCTGACCGTCCTGCTGGTGCTCGCCTTCGCCCTGCGCGCCTGGGACCTCGACGGCGTCCCTCCAGGCC
>Ga0334892_1002456_pt1 | contig 13207 bp, 11 predicted proteins | sample GraSluR3_MG_4_FD_207213 | JGI IMG/M metagenome (GOLD analysis project Ga0334892, IMG submission 207213) | Sludge microbial communities from methane-producing bioreactor in Wageningen University, Netherlands - Granular Sludge_15_04-R3 | ecosystem: Engineered > Bioreactor > Anaerobic >...
CAACCGACCGGGAGATAATGTTCAAGCATATACTGCCCAATTCCCTGACCCCGATTATTTCACTTTTCCCCTTTTCCATCGTCGGCGGTATAACATCACTTGTTTCCCTGGACTTTCTGGGTTTCGGCCTTGCGCCCCCTACCCCCAGCTGGGGTGAGATGTTCAATACAGGTCTTGAGAACATTTTCAACTGGTGGCTGATTGCAGCGCCGCTGGCAGCCATGTTCTTTACCCTCCTGATGGTGGTTTTCATCGGGGAGGCCATAAGGGAGGCCTTTGATCCTAAAGTTTTCTCAAGGTTGAGGTGACAGAACATGAAAAAGCTTATTGAAATAAAGAATTTAAAGACCTATTTTAAGACCGAAGGCGGTGTAGGGAAAGCTGTTGACGGTGTGGATTTCGATGTATATGAAAGAGAAGTCCTGGGTATTGTTGGTGAATCCGGTTCGGGTAAATCGGTTACTGCCCTTTCCATACTCAGGCTTATACCAAACCCTCCCGGCAGGATCGTAGACGGGACTATCATGTTTAAGGGCAATACCGACATATTGAAACTGCCCTATGATGAACTGAGAAAATACAGGGGAAGTGAGATTTCCATGGTCTTTCAGGAGCCCATGACATCACTTAACCCGGTGTTTACCATAGGAATGCAGGTTTCTGAGGTTATTAGGCAGCATAATAAGGTTGATAAAAAGGAGGCCTTTGAAAGGGCAGTCCAGGCCCTTGACCATGTGGGCATACCGGTTGCAAGAAAGAGGATGAAGGATTATCCCCACCAGTTTTCCGGGGGCATGAGGCAGAGGGTTATGATAGCCATGGCCCTTGCATGCAAACCATCCCTGCTGATAGCCGATGAACCCACAACAGCTCTTGATGTCACCATACAGGCGCAGATTATCGATCTGATGCTTGAGATAAAAGAGGAAAGGGAAGAGGCGGCTCTGATACTTATTACTCATGATCTTGCAGTAATAGCTGAAACATGCCAGAGAGTAATTGTGATGTACGGTGGCAAGATTCAGGAAGTAGCTGAGGTGAATGAGCTTTTCTACAATACCCTGCATCCCTATACCCAGGGGCTTTTGAAGGCTATTCCCAACCCTGTGGGAGAGAAAAAAAGGCTTGAGGTCATCAAAGGTATGGTTCCCAATATCCTGAATATGCCTGTGGGGTGCAAATACTGCACAAGATGCGACAAAGTCATGAGCCACTGCTGTAATATTGAGCCTCCGCTGATAGAGCTGGAGAATGACCACTATGTGCGCTGTCACCTCTACTCAGGCGATCCGGCCTTAAACAGCGAACAGCAGCAAAATAAAGAGAATTGAAAGGGGAATTATTATGAACAGCAATATATTATTAGACATTAAGAACCTTTCAGTCCGGTATCCAATCTTCGGCGGGGTATTTCAGAAAAAGATAGCAGAGGTAAGGGCAGTGGACGGCATATCCTTTACAATGCATGAGGGAGAGGTTCTAGGGATAGTGGGTGAATCCGGATGCGGCAAAACCAGTGCCGGAAGGGCCATTATCAGTGTTCTGCGACTGACAGCACCGGATGTGGAAGTGGACGGGGAGATATGGTTTTATACAAAGCAGGGACCTGTTGAACTGACTCTCCTGGATAAAAATGAGATAAGGCCCCACAGAAAAGAGATGCAGATGATATTCCAGGATCCCTATTCTTCCCTGAATCCAAGGATGACAGTAGGACAGATAATTGAAAACCCCCTGAAGATACATACCAGGATGAAAAAGAAAGAAAGGCTTGAAAGGGTGATCTATCTCCTTGAAAAGGTTGGAATGCAGCCGGAACAGACCTACAGGTATCCCCATGAATTCTCCGGCGGGCAGAGGCAGAGAATTGGAATTGCCCGGGCCCTGGCGACTAATCCGAGGCTTATAATTGCCGATGAACCGGTATCTGCCCTGGATGTGTCCATTCAGGCCCAGGTAATTAATCTGCTGAATGATCTGAAAAAGGAGTTTAACCTTTCCTATATGTTCATTGCCCATGACCTTTCCGTGGTTAAGCATATTTCCGACCGGATAACGGTCATGTATCTGGGGGATGTTGTGGAGATAGGCCCTGCTGACGATGTATACGACCATCCTATGCATCCCTATACCAAGGCTCTGATTTCAGCTGTGCCCATACCGGATCCGAAAAGGGCTCAGGAGAAGAGAAGGCAGATACTGACAGGCGAAATACCCAACCCTCTTGCAAAGCCTACAGGATGCGGATTCAGGACAAGGTGCCCAATAGCAAAGCCCGATTGCGCCATAAATAAGCCTGAGCTGGCAATAAGGGAAAACGGCAGGCTTGTGGCCTGCCCATATGTATAAAATTTAATGAAGGAACCGGGATTTAGAAAATAGTCCTGGTTCCCTTATGCAGGTAATACAAGTGTCGCTAAAGTTCAAAAACCGATCCAGAAAAGCCGGGCTGTCCCCGGGCAGTATGGTCCATGTGGGTGAAAAATACAGCGGGGATATAAGAATAGGGCTTATGAGCTATAGCTCTGATTTTTTCCATGCTTCGGAACATAATAGAATAGAAGACTGCTATAATTACCTGGATTCTGACCGGCTTACATGGATAAACATTGACGGGCTCCATGATACCGGGATCATTGAAAAAATAGGGATAAAGCTCCAAATACACTCCCTTATCCTGGAGGACATACTGAATACCTACCAAAGGCCTAAAATAGAGTTTTTCAAGGATCATGCAGTTATTATTCTAAAGATGATATCCTATAATGAGGATAAGGGTGAGATAGAATCCGAGCAGATAAGCATTATTGCAGGCCATGGCTATATTATATCCTTTCAGGAACGGCAGGGAGATGTATTTGACCCGCTGAGAGAAAGGCTTAAAAAAGGCAAAGGCATGCTCAGAAGTCTGGGTTCCGAATACCTGGTATATTCCCTGCTAGATTCTATTATCGACAATTATTTCATTGTGCTGGAAAAGATCGGTGAGAGCATAGAAGGGCTTGAGGAAGATCTTATGACTTATCCTGATTCCGCAACCCTTAACCGGATATATAAACTGAAGAGGGAAGCCCTTTTTCTTAGGAAGTTTGTCTGGCCTGTCAGGGAGATAATAAGAAAGTCTGATAAAATGGAATCCCTTATTTTTACAGAAGATACAAAAAGGTATTTCAGTGATCTTTATGACCATACCATTCAGGTTATAGATACCGTTGAGACTTACAGGGACATGATATCGGGAATGCTTGACCTTTACCTGAGCAGTGTCAGTCACAGGATGAATGAAATTATGAAGGTGCTGACCATTATAGCTACCATCTTCATACCCCTGACATTTATTGCCGGGGTTTATGGCATGAACTTTGAGTTTATGCCCGAGCTGAAATGGCCTTTCGGCTACTTCGGTGTTCTGGGTTTGATGATGGTTACCGCTTTAATCATGGTTATATTTTTTAAGAGTAAAAAGTGGCTATGATAATCCCCTGTTTTTAAGATAAGTCTCTTTTATCTTATGATGGGCAAATGCTGACAGCTCCTTGCGGGACAAAAAATCCGACGGTTCTACCTCTCCTATGATATCAATCTCGGCATATATTGAGCCTGATTTCAGAAGAGCTGTCAGATGGGGGAAAAAGGTCATATCGCCGTACCAGTAAAGTATATCCCTGTTGTTTTTATCTACAGGGGATTTATTTACTCTTTTATAATTCAGAGTGCAAAGCAGGATTTTCTTGCCTGACCCGTATATGCACTCCATAAGTCCCGATTTGAATGGCAGTACTGTCTCTCCATCGGAGGATGTGGCTTCGGGGAAGAGGACAACCTGCACTCCCTGAGAAATAAGGTCTTTTATCTGGGATATTTCTTTCCTTATATTTGAATAATTTACCCTGTCCACGAATATACTGCCGGCTGTCCTTGATAATCCGCCTAAAAATTTTGTAGCTTTAACCTCAAAGGATGTGATAAAGGTTGAGGGAAGCATTGATGAGATGATAAGGATGTCAGTATAGGAAAGGTGGTTGCAGAGTATAAGGTAATTATCTTCTGGATTATATTTGTCCCTATTTATAAGATTTGCCCTGATACCTAAATTGCCCAGGACCAGCCTTGAGATAAAGGAAAGGTTTTTTGCAAGTTTTTTTATTCTGGCTGGCCTTTTCCTGCAAAAAAGGCTAATAAAACAGGAGGTAATGATATAAAGAATTATGATTGCTGTCAGTCCGGTTAATTTCAATAGAAATAAAAGCAAGCTATTCAAACCTCTTAGCAATATCGGCAGGCAGTTTGTGCATATCAAGTATGGTAAAATAATCAACACACCTGAAAGCCCTGTCCAGTGCGGGCTCTCCGCATATATGAGCACCCTGTTTCAGGTAGCCCTTAAGCAGGGGTGGGATAAGGCTCTGAGCCTCTGTCTCATTAAGAAGACCGGGATCGGTTTTTATCTGACTGTAGAACTCCTGGTGTCTTTTCAACAGGAATTTTTTCCTGGGATGGACATCGAACCTGTTATCCTGTGGCCTGTAGCGGTCAAGGTAGCAGGATAGATTGGCAATGGTCCGGGGGTCCGTGGTTTTTATGCTGGTAAGGCCGAACAGGTATCTTGAACGGCTTTCCCTTATATAGTCATAGATTCCCTTCCAGAGAAGTGCTATAACCAGCCCGTTCCTCGCTTTGGGGTCTATGCAGGCCCTTCCCAGTTCAAGCTTGATTTCACTTATACTTTTGATATTGTCGATACTGAATTCTGATTCGGAATAAAACAGGTCGGAATGGAGGGAGCTGTTGAGCCGGTAGGTACCCACGCAGGAACTGCAGGATTTGTCAACTATCATCAAATGGTCACAGATAAGATCATATTTGTCAATATCAATACCCCAAAGAAGGTGTTTTTTCAAAAGTTCATTATAGAATACCCGGAACCGTAATTTCAGAACAGACTTAAGGTCATTGCAGTCCCGGGCTGTCTTTATGATATAGTTTTTTTTTTCAATCCATATGGGGATTTTGGGCCTGAATTTTCTTATCTTAAGTCTCAGGGGGTTGAAAAGGGCATTCTTATAGTAGGAAATCTCCTTGAAAGGCATAGAAATAAGGTTTGCGACCTGCATATTATAACCAACTCTCTTTTAAGTATCAATTTAGTATACACCCGCTTTTATTTTTTGTTAATAAAGTTATTGCTTTTAATTTATTAATTTTTTGACTTTTATTGTAAGAAAACTAATATCTTCTAAGTAATTTCATTTGGTTTCATATTAAATAATGGAGGAAAGCAATGTCTCTGACGGATTTTCTTACCCAGAAGAGAAAAGAGGTCGATGAGGTGGACAGGCAGATAGTCAGGTTCCTTGAGAAAAGGTTTGAATTATCCAGGCAGATTATTTATCAAAAAAAAGAAAAAGGGATGGATGTTTATAACCCTGACAGGGAAAATGAGATATTTAAGAATATCATGGAAGAAAACAGGATTTCTTTGAAAGATTCATCCCTCAGGGCAATATTTGAGAGAATTCTTGACGAATCAAGAAGGACCGGTTTAGAATGAATATTTATTTAATAAAGGAATTCTGCCATGGTTATAGTCTTTAACAAAAACGTCAGATCATCAGAAGTTGAGGATGTTATAAAAAAACTCACTGAGCTCGGCCTGAATATACATAAATCGACCGATGGTTCGAGAATCATAATAAATGTGCTGGGAGACAAACGAGGGAAGGATATTTCCGATATTGAGACTATGAGCGGAGTGCTGGGTGTTCACAGGATTACCGAGCCATTCTTGAGGGCCGGCCGGGAATTCAGGAGCGAAAACACCGTTGTTGCCATAGGGGATATGAATATAGGAGGCGATGACATAGCAGTGATTGCCGGCCCATGCACAATTGAAAGCCATGAACAGCTTTACAGCACTGCGAAGATTCTAAGAAAAAGGGGTATAAAGATTTTAAGGGGGGGAGCTTTCAAACCCCGCACATCACCCTATTCCTTTCAGGGATTAGGCAGAGAAGGGCTTAAAATGATGAGAGAAATAGCAGATAAAGTGGGTATGTACACTATATCGGAGCTTCTCGATATCCGGGATCTGGACCTTTTTATCGGTAAAATAGACATTATACAGGTAGGGGCAAGAAACATGAATAACTATCCTCTTTTAAAAGAGCTCGGAAGCCTGAAAAAACCGGTACTGCTAAAAAGGGGTATGTCTGCAACCATAGAAGAGTGGCTGCTGGCAGCTGAGTATCTTCTGGTCAACGGGAATCCCAATATCATTCTTTGTGAAAGGGGTACTAAGAGTTTTGAGCCCCTGACCCGTTTTTCCCTTGATCTTGCTTCTATTGCGATTATAAACAGGAAAAGCCATCTTCCTGTAATAGTTGACCCAAGCCACAGTTCAGGAAACAGGGAGCTGGTAATTCCCATGGCAAAGGCTGCCATAGCGGCCGGGGCACAGGGGATTATGGTTGAAGTGCATATTAATCCAGAACGGGCTGTATGCGATGGCAGCCAGTCTTTATATCCCAGCCAGTTCATCGGCCTTATGGATGAAATAGACCGCATATCAGCCGCCATAGGCAAAAAAGTGCAATACTAAGGGGGAAGGTCAAATAATATGGAAGAAGAAGCCAGCTATAAAATCCAGCATAAACTGGGCTCAAAACAGGGGAAATTCAGTATTTACAAATCCCTGGTATACGGGGAGGGAAGTTTTTTAGGATTTTTTTACTTTGAGTTAATAAATCTTTTCTTATCCGGTATTCCCGGTGCCCTGGGCATAATCCTGCGCCAGATACTTTACAGACCCTTTTTCAAAAAAATCGGAAAGGGAGTCCTTTTTGGAAGAAATATTGTTATAAGGCACCCGAAAAGCATAGAGATTGGTGATAACACAGTGCTTGATGACAATGTTCTTATTGATGCCAAGGGAAAAGGCAATTCAATATCTCTGGAGGATAATGTCTATATCGGCAGGAATACCATCCTGTCATCAAAAAACGGTGACATAACCATTCAAAGGGATGCAAATATAGGGCACAACTGTATTCTTTTCTCTTCCAACAGCCTCGTAATAGGAGAGGGTACCATGGTTGCTGCTTTTACCCATATCCTTTCGGGAGGGGAATATGATTATGCCAGTTCGGTTCCTTTTTGCAAACAGGCGGGCAAAACACCTGAAAAACCTACGTTAATCGGGAAAAATTGCTGGCTTGGAAGCAATGTTACTGTAATAAGCGAAAAAATTATTGGCGATCATTGTGTTATAGGTGCCAAAAGCCTTGTATCCAAGGACATTCCCCCTGACAGCCTGGCTTTTGGGACCAGGATACAGGTTTATAAAAATATATCGCTTAAAAAGCATAGCAGTACAGAAAGAGACAAAACAGATTAGGAGGCTGTATTGATACCGGAAGACAGGGGGTTTTTGATTTCCAATGGCAATGTGATGCATGAAAGGGACCTGATATACAAGTTTGCTGAGCCAATCAGGCACCTTTATGAAAATGCAGGCAGGAATATACTTCTTATTACTGCATCCTGGGGCGACCGGGAAAATTCCTACGATCATATATCTGAATCCTTTGAAAAGATAGGTATTGACAGGAATAATATCCATAATCTCCTTATATACGGAAAAATGAGAAAATACCTTGGGCTTAACCCTGTTATAGGAAGCAGGCACAGCAAGATAAGAAGGCTCAAAAGGAGCATCCAGTCTTTCTACAGGCTTAAAAACCGCAGGCTGGTGGCTATGTTCAGAGACCTATTCGAGATGTTCAGGATAACCTTCCCTGACACCGAGCTTTCAAAAATCATCATATATAAAAATACCGAAAATATAAGCGATTACAACCGCCTTATCAGTGAAAACACATTTCATTATCTGGGAAGGGATATAAAAGCGACATTAAGGCAGATAAGGTTTCAGGACAATATTTTTTCCCGGGTGGACAGCCGTCTTGCCGGTCTTTTTTTCGAGGAATCGGGAATCATGGAGGACCCGGAATTTCAAAGGATTAAATCGGATCTTGAAGGGATGATAAACCATGCTTCAAGCATTTTTATCTTTGGGGGTAATATAAGCACCCTGCTTGACAGCATAAGTTTTTTCAGGCTTAATGATATATTTGAAAGCCAGCTTGAAAGAAAGGCTGGCATTTTTACCATTTCAGCAGGCTCCATGATCATGTGCAGAAATGTGATTATCTACAATGACTTCAGTCATCTCAATTCACCAATAAGAAGTGAATTCGAGTTCTTTTCCAGAGGCCTCGGGCTTATTAAGGGGGTCCAGATATTTCCGCACTGCAAGGACAGGATAAAAATGGATGACCGCAACAATCTATCCTATCTTGCCTACAGGTTCAAAGACCAGGTGTGCACCGGACTTGATCAGAACAGCTACCTTCTCACCTTCAATTCTGATGGCCGTCAGAGGACTCTGTCCTACGGAGAGAACGAGGGCGCTTATATCTTTGACATTCAGGGCAACAGGGTTACCAAGTCCTTCGGTGAATACCTGGTTTAGTTCTTTCCAGCTATTTCTCTTGACAAATCCAGCAATTAAAATGATATTTTAGTGCGTTTTGACTGCATAAATTTATTTTTTGGAGGTTACGGCATTGGAAACACCGAAGTTGAATAAGATTTTAAGAGCACTTGATGTTCTTGTTTTTTTTATGGCAGTAGTCCTTTTTTATGTCTATTTCAGCGGGACTACATTTTTCAGAATTGGAAACAGAGTAGTAGATTTCGGCGGGTTTATCAATGTATTATATGCCCTGCTCGGGCTTTTTATAATCAGGCATATTATTTCTCTGTTATTCAAAGGTTTTGAGAAAAAGACCACCATGCTGTGGTATTACCTGGGACTTGCAATTATTTCAGCCGCTTCCCTGCTTATGGAAGTTACCATGACCAGGATTTTTTCTGTATCCTTTTTCAGTCATTTTGCCTTTCTTATTATCAGTACAGCTCTTTTCGGATTCGGTTTCAGCGGTGTAGCCCTTTCAATCATACCCTACTTTAAGAGGGTTGATTTGAACAAGGCTGTAGTGGCTTTTTCCCTACTGTTTGCCATATCCGTTATAATAACGCTGAAAATCGTTGTTGAAGTTCCCTTGCGGTTTTCAGAGCTAAAAACGAACCCCGTAAACTATCTTTACCTTGCTGTATATTTTATCTCCCTGGCCGTACCCTTTTTCTTCAATGGGGTGGTTGTAGCCCTTATATTATCAAGAATGCCAAAAAAAATAAACAGGCTGTATTTTTCAAACCTCATAGGAGCTGGTATGGGCTGTTTCCTTATTATGCCTCTGGTTCCTGCTTTAGGTGCTTCCGGTGCGGTGATATTCGCTGCCATTATGGGGGGCGTGGCGGCATTGTTTTTTGGAAAAATGCTTTCAAAAAAGAGCATAGTCCTTGCCATAGCAGTTATAATTCTTCTTGCAATGTTTCTGCCTTTCCGGGAAACACTCTTTTTTGTCAATGTCCATGAGATAAAAAGGAGCTATAATCTCCTGGAAGAGACTGGCCAGATAGAATTCAGCAGGTGGGGGCCCATATCCAGGATTGATGTTGCAGCGTTTGGACTGGATAAGATAATCTGGATTGACGGCGGAAGCAACCAGGGCTTCATGAAGCCTTTTGACGGGAATCTGGAAAAAGAGGAACCTTCCCGGAGGGCCGGTATAGTTTACTTTCTGAAGCCTGATGCTGATGTCCTTATTGTTGGACCCTGCGGAGGGGAGGAGGTGCTTTATGCCCTGACCCACAAGCCTAAAAGCCTTGTCGGAGTCGAGCTGGACCCCGTTATTGTTGATATCGTACAGAATGAATACAGGGATTTCATTGGCGGTATATACAATATGGACAATGTCGAGCTTATCAATGACGAGGGCAGAAGTTTCATAAAACGAAGCACCGACAAATACGACATTCTTCAGCAGATTAACAATTCGTCCCCGGTTGCCATAGCTTCCGGAGCCCTCAATGTCTCCGAGACATACCTGATTACAGTTAATGCCTTCAAGGAATATATTGAACACCTTAAAGAGGACGGTTTTATCTATATCAGGAGGTGGGGCGCTGTAAGGCTTGCAACGGTAGCCGTTCAGGCAATGAGGGAGCTGGGCATAGAGAACCCGGAAAAAAGAATAATTATACTGACAGATCCACTGCACCAGTATGGAGGAGGCCAGTTTTACTATAAGAACGGTAGCTACACAGAAGATGAGCTTGATTTCTTCAACCACTGGATAGCCGGTTCCGAAGGCCAGCTTGAGGGTGTTTACGGACCCGAGGGTCTGAATATTACCCACCATGAATACGAGTTATATAAGAATCTTATAGAGACGGAAGGGTTTATCGAGGCATATTATGATGAGACAGGAATAGACATGTCCCCGGTAAATGACAACAGGCCTTTTTTCAATCACTTCACCAGGTTCGGCGGGTTCCGAACCACGGATAAGGTACCTGAATTCCTGCTTTTCAACAGCAATATAACTGACCATTCCCTTATTGTTATTCTGCTGGAAGCGGCCTTTTTATCTATAATATTTATAATACTGCCCCTGTACCTGTTCAAGAGAAAGGGCTTGAAAGCCAGAGGTAAACTCCGGTTCATGGGTTATTTTGCATCCCTGGGCCTGGCTTTTATCCTGATTGAGATAGTGTTTATTCAAAAGTTCACCCTTTTTATGGGAAATCCGACCTATTCTGTGACCGTTGTGCTGTTTTCAATGCTAACAGCAGCGGGGTGCGGCAGTTTTATCAGCTCCCGCTTTAAGGAAAAGCCTCAGAAAGCCCTGATGTTCATTATTCCAGGTATAGTTCTCGTTTCAGTTCTACTGCTTTTCCTTTCCCCGTCAATTTTTAGCATGTTCCTGGGATACTCAACCTTTGTGAGGATACTGGTATCAGTACTGCTGATTTTCCCCCTCGGCATAGTCATGGGTATGCCCTTTCCCCTGGGGATAAGGGTTACCAGCAGTGTTTCAGAGGATTTAATACCCTGGGTGTGGGGTATAAACGGCTATACCACAGTAATTGGGTCCGTACTGTGTGTTATTCTTGCCCTGACCATGGGATTCCGGGCTGTAATATTTTTTGCCTGCGGTGTTTATATTTTCGGACTTATTCTCATAAGCACAGTAAAAAAGGCAGATAAGACAGCCAGCTGAAGCAGTCAGAGACTTAAGGAGCTGCAGTAGGCCTTAATTGTTGCGGCGAGCTCGCCGGATATGCCCTTTAGGGCAGAAAGTTCGTTCAGAGAGGCCCTTGCTATATTCTCAGGGGTTCTGAAATGCTCCAGAAGGGCTTTTTTCCTTGCCGGGCCTATACCGGGTATCTCATCCAAGAAGGACCTGAACATGGCTTTATGCCTCTTTTTCCTGTGGGACATTACGGCAAACCTGTGGGCTTCGTCCCTTACCCTGGCAAGGAACAGAAAATGGCTGTCACCGGGCTTTATATCAAAGGCCCTGCCGTCAACGGTATGAACTTTTTCATAAAGCTGGTTTTTATCATTAATCTTGGAAATAGAAACCGCGGGTATATTAAGATGGAGCCTTTGAAGGCTTTCAACAGCCACGGATAATTGTGACCGGCCTCCGTCAATGAGAATGAGATCAGGGGAGTCCTCTTCGGAAATAGCCTTGTACCTTCGGTAAACAGACTCCTTGATGCTTTCATAGTCGTCTATCCTGCTTTTAAGGCTGAATTTCCTGTAAAGGGTTTTTTTGGGATGAAGATTTTCAAATCTTATGCATACCCCTACTGAATTTTTTCCAAAGAGGTTTGATATATCAAAACAGTCTATCATGGAGGGTTTATTTTCCAGGTTGAGTGACAGTTTAAGGCTCTCCATTATGTTTGCGCTGTAAGAGTGGTGATAGGTCAGCCGGTTGTCGAAATAACTTTTAGCGTTCCTGCGGGCTGTCATCAAAAGGCTGTAAAGCTGTTTTTTCGGGTGGGTAATAATCTTTAATCCCTTTTTGTTTTTTTCCAGAAGGCTTTTGATAAGCATGCTGTCTATGCTCCTGTTATCAATAACTATTATATCAGGGATATAGCGATTTTCTGAATACTGGTCTATGAGCAGATTATAGAAAATCGAATCATCAATTATCTTATCCCGGGTAAAAGTGTGAATATCCTTTTTATCAATAAGGTTATGGTTCCTTATATACAGTATGGAAAATACAATGTATTCCCCTTCCATATAGCATGAAATAACATCAATATCCTTATCAGAGTCGACTATAACCTTCTGTTTTTCAAGTATAGATTTAAGATATATTATTTTATCCCTTATATATGAAGCTTCTTCATACATTTCTTTATCAGAGAGTTCCATCATTTTGTTCTCAAGTATCTCCAGAAGCCTGGTCTTTTTACCCTTGAGGAAAAGAATCAGATTATTTATATTTTCCCGGTAATCTTCTCTGGAGATCCCGCAGCAGCATGGTGCAGGGCATGCCCCCATCTGGCTGTAAAGACAAGGCTTGCTGTCCCTGGAGGGTTTTAAATGGTCTGTACAGGCTCTGATCTTAAAGAGCCTTCTCAGGTATTTGATATTTTCCCTAAGCTTCCGGGAGCTGATAAAGGGGCCAAAATAGATTCTGTCCCGGCTTTCAATCTTCCTCTTAAGCTTTAATGCAGGGAAATCATCATTAATATCAATTTCCAGCAGGGGATACTGCTTATCATCCTTTAAAAGCACATTAAATCGCGGTTTATACCTTTTTATAAGGTTGTTCTCAAGCAGAAGGGCATCCTTTTCATTTTCAGTGCTGATGGTTTCAATATCAGAGGATTCTCTGACCAGAAGACCTGATTTAGTATCACGGCAGAAGTTTTCGTAATAGGAGCTGAGGCGCGATTTTATATTAATAGACTTGCCAATATACAGAATTTTCTTCTCATTATCCCTGAATATATAGCATCCGCACGAAGAAGGGGCAGTTTCAACGAATCGGGAAAAAGCATTTCTTTCCATTTGATGGATTATAACATTAAATCCTGGACTGTTAATAAATTTATAAATAGTTTTATAATCTATACAAATAAATTATATGAATTCATATATTATTTATATACATATACTTATACATAATTTATAATTATTATAAAAAAGGTTTATTCCTGAATGATTAAAGAGATTAATTATAAATTCCTTGCAAATTATAAATTCAGTGATAAT
>Ga0334892_1002462_pt1 | contig 13188 bp, 3 predicted proteins | sample GraSluR3_MG_4_FD_207213 | JGI IMG/M metagenome (GOLD analysis project Ga0334892, IMG submission 207213) | Sludge microbial communities from methane-producing bioreactor in Wageningen University, Netherlands - Granular Sludge_15_04-R3 | ecosystem: Engineered > Bioreactor > Anaerobic > Unclassified...
GTGATAGTCAGAGGTACTACTTCCGGTGTGGTATATAGTACATCCTCGGTTATGGAGGGTGGTGTTACCGCTATATCGATGTTACCGAGTGTGAAATTCACAATAGTAGCCGTATCGTCAATTACCTCTACTCCCGTCTCGCTCTCAGTCTGGTAACCGTACAGAGAAGCGGTTATATCGTAAATCCCCGGTTCCAGTACAATTTCATAATAACCATCAATACCGGGATTTACAGTGATGTCACCCACTGTTACCTCTACATCGGTAACGCTACCATCACCACCGAGCAGGGTTACAGTTCCTTCAATGCTACCGGGTACGATTCTTTCCAGAATATTCGAGAAGGCCGGTTCCGAAAGGACGTTATTCGTATAGACTGCCTTGACGGCATAACGATAGAACCCGCTGAGCAGTTCATCCCAGCTCTGATCGGTATAGGTAGTATCTGCTACAACAGTAGCAAGTTCTGTCCATAAATTCTCGTCTTCGATATCATCTTGATCAAGACGATAGACAATATAGGTGTCTTCGAATGCGCGAAAAGCACCGCTGTTGAATTCGGAAAGCCGGGACATTAGATCTATACCTCTAGCTGGCACTTGGTCTTCCGGCCCGATATAGACATCATCAATATACCAGCCGGCATAATTAACAACCGTCGAGGCATAGTGTTCAAAGACAATCTCTACTTCTGCTACTCCATCCCAGTCGGAGAGATCTATAACTACTTCTTTCCATGTCGTATTAGTATAATCCCATTCAGGTCCCCAGACCAGAACATCATTAACCCAGACCTGTCCGTAATCGTAACTACCGAAAGAGTCGTTCCAGCTCCAGAAAGCCAGTGTGGCATCAGTAAAACCTGAGAAGTCAAATGTCTGAGAAAGGTAACTCGATCCACCTGAATTACTATGATTAGTTAACATGACTGTTCCCCACATTCCTGTACCAGAATGAGCGGCAGGTGGTGGTGTAGCGGAAGTTGAACCGGTATTTGTCCAGTCATTGACATCATAACTATCAGTCCATTCCCAGTCACCCACAGGGTCCCAGGTAGCTGTAGGAATCCAGTCTCCGTCATCATCTTCGAAATCAAAGAATTCATATCCGATAGATAGTGGAGAGTTCCAGATCAGATCGACATATGTCATATCATCACCTTCTGTAGCCACAACAGCGAGAGGTGGAAATGCTATCTCCTCTACTATTATAATGCCCAGATCGAGATCTATCTCTCCTACTTCAACCGTATCAGTATAGGGAGAGTAACCCTCAGCAACGATAGTAAGGAGGTAGTTCTCATTAACATAGACACCCGGTATGGTGAAATATCCGTTCATATCAGTTGTGGTATAGTAATCATCATAACCTGTCAGACTGACCTCTGCTCCCTCTAAACCGACAGCCGGGTTGTCACTACCCACTACCTGCCCGGATACAGTAACATTAGTCAACTGCTCCAGATAGAACGTGATACTTGTTAAATCGTCTTCGATTATAACCACATCAGCGATAGTCTGTTCATTATAACCGAAGATACTGGCAGTTACACTATAAGTTCCCTGGTAAACATAGGGCATGACAAAATACCCATCCTCATCTGTTGTTGCAGAATACTCCTCTCCAGCAACCTGAACCAGAGCGCCAGACAACGGTTCCAGGGATGTCTGGTCATAGACATATCCGTCGAGAGAGCCGAATCCTTCCAGTTCAACCTCATAGGCACCGATGGTGGGACTTGTAGGATTTCTCGGGAGTCCCTGGATATCGTAGTTAATGCCCGGTATCGGTGTTCCGGCGAATATAAGAGGGGATAACTCATTGAGGTTAAGATCATAAATTCCAAGATACAACGGATCTTCTGCCAGTGATGCCAGATCGTTACCGGCCGGCACATTGACAGCCTGTAGTGCAGCCAGATCAGCTACTGCTGAACCATAGTAGACAAAATTTGCACTTGTTCCTGTGTAGTAATTATTATAGTTCTGTTCTACTACACTGCCGGTCGAAGCAATATACAGAGCGCGGCCATCACCCGGTCCGTCATAAACGAAAGAGTTGTTCACCGATCTCAAATCAGATAATCCACTGGTGGCATAGAAAACATCACCTGTGCCGTTATCTACATAGAAACTGTTGTAGTAGAGATTAACATACGAAGTACCGGAACCGAGATAGATTGCGCGAACCAGAGAACCTGTATTTCTATAACCTCCGGCAAACTCATTGTTATAAACCCAGTTAGGATTTTCTTCTGAACCGTACCAGTATAAACCATAAATACCGTACTGGCCTGAGTTGATGATCGTATTGGAGGCAAATTCCATACCATCGTATATATAGTAAAGATAAGCACCACGAGCGGAAGAAGAACCCTCAATATGGAGATCAATCAGGTTATGCGTGATTACCGGAGTTGTGGCATAGTAAGCATAGATTCCACCGTAATAACCATTTAGCAATTCATTATCGATGATCTGAATATTGGTGGGGCTGTCAGTCGATGAGCCACGCATCGTTATTCCATAATAACCACCGACTATTGTGTTATTCTCTACTAAGATATCGCTTACATTGGAAGCTGCAGTAGTATAACTGGTCGTGCTGCCAGATATGACTAATCCATTATAATTACTCGAGGTTGAACCCTCAATTGTCAGGAGATGACAATTAGTGATCTCAATATCCTCACAATTATCCATTATATGAACAGGCCAGCCATAGCTTGCAGTTTCCAGTACTTCTATCGTGAGATTATTAAAACGGAGATGTTTAGCACCAATTAGACGAACAATATATCTCTCATCGCTAATTGATGTATCATACTGCAGGATTGCATCGGTACGAACTTCATCCAATCCTGTAAATGTAACTGTATTAACCTCAGATATACCAGGAATATCCTGATCGATGAGGAGTTGTTCTGTATAAACTCCGGGATGTACCTCGAAGACAACAGGGCCGCCTACACCGGCAGCCATCATATACATTACGGCTTCGTTGAAGTTCAAGAAATCCCCCGTGCCATCCAGATTGATACTGTAAGTCCCTTCAAGAGCTTCAGCAACAACTGTTACGTCGAGGTTAGCGGTAATATTATTGTCAGGATTCTGGTCACCAGCCAACAGCACTTCTCCATATACATAAGTTATACCTTCTTCAACTGGAGTCCAATCAAGATCAACATCCACAGTCTCTTCCACTGCTAAACTCAGAGTCATGTCAACAGAGGCCAGTTCGATATCTCCCTCTTTCATCAACCTGACAGTGTAATCATCCTGCGTATTCAACCCAATATTCTGTACTGTTATTGTATAGGTAGATATCTCACCAATATAAGCCGTTCCGGGTCCGTCTATAGCAATTGCAGCCAGGTCATTAGCCATAGCTTCGAACTCATCAGCACCTATACAGGGTGCAACCGGATCACGAGGATCTCCGTCAATATCGTCAGTTATTTCTGTGATTGGAGTTCCTCCCTGCCATAACTGGACACCTTCGGCATGCAGATCAGTAGGGCTGATATATCCAGGATTACCTACACGTGAGTTCTGATCATTACCGAGAGGTTGTCCAACAGCCTGTAGCGCATCGAGGTCGGCTAGGTCAGTACCATAATAGACAAACGATGAACTACCTCCCGTGTAATAGTTATTATGATCCTGTTCATCAACACTATCTGTTGAAGCAAGATATAGGGCACGGCCATTCCCCGGGCCATCATAAGCGAAGGAGTTGTTCAGTGATCTCAGATTCGCTAATCCCGTGCTAGCATAGAATACATCACCGGTTCCATTATCAACATAGAAACTGTTGTAGTAGAGGTTGACATAGGAAGTGCTGGTACCGAGATATAAAGCTCGTACTGTAGAACCGGTGTTACTGTAACCACCACCGAAAACATTGTTATAGATCCAGTTCGGATCTGTTTCGGTTCCGTACCAGTATACGCCATAAATACCGTACTGGCCTGGATTGATGATCGTATTGTAGGCAAATTCCATCCCGTCGTAGATGTAATAGAGATATGCACCGCGTGCATAAGTGGAAGTTGTTCCTTCAGAACGTATGTTAATAAAATTATGTTTCATTACGGGTGTAGTAGCATAGTAAGCATAGATACCACCGTAGTAACAGTCCAGTAGTTCATTGTTGATTATCTGGACATTGGAGGGATTATCTGTTGACGATCCTCGCATAGTTACACTATAATAACCACCGACTATTGTGTTATTCTCTACCAAGATATCGCTTACATTGGAGGCTGCAGAAGTATAACTGGTATAACTACCAGAAATCACTACTCCATTATAATTAGATGATGATGAATCATCAACTGTGATTAGATTACAGTTGGTTATCTCAATATTCTGACAGTTATCCATTATATGAACAGGCCAGCCATAGCTTGCCTCAGGACCGGCTACAATGCTCATATTATCGAATTTTACGTGCTGAGCACCTTCCATCCTGACGATATAACGGTCTGTACTATCATCTGGTTCATAAGTCAATTCTACGGCATCCGGAATAGTACCCATACCGGCAAAAGTGATAGTATTAGTATCAGAAGTACCTGTAATTTCTGGGATGTAGACCTGTTCATTGTACGTTCCAGATGCTACTTGAAAGATCACCGAATCACTGATACCGCTTAAAATCATAGCATTTACGGCAGCAGTGAAACTGAGGTAATCTCCATCGACAGGATTGATGGTGTATACCCCTGCCAACGGTTCACTAACTGCAGTGGTTATAATTTCTATGGAGTCACTAACTTCTATGTCGCCCTGTGAAGAAGCAGTAAAAGTAATTGTATCGGTTTCACCCGAGATTGCTTCTGCTGGAACACTCACTTCCAGATCAATCACTGCAGTATCATAGGCGTCTACACTGACCGATGCCGGATAGTTATATACCCAGTTATCATTTGAAACACTCAGATTATAAGTATCGTTCGAACTTCCCAGATTTGCTATTTCGATCTGATAAGTTCCCGTCGTTCCTGCCTCTACATTCAAATCACCGGATAGATTGGTAACCTCAACATCATAGGGTGGAACATAGATTTGTGGCCCGAGGAAGTCATCTACATAAAGATACCAGTCATAGGAACCAATGTATCTTACTGCAAGATATACAACCTGACCCACATAATCCCCTAAAGGATAGCTTTTCTGGACATAATCAGCCTGATACCCATCTCCCGATTCCAGAAGAATCGTAAACGATGATGGACTGGTATCGGTCGTAGATAAACGAACTTCCCAGGGATCAGAATATGAAGCACTGTAAGTCCTGAGCCAGAAGCTTATCTGATCCGTTGTTTCCGTCACAAGTAAGGGTGGAGTAATTAACCAGTCGTCGTTATCGAGGGTGGAGGTTTCATACCTTACCCGGGCAGCGTAACTGCCAGTGCGCGGATTAATAGTCGATGCTTCCCACTGATAAGAACCACCATCCTCATTTAGCACTGTCCAGTTATCGGGAATCACACCACCTTCGAATCCTTCATCCAGATAAAACTGTGCAGATAACGTAGTAACAAACAATCCTGACAATATAGTCAGGCATAGTAATAAAAATAAGTTTCGTTTCATAATTTCTCTCCTTATTCCGATATTTCAAATCTTCTGTGATTTTAACAGATATAGTGATCCCAGAGCAGGGTATCGGTCTGATTCTCGAAATGAAAGGGTATCCAACTACCGGTTAGTCCGATAGAATGACTGGACATTACATAATGAAGAACAGAATACTTACAATAAAAATGATTACAAACCATATCCAAACCTACAAATAAAACTAAGATAAACGAAACTTCTTCCACCAAAGAACCTCGTTGTTATTATGTCCCTTCCCCGTCGTAAATAACCTGCTTATGAAATGAACCACCAATTTAATCTCACATTCACAGCAGCAAACTACTACGATTATAGCCCGCAGCAGTATTAATATAAATTTATCAACTCACACAGGTTACGAATATATAATCAAACTCTCCCTGTCAAGATTTTTTTGTTGCTTTTTCTACTGCTACTTATATTAATCATTTCTGGATGCTATTCAGTAAATCCTGTTCTGATAATGAGAAGTCAGTATTTATAACTACAGTCTGTTAGTGTGGCCGGTTAATACAGAAGAGCTCTTGAGAGAGTTTTACAGTCCCTATGAAGTTAGTGATTATGGCTATATAATCCGGATTGGACACCAGGCCCGGTAACTTATAACTCAGCAGGTGTAACCTCTGTTTTTATTCGTTATAGTATATTGCCTCGATTGGATTGGTTTCGGAGGCTTTATAAGCGGGATAGAAACCTGACAGGAAGCCGATAACTATTGCAAAGCCAATACCAAGGAGAATGCCTTCTACAACGATTGGGAAGGTAAATCCGATTGCCATTGAGACTATTTGAAGAAGCAGTACGGCAAATCCGATACCGACTGCAGCACTGATCATTGAGATGATCATCGATTCGATTATAAAGTGAAGAAATATATCCCTGGAGGTAGCACCGACACTTTTACGGATACCGATCTCCAGCATCCTTTCACTGATGGAAATCAGCATCGTACTGAACAGGCCAAGTCCTCCGACAATCAACGAGATAGAAGCTATTGCGGTAAGGGTGATATTCCACTTCTCGATGAAGTCCTCTAACTCATTAGAGATAGTAACAACCAATGATCCAACATCCTGGAAGCTGAAATTATGTCCCATATTATGATTAGTCAGAAGAATCTGTCTCGTTCTGTTTTTCATATCGGGGAAGGTGGCTTCATCGTGACTCTGAATATATATATAATCGATGGCATTATCCTGTTTCAGATACCTGGCACCTGTACTAATGGGTATGTAAACGGCAGAGAGGTCCTGTCTCCGTTCCCACTCATTGAAATTCATACCTCCAACCCTATTAAGGACATCTTCTGAAAGGACACCAATAATTCTGAATCGATTGCTGCCAATAGTGATAGTTTCGCCAACAGGATCGGTCTCCGGAAAGTATTTTTGCGCTACGTGATATCCTATTACTGCTACCTTTGCTGCCACTTTCTCTTCATAATAATTAAAATAACGGCCCTGCTTCAGCGGATATGTTTTATTCACAAAATAGTTGTTACTCGTTGCCCGAAGCCTGATATTTTCCTGTTTATAGGGGAAAAATATCCGTGACCAGGTATCTATCATTGGATAGATATCTTTGTGCTCTACATTTGCTCTGACAGTCTGGTAATCATCAACATTGAGCGGCCTGACACTTCGACGCATGTACATAAACCTTCTACCCATTGCTCCGACTCTGCGGCTGACATTGGTTTGATGCCCGTCAGAAGGATAGACGATAATGGAGTTATTCCATCCGAGATTCTCCATATTCTGCTTCAAGAGTTGCTTGATTCCATAGACCGAAGAGAACATTATTACCACGGCAAAGATACCTATAATTATTGCCAGCATTGTAAGGACTGAACGAAACTTATGAGTAAAGATATTCAGAATACTGCTTCTGAAGGAATCAATCAGATACATAATCAGCTCATTTCTTTCTTACACTTCGGGCACCTGAGCTTCTTTTCAGATCCGGGACGGGAGACCTCTTCTACGAATTCATTACCGCAAGAGGGACATCTGGAAGGAACCGGTTTATTATAGGAACGGTATTTACACTCAGGGTAATTTGAACAGCTGTAATATGTCTTACCCTTCTGACTGACATTCTCGGTGATCTCTCCCTTACCGCACTCGGGACATTTAATACCGAGAGTGAGTTTTTTTGTAAACTTACACCTGGGATAATTACTACAGCCGAGAAATTTTCCGTATCTTCCCTGTTTAACTACCAGGGGTGCCCCATCTTCCGGGCATTTCTCATCAGTCTCTAGCGGCTTTTCCACCTCTATTTCACCTTTATCATTCCTCTGGAAATTCTTGATATTGCGGCATCCGGGAAAGGCGGAACAGGCCAGAAACTGCCCTTTAGGACCCCATTTGACTATCATTGGACTGCCACATTTATCACAGAGGATTTCTGTCTCCTCCTGTAAATCTTTCTTCGATTTACTGACATCTGTCTTGCCTATCAGCTCTTCGATTTTTTTATAATACGTCTCCAGTAAAGACTGCCAGTTCATTTCACCTTCAGCTATATGGTCGAGGCCGTCTTCCAGCGTCTTGGTGAATTTGACATTAAACAGGCTATCAAAATTACTGATCAAAAACCTGTTAACCGTCATCCCAAGATCTGTGGGGTAGAACTTCTTATCCTGTAAGCTGACATACTTACGGTCGAGAATCGTACTTGTAATCGATGAGTAAGTTGAAGGCCGGCCAATGCCTTTCGATTCGAGTTCCTTGATCAGAGCAGCTTCGGTATATCTGGCAGGAGGTTTGGTGAAATGCTGAATCCCCTCTATCGTCTTTGCATCCAGGAGATCACCCTTTCCATATCCGGGGGCGATCTTCTCGCCCAATTTGAGATTGAGATGTTTATAAACTTCCAGGAAGCCCTGGTTTCTGATTACGCTTCCTGCTGTTTTAAACAACCCATCCCCCGCTTCGATGGAGAGCGTTACTGTGTCTATCTCGACCGGTATCATCTGTGTCGCTACAGTTCTCTCCCATATCAGTGTATAGAGCTTCAGCTGTTCCGGTTTGAGATAATCTTTCAATGATTCAGGGGTTCTGGTGATATCTGTCGGCCTGATCGCTTCATGGGCATCCTGCGCTGTACTCTTATTTTTGAAAACTTTGACAGAGGGATTGAGCTTATCGCTGCCCAATCTCTTCTCGATCAAATTGCGTGTTGAATGGATAGATTCCTGTGACAGTCTCAGTGAGTCTGTACGCATGTAAGAAATAAGGGCAATAGATTCACCCTTGATATCTACCCCTTCATATAGTTGCTGGGCAATAGACATTGTCCTTTTGGAGGAGAAGTTGAAAATTCGGGAGGCATCCTGTTGAAGCGTACTTGTAATATAGGGTGGCAGAGGGTGAACCTTGCGGGAGGAAGAGGTTTTATCGACGATTCTGTATTCGGTACTCTTCAGAGCGTTAATAATGGCGTGAGTATCCGATTCTTTCGCCAGTTCTACCTTTTTCCCCTGCCACTTCTGCAATATAGAGTGAAAGGGGACCAGTTGCTCCTTGAAAAAATCGGCTTCGATGGTCCAGTACTCTCTCTCTTTAAACGATAAGACTTCCTCTTCTCTTTCACATATCAGGCGTAAGGCAACAGACTGTACTCTCCCTGCACTGAGCCGGGTAGTGATCACCTTCCAGAGCAGGGGGCTGATCTTGTAACCAACCAGCCTGTCCAACAACCTTCTTGCCTGTTGGGCATCAACCTTATTCTGATCAATGTCACCCGGATTTTCAATGGCTCTTATAACAGCATTACGGGTTATCTCGTTAAAGGTAATCCGGTAGATCTCTTTATCAGAGGCGACATCCCGCAGAACATAAACCAGATGCCAGGCAATAGCCTCCCCTTCCCGGTCATGGTCTGATGCCAGGTATATCGCATCACTCTTGCTGGCAGATTCTTTCAGGTCCTTGATAACCTTCTGTTTGGACCGGTCGATCTGATATATCGGTTTGAACCCGTCTTCAATTTTTATGCCGAGGTTTTTCTTTGGTAAATCTCTGATATGTCCCATGGAGGCTTTAATAGTAAAATCCTTCCCCAGGAATTTGCTCAGTGTTCGTGCTTTGGTAGGTGACTCAACTATGACTAATCCTTTTCCCATCCTATTCCCTGTTCGTTTTTTTAATGGATTGTATCATTATTCGTGATCTCATCTTCACATTCTTTGAAGATTGTAACAAAATCTCTGTTTTTTATCACCATATTATCGCAGAAGAGTAAGAAACTTACTATCTTCTTTGTCCGTTCCAGAGGTAATTTCTCCTCTTCATAGTAGGCGATACAGAGACAATAATCTATAAATCTTTCCAATTCAATGCTGTCAATAGTTCCGATATGATAAAGGCTGAGAAGATATCCAAAAGATTCTGTATCGAGCAGTTTCTGCTCATCTGGAGTCAATATCCGATTATAGGCCCTGTTCAACATCCTGCAATCTTCATTATATCTTCTCAATCCCATCTGTTTCAAAAAACTATCGAGTTTTTTTTCGTTCCCAGATATTTTTTTCATCTATGTTATTATAACTCCTTCGTTCTTTTCTCATAAATATAACCATTAACCTGTAAGATGATACACTACACCTGACAAATCTCTCGATCTATCTCTAACAGATATTGATGATCAGCGGTTTTCCACCGACCCGCAGCATTTCTTGTATTTCTTGCCACTACCACAGGGACAGGGGTCGTTTCTCCCCACTTTATGTTCTACTATTCTCTGTTGCACTCTGGGTGGTTCTTTTCTCTGCGGTGCAGCCTGATAATTGTTCTCTTGAGGAGTTACCTCAGCACTCTGATAATGGAAAGCAGAGAGGTCCGAATGACTTGCTCGGGCTGCTTTTAACAGATCTTCGAGTTGTTCTCGAGAGGTAATAAACTGGACTGTAAAGACACGTTTAGCCACACTATCCTGGATATTAGCGATCAGTTCCTGAAACAGGATAAAACTCTCTTTCTTATATTCTATCAGGGGATCTTTATTGGCATAAGCTCTCAAGCCGACACCCTCTTTGAGCAGATCCATCTCGTGAAGGTGATCACGCCAGTGATTATCGACTACCTGCAGAAGTGAAAGACGCTCTACTTTGCGCAGTTGCTCTGAGCCTATCTCTTCTTCCCGCCGTTCATAAGCGTTAAAGACTATATCTTCCACATTCGCTTTCAGTATATCAAGAGTCAGATAATCGCTCAGGAGGTCGCTCTCCTCAGTTACTATACCGAGATTCAACCTCAGCCACTGAACAACTCTGTCGAGATTCCAGTTCTCCTGGTATTCACCTTCGTGGATGTAACTCTCCACCATACGGTTAACACTCTCCCGGATCATCTCCTTGATCTCATATTGCAAGTCATAACCTTTGAGTACGCTTCTCCTGTATTTATAGATCACCTCTCGCTGCTGATTCATCACTTCATCGTATTTCAATAACTGCTTACGAATCTCGAAATTATGTGATTCAACCCGTTTCTGTGCCTTCTCCACAGCTCCTGTCATCCAGGGGTGAGTTATAGCTTCTCCCTCTTTCAGGCCGAGACGAGACATCATAGAGGCTATCCTGTCAGAACCGAAGAGACGCATCAGGTCATCTTCCAGAGAGAGGTAAAATCTCGAAGTACCGGGATCGCCCTGCCTGCCACTACGACCTCTCAACTGACGATCTATTCTCCGGCTTTCATGTCTTTCGGTCCCGATTACATGCAACCCATCTTCAGGAATACCGTAGGGATTATCGTCGGCAACGTGGCGGCTCATTTTTCGATATTCTTCCTGAGGAAGTGTAACCACACCTTTGCCGAGTTTTATGTCTGTTCCACGGCCAGCCATGTTTGTTGCTATGGTAACCGACCCGGGTTCTCCGGCATGCATTATGACATCTGCCTCTTTTTCGTGTTGCTTGGCGTTGAGTACGTTATGCTTAATACTACGCCTGGAGAGTAGCCTGCTGAGAGTCTCGGAAACCTCGACAGAGACCGTTCCGACTAATACAGGTTTTTGCCGTTCATACCAGTAGGAGATCTCATTCATTATAGCATCATATTTATGCTTCTTTGTCAGATATATCATATCATCATAGTCAATTCTTGTGACTGGCAGGTTAGTCGGCACCTGAATGACCGGAAGTTTATAGATTTCCATAAACTCCGCTTCCTCGGTAACAGCCGTTCCGGTCATACCGGCAATTTTATCATACATCCGGAAATAGTTCTGTAACGTGATGGTCGCCAGCGTTTGAGTTGCACCTTCGATCTTGACCCCTTCCTTCGCTTCCAACGCCTGATGCAGCCCGTCACTGAATCTTCTTCCCGGCATCATACGGCCTGTAAACTCATCGACGATTATTACCTGATTATTAACAACCACGTAATCGACATCACGCTCGAAGAGAGCATAACTCTTCAGGAGCTGAGCTATATTGTGCAGCCTCTCATTTTTATCGAGGAACTGTGCTGTTATCTCCTCTTTCTTCCTCATCTTCTGTTCCAGATTTAGATCTTCGCGCTCGTCGAGTTCTGTCAGGAGATCATCAAGCTGTTCCATAACGAAAAGATAAGGATCATTTTTGGAGAGTTCATCACGCCCTTTATCACAGAGATCCGCACTATTAGTCCGCTCATCAATCACATAGAAGAGCTCTTCGTCGAGAATATGCATCTTTTTATCCCGGAGATAAGCCCCTTCGATATCATTCACCAGTTTCTTGAGGTTGCTCTCTTTCATCAGTTTCTGGAAACCCTTGTTCTTCGGTGCTGCCCGTTTAACCAGAAGGAGTTTTCTCCCCACCTCTTCCCATACCGGCGCATCACTCTCCAGCATTCTTCTAATCTCCGACATATAGCGGTTAACAAGAGTGGTTTGGGCATATACGAGCTTAACTATCTGCGGCTTCAATTCAGCATAGAAATTCTTGCTCTCCTTTACTGGTCCACTGATTATTAAAGGTGTTCTCGCTTCATCGATCAGAACACTGTCAACCTCGTCGATAATAGCATAATAGAGATAACCCTGTACCAGCTGATCGGAATTAGTAGCCATATTATCTCTCAGATAGTCAAAACCGAATTCACTGTTCGTTCCGTAAGTGATATCACATTTATAAGCCTCTTTACGCTCCGTGAAATCCATTCCGGTGGTTATTACACCTACCGTGAGGCCATGGAAATCAAAGATCGGCTTCATCCACTCTGAGTCACGACTGGCAAGATAATCATTAACTGTGATCAGGTGGACACCCAATCCGGTCAGAGCATTAAGAAACATAGGCAGGGTAGCAACAAGGGTTTTACCTTCACCGGTAGCCATCTCTGTAATCATTCCCTGATGCAGAGCAATAGCTCCTATCAACTGAACATCAAAGGGAACCATAAACCAGCTCTCCTGATGCCCACGTACATCATATTCGGTTCCGATTAAACGGCGGCAGGTATCCTTTACTATCGCAAACACTTCTGGCAAATACTGATCGAGAAGAGATTGGCGAGCCTCTTTTATCTCCTCTCTTTTACGGTCGATCTCGGTCTCCAGCCTTTCCTTCTCA
>Ga0334892_1002469_pt1 | contig 13134 bp, 9 predicted proteins | sample GraSluR3_MG_4_FD_207213 | JGI IMG/M metagenome (GOLD analysis project Ga0334892, IMG submission 207213) | Sludge microbial communities from methane-producing bioreactor in Wageningen University, Netherlands - Granular Sludge_15_04-R3 | ecosystem: Engineered > Bioreactor > Anaerobic > Unclassified...
CCTTAAGGCTTTCAAGGATTCCTATGTAATCTACTACAACGCCCCCTGACTTTTCCTTAAAGACCCTGTTTACCCTTGCTATAGCCTGCATAAGGTTGTGTCCTCTCATGGGCTTGTCCACATACATGGTATGCATTGATGGTACGTCAAATCCTGTAAGCCACATATCCCTTACTATGACAAGCTTTAGTTCGTCGTTGTTATCCTTCATCCTCTTGGCAAGGAGGTCTCTTCTCTGCTTGCCTCCAACATGCTTTTGGATCTTCTCTGGATCTGCTGCACTGCCTGTCATAACCACCTTGATCTTTCCCTTGTGAAGGTCATCACTGTGCCAGTCTGGTCTTAAGGCTACTATCTCATCATAGAGCTCTGCACAGATTCTTCTGCTCATGCAGACTATCATGGCTTTTCCATCTATTGCCTCTGATTTCTTCTCGTAGTGCTTTACTATATCCTCAGCAAGCTTCTTGATCCTGTTGGGAGACCCAACTATTGCTTCAAGGCGTGACCATTTGGACCTGGTCTTATCCCTTAGGGTATCTTCCTGGCCTTCTGTCACCTCTTCAAACTCTTCATCTATCTTCTGGATCTCTGTATCGTCTGTATCCAGCTTTATGATTCTGTTTTCGTAGTAGATCCTTACAGTGGCTTCATCCTCCACTGCCTGGGTCATGTCATATGTATCTATGGTATGTCCAAACACTGCTGTTGTGGACTTGTCTTCAAGGTCAATTGGTGTTCCTGTAAAGCCAATAAAGGATGCGTTTGGTAGGGCATCCCTGATATATTTTGCATAGCCATAGGAGATTTCCCCTGTCTTACTGTCTGTCTTTGCCTTTAGGCCATACTGGCTCCTATGGGCTTCATCTGCTATTACTATTACATTTCTCCTGTCTGTAAGTACTGGCATGTCTCCTTCATCTGGGCTAAATTTCTGGATTGTTGTAAATATTATGCCTCCAGACTGCCTTTCATTAAGTAGGTCATATAGGCCGTTCATGTCACTTGAGTTGTTTGCCTTGGCTGTCTTTTGGGCATCTGTCAGTCTTCTCACATCTGCCTGGACTGGGGTCTGCCTTAATATCTCCTTTGATTTACTGAAGGTTGAATAAAGCTGATCATCCAGGTCGTTCCTGTCTGTTATTACAACTATTGTTGGGTTATTAAGATCCTTTATGAGGTTGGCTGTATAAAATACCATTGAGTAGCTCTTTCCTGAACCCTGGGTATGCCATACTACCCCTATCTTTCTGTCTCCCTCTTCTCTGATGGCTTCCTTTGTCTTTTCCACTGCTTTCTTGACAGCAAAATACTGGTGGTAGCCTGCAAGGATCTTTACTATGGTCTTCTTGTCTCCAAGTTTCTTTCCCTCAACATCAAAGTCTGCTTCCCTTGATTCCTGGAAGAGTATAAAGCTCTTTACTATATCAAGGAGCCTATCCTTTCTAAGCATTCCTTGAATAAGGGTCTCAAACTGTGGCGTTGATTTTGGGGTTATGGTGACACCATCTATTGATCTCCAGTTTTGGAACCACTCCAGGTTTGATGTTATTGTACCTGCCTTAGCATTTACTCCATCTGTCAGTATGGAAAAGGCATTGTAGTTGAATAGGCTTGGTATGTCCTTCTTGTATGTCTGTATCTGGTTGTATGCACTTTCTATTCCTACGTTCTCATCCACTGCTGACTTTAATTCCATGACAACAAGTGGTATACCGTTTACATATACCACCAGGTCTGGTCTTCTCTTTTCGTGTTCAAATACTGTTAGCTGGTTTACAACTAAAAAGTCGTTGTTGTCTGGATTCTCAAAATCTATTATGTATGCCCTCTTAGTTCTATTGTGATCTCCTTCGGAGTATGATACCTCTGCTCCTTCTGTAAGGATCTGGTGGAAGTGTCTGTTGTTCTCTTCAAGCATGGGGCTGTTAAAGGTGATGATCTGTCTAAATGCCTCTTCCAGGGCTTCCTCTGGAAGCTTCTTGTTTATTCTGCGTAAAGCTTCCTTTACCCTAAATGGCAGAATGACTTCCTTGTGATCCTTTCTCTCCTGGTGGTCTCCTCCTGGGGAAATATCTGGACCAAAGGCATAGTCATACCCCATGGGTCGTAGTAGCTCTATTACAGATTCTTCAAGATGGTTCTCATTAAAGGCATTCATCTTATCAGCCTCCTCTTTTAAGGATTATTCCTCATTATCCAAAGGTACTCTTATTTCTCCTGACATAAGCTTGGGTAGTAGGGTGTCGCGGATTGAAGCTAAAACCTTGTTTTCATCATTAGCAAGCCTATACTTCTTGTATAACCCCTCCACAATGCTAGTATAAGTATTAATAAGTCCATTGTTTTTTGGAAGTACAACCTTGTAGCTTATTAAATTCTTTTGATTTATTTTCTTTTGAACCGCTCCAGTCACAATGCTTGATACATTCATATTTTTAAGCAAGTTGTATACAAAATTTACTGAGTATTCTTTCTTTCCAGATATTACATGAGCATGGTTATTAACCCAAAATTTACCCCATACATACTGAAGTACTGGACTACCATCATCTGTAACAACAGTTCCATCTTCTCCAAGTAGAACATATATACCATCAAAAATATAATCGTCTACGTAGTCCATCAAGCTGGCTGCTCCATAATAAGGATATATTTTCTCCATTTTATCTCTCACATTCCCCGATAAAGGTACCCTCTTGCTGTCATAAAGCTCAATGACGTCCTTTAAGCTCTCAACTTCCCATCCTTTTGGAATGGGTCCAAGCTCACTATCTACCATTTCTCCTCCAGAGGACTTATATGGTTCTCCGTCTTCATTTGGGAATTCAAAGTCCACAAACCAATGCTTGAATATTGCCTGAGCCATTTCTTCAAGGGTCTTGTTGATTCTGTTGTTGACCTCAATCTTTTCATCCAGGGTTGATAGGATATGGGCTATTTCCTTTTGTTCAATGATGCTCTCTGGAAATTGAATCTTGATTTCATCTCCCAATCTTGATCGGCTTAGTTCTGTTTGACCAGTTGATCCTTCCGCCATGTTTTCAATAATTGGTTGTTTCAACTTTAAAGAATAGCCTAAATATTTCTTATCAATTACTTTTTCATCACCACGAACAATTGTTACATGTGAATCAGCTGTTGTTAACTCTCTTAATTTATGAATCTGAGAAACCCTTCCTAAGGTGCCTACCCCCGTAGAATTAACTAAGATATCAAAGTCTCGTAAATATTTATCTTCATTAACTTTTTTCTTGTTGAGATCATGTCTTCTAGCATTCTCAAGTGATACTACCCCATCTCTTATACATCTTTGGTTAACTACAACAACAGAATCTTTGTTACAATCTGTATACTTTGGAGTTATACCTCTTGAGATATAATTAGTAACATCGACAAGTTTCTCTTCTTTCCAATTCACTGAAGTATCTTTAAAACTCATATCCAATACCTCCAAGGTTTTTGCGTATTTCCTCCTCTAGGTGTCTGGATTTGGTAAATAGTTCTGCAAGCTCTGCTGTCATTGTCACCATCTTATCATCAAAGGGTATCCCATCATCCTCTACTTCCTCTATGCCTACATATCTTCCTGGTGTGAGGACATACTCATGCTCCCTAATCTCATCAATGGTAACTGACTTGCAAAATCCTTGGATATCTTCATATTCTCCATCCTTGCTTCTCCAGCTGTGGTAGGTCTCTGATATCTTTTGTACATCCTCTTCACTGAGCTCTCTGTGACGTCTATCTATCATCTCTCCAAGCTTTCTAGCATCAATAAATAGAACCTCGTGTCCTCTTGACCTGAAGCTTTGGTTGTCTTTCTTATTTCTGTTAAGTATCCATAGTGATACTGGGATTCCTGTTGAATAGAATAGCTTATCTGGAAGTGCCACTATTGCATCCACCAAGTCCGATTCAAGCAGGTTCTTCCTTATCTCCCCTTCATTTGAGGTGTTGGAGCTTAAGGATCCATTGGCAAGGACTATCCCAGCCGTTCCATTTGGTGCCAAGTGGTAGACCATATGCTGAAGCCATGCGTAGTTTGCATTTCCTGTTGGTGGTATCCCATATTTCCACCTAACATCATCTGCAAGCCTATTTCCTCCCCAGTCACTTATGTTAAATGGAGGATTTGCCAATATATAATCTGCCTTAAGTGTCTTGTGCAGGTCATTATGGAAGGTGTCTGCATGATGTGGTCCAATGTTTGCATCAAGGCCTCTTATGGCAAGGTTCATCTTGCACAGCTTCCAGGTTGTTGAGTTTAGCTCCTGGCCATATATGGAAAGGTTTTCAACCTTGCCTTGATGGTCCTCAACGAACTTCTCACTTTGTACAAACATTCCTCCTGATCCACAGCATGGGTCATAGACCCTTCCCTGATATGGCTCTATCATTTCTACAAGGGTCTTTACTATGCTTGTTGGAGTGTAGAATTCTCCACCACCTTTTCCTTCTGCACTTGCAAACTGGCCAAGGAAGTATTCATATACTCTACCTAGAAGGTCTTTCTCTCCGTTGTTATGTAGCTTTATTGTTGATATAAGGTCTATTAGTTCACCAAGCCTTCTTTTATCAAGCTCTGGTCTTGCATACCTCTTATCCAGTACTCCCTTAAGGGATGGGTTCTCTTTTTCAATGAGGATCATGGCTTCATCAATGTACTGGCCAATTTTTGAGTCCTTTGCATTGTCCATCATAAAGGACCATCTGGCCTCCTTGGGTACCCAGAATATGTTCTCTGCAAGGTACTCATCCCTGTCCTCTTCAAAGCCTTCTCCCTCTTCAACCAGTTCATTGTACTTGGTTTCAAACTTGTCCGATATGTATTTAAGGAATATAAGCCCCAGTACCACATACTTGTACTCAGCTGCATCCATGCTTCCTCTTAATTTGTCCGCTGCTTTCCATAGGGTTTCTTCAAAACCTATGTTTCCTGTTTTTTCTGCCATGCTTTCCCTCCTGAATTTTGTCTAACTTAATTGTATGGACTCAAATAAATAAATTTGAAATTAACACACTTTTTAGTAAAACCTATTACCATTATTATACAACAGATATGTGCTATTTCCAGAATGTTTTCATTTTTTTCTGATATTTATACAAAAGATAAACAATTACCCAGGTTTTACTTTTTATCAGATAATTTTCTTATGATTAATTCTATCTAGTGAAGTAATTCCCAAAAAGTACGTATTCCTCAAATTTTATTTTTCTGAAGTCTTCCTTAATGGAAACATCCAAACTTTTCTTGGGTTCCCTTCATCATCTTTTTGTATTTCTTCATAAACCTCGGACGCTAGCTCAACAATACCCTGATAAACATATTTACCTGGTTTAAATACTTCAAATAGATGTACCTCAACCTCATTCTTACGAGAATTGGCTAATGTTTTATTTTGTGCTCTGTTTATATCCTGATCTCCTATCTTACCCATGCCTGTATAGTGCAAGGTATCTCCAAACCACTTATCTTCATACAATTTCTTAGTATGATCAGAAATAATAACTAATGTGTTAGTAGATTTAGATCTTCTCATTCCTCCCATATTCCCACATTGAAACTCAGTATATAATTCTTGATTTGTAACAGTCTCTCCAATATTAAATCTGCAAGTATAACTCATTTAAAGTCCCCCTTCATACACCCCTCTTTAACATCACTGACAATTCTAATAAAATTAGTCCTTCAAATTATCAACTAAAAATATCCACAAGCATTGTGTCTACATCTACATACTTACAATTCTTAAAATATTGTGCCCAAGATTGAATTAATGCTATTGTCTGTATCTGTTAGATCAATAAACTTAACACTCACTTTAACGCCATCTTCGGATGTGTAGTTTATAGTATTATTAGGTAAATCTGATTTAGGGTAGATCAAAATAATTTCTTTAGCATTATATTTCTTGCTATAAGCATACATCTGATACATATCAGATTGAGAAATACCAAAATTATTCATTGTACTTGTAAGTAGCTTCCATTTGGTGTCTATTACTATAGTCTCTCCTTTTTTTCCCAGTACAATATCTGGGCGTAATGAAAATGCATTGTTAGGACGATCAAAAAGACTATAGCGGTGGTCCTGCCTCCACATATCGACCTCATTCCCTGTTAACCTTTGGATCTTTTTTGTTATATAGCTTTCAAAAACCTTTTCCATAGGGAAAAGAAGTGCAATGGCAACCTTATTCCCGGAAAAGCTCGTAAAACTATTCCCTTTCAAGAATATTTGACACCATGTCAATGTTTTATTGTAATGCTTCATGCCGCGATCAGATGAACATTTTGATAAGTCTCTTTCATAATCCTTTGAGCACGGGACTCCGTCTAAGAAATTTAATAACCTCATTGCTTGTATCCTGTTTAGTCTCTCTCTGGTTACTGACATTAGGAGTCTCAGTGTTGATTTAATTATTCTATTCTCAGGCCGATCTAAACTAAATTCATCGTACCTAACAAAAAACTTTTCTCTTATAATAGAATTGTGCTTAATATCCTGCGTGGTCATGAGTTTTCCTTTATAGAAGCGTTCATTGCTTTCGATGTTTTTATATGCTGATTTAAGCCCTTGTTTGGTTAGTGATGTAACCTCATTAAGAAACATTTTTATAAATATTTCAAGTATGTTCAATTTACCCGTTTCTAATTGTGAAAGGTTAAAGTCTTTAAAAGCTATATCATCCAGGTATCCCAGCATCTCAAGAAAAATATTCTTTGTTTTTTTCGGGCTTATTATTTCACTAACAATCTTTGGTAATATTTCAATTACAGTTCCATCTGTCATTGTTATAACGCCAACGTAATTTTTTGCTGTAATCAACTTGCCCACATTTTTTTTAGATGATAGTGCTAATAATTCATTGCCATTTGTGCCTTCTCTATTTGCCAGGATAAACTCTTCTAACGCTCTAAATGTTTGCTCAGGTAGCCGTTCATAACCTCTCACCTTTACGTTATTGGTAAATCCTCCATATTCAGTAATTGTATAGATTTTCTTAGAAGTATGCATACGAATCGATCCTCATAAATGATTCTTCATTTATCACATAGTACTCAGGAACATCGTTTATAGTATCCCCAAATAATTTGTGATTATCTGATTTTCTTATTATGAAGCAAGTTGAGATATCTTGTTTTTGATTATCTCCTAAGACGAGTTGAATTTTCTCATAGTCATCAAAAAAGTATTCTTGTAATAATGGAATGATGTTATGTTTAAATATTTTTGATAGGTTATTTATTGTCATATCTGATTTCAATGGTAGAAAATAAGAGTGTCCAATAGTGTGGTCACGGTCTAACAGAACAGTAATCCGTTTGTTCATTGTACTTAAAACTTGTGAAATATCAATATCCTCCACAATAACGTCTCTTAGGATATCTGCATCTGGAATCATCTCAATAAAATTAAATCGGCGTCTCAAAGCTGTATCAATCATAGCAATAGATCTGTCTGCAGAATTCATTGTTCCGATTAGATAAACATTATCAGGAACACCAAAAGCCTGCCCAGAATATGGTAATTTTGATGTTTGCTGTTCAATCGCTCCTAAACGTTTTGTTGGTTCAATAAGCGTAATTAGTTCCCCAAATATTTTAGAAATATTCCCACGGTTTATCTCATCAATTATGAACACTCGATTAGGGATCTTAATATTATTAGTAAATAATTCTGGACGTAAACGCTTAAGTATTTTAATAGCATTTGTAACTGAAACCGATAACTTATATACTGCTGACAAGGTCATCGTCTTACCCGCATTAACCTCAACAATATCTTCATTAATGCCTTTTATGAGCCATTTAACCTTCCGAAGTCTTTTATACTTAGGGTATTCATTATGCCATTCTGGCTCACCGATCACCACTCCAATTGCATCAATAGTTCTACTTGAGTAACAGGAAAAAACTATATCTCCTAACTGCATCTTGTTATAGAATGCGTTAAGTACATTTATTCCACCTTCTTTGGTAAAGTCAGTTGTATCTGTTATAGTCTCACCGTAATTATCCCAACCAATTCTAATGTGATCATTTTTAATGCATTCCGTTCTTGTTGGGTTATCCCCAGTTCCTTCAAGAGATACTTTCCAGATAGTTGGATTCTTTCTAAATCCTAAATCAGATTTTTCTCCAATCTCTATTGGGCTTCCAGCATTATCACAGAACTTCTTGAATACTCCATCGTGTATTTCATACTCAATTGCCCCTTCCAACTCAGCCATTTCATTTGAATTAAGAACCGGTCGGATACCTTCAATAAATTCTTCATAGCTAAAAGACTGATGGAATGTTGTAAATTCAATCAAGCCCTCTTCTTTGTATTCTAAATACCTTTTAAAAACATTTTCATAATCCTCAATAAGTACTTCTGAAGTTGTTTTCTCTTCTATTATAGCTACAGAATAGTAAATCGAATTATAAGTTTTACCAGTTCCAGGAGGTCCATATAGAATTAAATTTTTATCTGATAGAATATTTTTAAATTCACTTTCTTTTTCTATATGCTTCTTATTGTCTCCATTTTGCGGTTGCTTTTTGTTACTCCAGGCAATGTGTGATACTTCCGGGAATGTTAAGCTTGGTGAAAGACTTTTAATTCTATTATTAAGCTCATTTAAAAAATCCACATATTCATGTCCACTACACTTGAAACTAGGTACTTTGATTCCCATTTCTTTTGCGATGTACTCCCTAGAGTTATTGTCTAGAGTCATAAAGCTATTGGGTCTAATCCAGAACAAACTCATTGTTATATATGCCAATCCGTTGCCTGCAACAGCTATTGCATCATTAAAAGCAGACTTAAAGTCATCTGTGTAGCTATTTGAGTCTGCCGCTTTTATAGCTTCATTAAATAGAGTCCATAATTCATCGGTTCCACCAAAAAATGAGTTCATATTATTGAGTAAAGGTATTCCTGTAAATTCACTAGGTATAGGATAATCAATGTTAAATGTATCAGCCAGTATACCAGCAAGATATGTACGATTAGAATCAGTTAGTCCACGGTTAAAAATCCCCATTACAGAAAACGGATCTATCCTATACTCTCTGGGTGCCCACCAATCCTCACGTTCAAAATGCAAATAATTCATCAGAGGTTGTTCTTCAGAAAGACCTTTTATAATCTCAAATAACTCTGATTGCCTATCCTTATATGGTAGCAGCTTATTTGCAAAGTCCTCATAAAATTCGATCCAACTATATCCGTTGTTCATATGTTATCCTCCCCCTGAATTAACTATCCAAGTTTCTAAATGAACTTTAGCTCAGCTTTCATGAAAAATTATATTTTATTTCTGAAAAGTAGTCTCGAAATAGCTTATTCGAAACATATTATACATCATCCCAATCACTCAAATGCTTCGTTCATGGACTCAACGACATTGAATAAATTTCCCATCAATGCATTCTGGAATTCATCATCCATCTCTATTTTCCATTGGTTGTCGACCTTGTTAAGTTTTATGGCAACAGTGTTCGTAACAGTTGTATCCTTGTGCTTCTCCATAAGCTCCGCCATTAGATTTAGCATCATCTCATCTGTTTCCTCTTCTGTCATTGGTTCTGAGGAAAAAGCATCCTCAAATGCTCTAGAGAACATCTCCATAAACATCTCTGAGAAAACTACTCCCATATCAATGTTTGTTATGTCTGCATTTACAACTGCAGTATCCCCATCTTCAGTTATAGACTTGATCTCATATTCAAGGTTTTTGAATATGGACTTGGCTTGTTCTTCCTCTTGCTCAGTTAATTCAGTTGAGTCGTCGGTATTAACCAGCTCATCATACTCTATGTATTTGCTTAACTCTTCCTGGTCCATCTCCTTTATAGCTTCGATAGCATTTGTGACCGCTTGTTCAGGAGATTCTCCAGAACAACCAGTCAAAGCAATAGCTAAGACTATAATCAGTAATACTGATAGCAATCTTCTCATATTAAACCCCTTTCCCTCCTACGCTAGAATGAGAAAAACCTATACTTGATCCTGTTCTCCTCACAGAACTCCCTCAACTTCTTGATTCCAAAGTTTCCACTGAAGCGTCTCTTGAACTCTTCAAGGCCATCCCTGTCTTCGCTGGATAGCAGTTGTAAGAGTCTTTCTGTATTGTAGCTGTCAAAGTCATAGAAATATTCGTATTCGTTGTCACCGAAGAAATCTCCAGGAGCCCTGCCAAGGTCCTGGCCTGAGATTTTAAGGCAGCCATCCTTTACTTCACACCAGACATGAATCTGTGTTGAGTGTCTTTCCTTGTCACAGAGAATAATTGTGTTTGATTCATCTTGATCTTCTGTAACTTCCTTGTTCCACTTTCTTAGGATAAACTTGGTCTTTTCGATTGGATAGGGTACCTCATGGGGAAAGAAGTGCTCAATCTCCTCAACAACTCCTACTCTTTCAAACCTGTCTGGACCTACAGGTACGACTACCTTGTCCCCCGTCTCCAGATTGCCGTCTTCCGTTCTGTAATAGTAGGTGTAACCGTCCTTGCTAAAGGACACGCTGCAATAGATTAGTTGATCAGGTTTAGCATTATCATTTTTCATATCCAGGCTCCTTTATATTACGTTTTTCCTTTATCACTTTATTATACTTCCCGTTACCCATATTATACCGTACTGACAACCTATTTCCAGGAATATTTCACATTTTTCTGAAATTTAGTGCACCTCAAAATTAGATGCTTAATCTAATGTACAAGGTTTTGCTTTTATCTGACAAAATTTGATGATAAGACTAAATAAAATTTCATTGAACTAATTTCGAGCAATAGATATTCTGTACTATCCACATCCAAAGAGGTTTAAGTTAGTAATTCAATTAGATAAAAATCTAAGTATTTAATTTTACAACAAAGCACTCTCCCAGCAAGCGTATATCCTACATCTACAATCTCTTTGATTGAGAGAACAGATTTGATGACAGCTGAAAGATAGCATTGAATCTTCTTCGTTAATCGACAATTTACGTAATCAATGCATGAGTATGTTTTCTGGTTGAAACATCACAAAAGATTAGACTGAATCAATAAAAGTTCTTGGATTATTCTATTTAGATCTCCTGGGATTAACTTCAAAGATTACCTGAATATCATTAATTTTATATTCCATTGGATTCACTAATTCAAGAAATTTGTAAATGGAATCGAATAATGGGTAATTAATACCCCCTCTCACACCACCGTACGTGCCGTTCGGCATACGGCGGTTCAATTCAAATAATAATCTAAACAACTAACGAGTCCTCGCTTTGCGAGGATTTCTTTTGATATTTTACGTAAACCTGTGGTTTTAGCCACTGCCTGGTAGTGATTGTTGAAACCAACCGACTGTCTCGCCATCCATTCCGGAACGCCGAGTTTTCTTAAGCCCCACATTCTCTTCTGACTAGTTTTCCACTGCTTCCATATCACGATACGGATTCTTGTACGCAAGTGTTCATCTATTCGTGTCATATTCCATTTCATCTTTCCAATTCTGAAGTAGTTTATCCAGCCCCTGATTACCCAATTTAGTCTCATGATTCTATCATTCATGCTGATTGACCATGAGCGTTTTGTGAGCTGCTTGAGTTTACTCTTGAATTTAGCTAGTGAGTCCTGATGAGGCCGGGCCTCCCATTTTCCCTCCATCTTCACGAAACCAAATCCCAAGTATTTTAGGCTTGTTGGTTTTGTGGTTCTTGTCTTTTCTGCATTGACTTTTAGTCCGAGTTTTCTCTCTATCCACTTTGTTATGGTATTCATAACTCTGTTGGCCGCTGCACTACTTCCTACTGCTATGACACTGTCATCTGCATATCTCACAAAATTAAGTTCTCTCGCTTCGAGTTCCTTGTCCAGTTCATTTAGCATGATGTTACTGAGTATTGGGGAAAGGTTACCTCCTTGCGGGGTTCCCCTGTTGGTTTCCTCATACTTTCCCTTTTCCATTACTCCTGCCTTTAGATACTTAGCTATGAGTGATTCTGTGTCCGGGTCTTTTATGATTTTGCCAACCAGGGTCATCAGTTTGTCCTGTGGTACATTATCAAAGAACTTCTCAAGGTCGATGTCCACTATGTAGATGTATCCATCATTCAGATACTCCAATAGCTTTATGATAGCCTCTTGTGCCCGTCTACCCGGCCTGAAACCATAGCTGTATTCGCTAAAGTGTGGCTCCACTATGGGGGTGATTACCTGCACTATTGCCTGTTCTATGATTCTGTCCATCACTGTTGGTATCCCAAGCTTTCTCATTCCACCGTTTGCCTTTGGTATTTCAACTCTTAGCACAGGCTGTGGTTTGTATTTTCGCTTTTGGATACGTTTCTTGATGTCTTCCCAGTTTTCTTTCAGATATTCATCTATTTCGTCGACGCCTATGTTGTCTATGCCTCCTGCTCCTTTGTTGGCCTTTACCTTTTTGTATGCAAGTAGCATATTCTCTCTGGATAATATCTGTTCCATTAGTTGTGACATGACTTGTCTCCTTTTCCTATTTTGCTTTCATGCATATTAGCCTTACCTCCTGTGAACCCTTCACTCCGTTACGTCTTCGCTACTATGGTTCTCGTCAGGCCTATGCATTTACATTCGTAAGTCCATTTGACTTTGAATTGTTCGGTCCTTCCTTGTATCCAAGTACTATGACCTCTGCTGAGGGTCTGCCCCAGCCATCGATGTCCTGCGAATTTATGAGCAGATGACATCAATAGGTGAGGGTACTTCTCATGGTTCGTTGGCAACTACGCCAATTGTGCACTCTCACCACAGATAAACTGCCTGACCGTCATATTAACTAATGGAGATGATTATAGAATCATCTCCATTAGTTTTATAAAACATCTATTATTATGCCCCTAACTTGACTACCTAAAATATGCTATATAAAAAACAATTAAAACCAAGGTGATTAAAGTCATCATTCGTTTTTAAATTGTTAGTTCGTAGTCTTGATATATACAATTAAGGTTAAATTTATAAATATTTACTTAATATCAATCTTAAGTCAAGTCCATATTAGTGTGTAAATTCCTCGGGTATCATTTTGTGGTCAATCATCCAGCCTAATCGAGCGGTTTATGCCGCGAAAGCCTATTGATAGTGAGATATCGCCATGGTAGACTTTCCA
>Ga0334892_1002471_pt1 | contig 13125 bp, 7 predicted proteins | sample GraSluR3_MG_4_FD_207213 | JGI IMG/M metagenome (GOLD analysis project Ga0334892, IMG submission 207213) | Sludge microbial communities from methane-producing bioreactor in Wageningen University, Netherlands - Granular Sludge_15_04-R3 | ecosystem: Engineered > Bioreactor > Anaerobic > Unclassified...
AGTTGCCTAGAGGACAGCCTTCGCCCAGCGATCCGCCACGAGGCGCACGCGTCCGGCGACGTTGAGGCAGCAGAGCAGGGGCTCGGGATGCTGGCCCAAGAGACGCTCCGCGGCGGCGACGTAGCGCGCGACCTGGTCGACGTAGTCGCGCTCGCGCAGCAGCACGTCGAGCTCCGCCTCGTCGCGCACGTGGTCGGTCTTGAACTCGACCAGGTGCCACCGTCCCTCAGCCTTCCAGAGTGCGTCGATGACGCCGCTGTCGGGTCGCCCCTCACCATCAACCACGCTATAGGGCACTTCTGCTAGGCGTTGCTCGGCTGTGCCCATCCGGGTGTAGAGCTCCGTGGCGCAGAAACGATCGAGCATCCGCGCAGCCCGGCGGACGGCATCGGCGGCGCGCGCCTCGTCGGTCAGGCCCGCGTGCTGCGTGACGGCAACAGCCTGGCGGGCGAAGTCGTCGTAGCCATGCTCGGGGAAGATCCACGCCGCCAGCGCCTGATGCACCACCTCGCCTACCACCCAGGCAGGTGCCCGCGCTCGGCGGCGCTCCGCCACGACTTGCCATACGCGCGGAGGCGGATCACGCTCGGCGTCGCTCACCGCCTCATCGACCCGGAGCGGCCTCGGCTCGACGCCCGAAAGCAGGCGGAGATCTGCGGGCAGCGCGTGCTCCGGCGCCACCTCAGGCGCCACGGAAATCTCCCCCAGCGCCGCCGCCGGCTCACAAATCGTGCAGCGCACAACGCAGCCCTCCACCTGCAGGTGGAACTCGTGGAGGACATCACCGGCGCTATCACACGGAGGAGCATCCTCCGAGAGGTGCAACGCGCGATCCAACTGCTCGAGCCAACCGGCAAGCCCTAGCGAACCGTCTTTCCGCGCCGTGACGGTGCCGTTGACCCACAGCACCTCGCGTGCACGGGTCGCCGCGACGTAGAGCAGCCGATCGGCTTCGGCAGCTTCGCGGTCGCCCTGCCGTTGTGCTGCCAGCCTGTACGCCATCGACTGGCTCTTCTCGACCTCGCGCGACCCGCCCTCCATCTCGATCTCCCGGTCCCCGGAGAGCGGCGGAACAACGCCCAACTCCGCATCGATCAGCAGGCCACGGCTCCCGGGGCTGCGACGTGACGCGTCGCCCAGGACCACCACCGGGAACTCCAGTCCCTTAGCCTGGTGCACCGTCATAATCTGGACCGCGCCGGCGACCGGCACCCGCGCCTCGCCCTCACGCGGCGCCACATCGCGCAGTTGATCCAGGTAGGCTAGGAAGGCGTCCACGCCGACAATCGCGGCGGCGTGGGCGTCGGCGAGCAGCTTGTTCACGTTGCCGGCGGCACGGCTCTCCCCGGCGTGCAGCAGGATGGCACGGATGGCGGTTCGATCGAGGAAGGCCTTGAGCACATCGGCGACGGGCGTCCGCCCCACCATGTCGTGCAGCTCGTCGATCACCGTCACCGCCTGACGCGCGACATCGATCTCGTCCGCCAGGTCGGCGGGCGCCGCGCCACGCAGCGCCCGCCACAATGAGGGGAGGTCGGCGTCCCGCTGTAGGGCCCGGAGCCGGTACAGCGCCATATCCGAAAGTCCTACGGCGGGCGACCGCAACAGCCCCGCCAGCGCCAGGTCATCGCTCGGATCGGCAAGCGCGGTCAGGGCGTTGACCAGGTCGCGCACCTCAGGGCGGTCGTAGAAGCCACGCCCGGCGATGGTCAGGTAGGGGATGCCGGCGGCCTCCAACGCGGCCTCATAAGCAGGAAACGAGGTCGAAGCACGACACAGGATGGCGATGTCGCCGTAGTTCAGGGGCCGACGCATCGACCCGCCGCCCACCTCGTCCTCGGCCTCAAGGAGGACCGATCGGCTCTCCACGAGCTCCGCCAGACGCTCGCACAGGCGTTGTACCGCGCGATCTCGGTCGCCGACGGCGAGGATCAGCTCCACGTGGGGCGGTTCCAGCCCTTCGACGGGTGCCTCTCGGGCGTGCGCCAGCGGGGCGAAGGGCTCGACGTAGGGGCGATCGGGATCATCGACATCGCCCAGGACGGGTCGCAGAAGCGCATTGAGGGCCCGGACGAGATCGCGATGGGCGCGATAGGAGGTGGCGAGCCGGTGCCTCTCTCCCGCCGCCTCGATGGCCCGACGCTCATCGCGGAAGACGCTGACGTCAGCCCCACGGAAAGCGTAGATCGACTGCTTGCCGTCCCCGACAATGAAGAGCCGACCGCGGTCGCCGTTCAAAAGGCGCATTAGGTCGCGCTGACGCCCGTTGGTGTCCTGGAACTCATCGACGAGAAGCGCCGCGACCTCCTCCTGCCACATCGCGCGGGCCTCGGCGTCGTGCCGCAGAAGGTCGAGGGCCAGGTGCTCCAGGTCATCGAAATCAAGCGCCTGACGCCGTCGCTTGGCCCGGTCATAGGCCGACACGGCGTGCCCGTGGATGCGCATGAGCCCGGGCACCACCTCCTGGGCTAGACGGCGGTCGAGCTCCAGATCGATGCCATCGCCTACGAGCGGCTGCAGGTCGGCTTCGTACCGCTCGCGCAGGCTGCGGATGGTATCCTTGGGCCGGGCAGGGTCCCAGTTGCCCTGGCGTCCCTTCAAGAGCAGGTGCGCACGCAGCGGCTGCAAATGACGCGAGACCTCGATCCAGTTGCCCACTGCGCGGGCGGCAGCGATAGCGTCGATGTGGGCTAGGGCGACCTCAAGATCCGGTGTCAAGGCGTCGCCGGCTGCCTGAGCCCGTGCCAGCGTGCCGTTCGCGCGCAGCGCCAGGAGCGCCGCGACATCGGCCTGCACCTCCGAATCGTCCAGGAATGCGCGGAGGGAGCCCACGAGGTGAGGTGCCCACAGCGCCCATAGATCCTGCGTCGCGTCGAGGCCATAGGAAGCTGCCGGCCCCTCCTCAACATCCAGCCGCGCCCGGAGCAACGATACGACGTGGTCCGTCAGCTTCTGTTCACCGAAGAGGCCGAAGAGCGGCACCAGATCGTCCTGATCGGCAGCCCAGGCGAGCGCAGCCTCAACCGCTTGTGCCTGCAACAGGGCCATCTGTCCCTCGTCCAGGAGTGTGAAGCGGGGGTCGATGCCCAGGGCGGCGGGATGGCGCCGCAGGATCTCGCCGCAGAGGCTGTGGATCGTCCCGATCCGCGCGCCGTCGAGCGCCTGGTAGTGATCATGCCAGAGGGCTCGCTCCGCATCCGTGAGGTCGCCACGAGCCAGATAGTCCCCCATCTCCTTCCGCACCCGGTTGCGCATCTCCCGCGCAGCCTTCCGCGTGAAGGTAATCGCGACGATCGCGCGCAGCGGCAGTCCTTCGGCGAGAAGCGAGAGGTAGCGCGCGACGAGCGTCCGCGTCTTGCCCGCGCCGGCGCCTGCCGTGACCGCGACATCGCGTCCCCGCGCGACAACGGCAGGACGCTGCTCGTCGCTCGGTGTCATCTGCGCCACGATCGGATGCAGGGTTACCATCTCCTCGCCTCGTAGTGCCAGCAGAAGCCCGCTGCCGGACAGTAGGCGGGACACCCCCCGTTGGGCGGGGTTGGGGCGAAATGTCCACCTCGCGCGCCCCGCACCGCCTCCCAAGCATAGGTGGTCGCCGTCTCGATCGCCGCCTGTGGCCCCCTTCCCCTATCACCGCGGAAGCCGGAGAGGCTCAGGGAACTGGGTTGCGCGTGCTGCACGTGCCAGTAGAACCCCTCGGCAATATGCCCCAACCTCAGGGCGTCGCGCGCCGCAAGGGCATAGAGCGGCAGCTGCAGGATCTCACCCCGGTGGGCCCTCGCGTTGCTGTAGGCGGTGGGTCCGGCGGTCTTGTAGTCCACGATACGCACCCGGCCCGCGCCGTCACGGTCCACACGATCGATCAAGCCCCGGAGGCGGAAACTGTCACCTTCTCCGTCCGGAACCACCAGCGAGGGCCCACCCTCTTCGCCCAATCCGAAACGATGCTCCGCCTCGAAGAAAGTGAAGCCATCCCCCAGCGCCTCGATCGCCGTCACCGACCGGCGCAGGTTCTCCAGGATTGCCTGCCGTGTCTGGGCCCACCAAGCCGTCGCACGGAAGCCCTCCCGGCGCGGCGCGGCGTCGAGGATCGGCATCGCGACCTCGGGCAACGCCGCCAACAACGCCGCCTCTTCGGCTCCCTCGCCTACCTGTTGGTAGAGGGCCTCGAGGATATGATGGTAGATATTGCCGAGCTGGCGCCCATCCAACCCCTCGGTAGGCGGCTGGCGCGGCGCCAGGCCGAGGAGGTGACCGACGAAAAAGGAAAACGGACACCGGCGATAGCCCTCAAGCCGGCTCGCGCTCCAGCTCCGTGAAGGGCCGAAACGCGCGGCGAATGTCGACGCCCACGCGGCAAGCTCGCCGTCGAAGGCGCCCTGGCGCAGACCGCGACGCTGCGCCAGCACGCTCTGCCCCCGGGTGATGGCATCGACCAGGGCAGGGCGCTGCGCCTGAACCCAGGCCCACGCCCTCCGATCGTCCGAACGTACCGACAATGCGGTCACGAGCTCGGGCCATGAGGCTGCCTCAGTCGGGACAGGGGAAGCGGCGCTCGTTGTGGTCTGCGGCTCGATCTCTAATCGCTGCCGGACCTCCTCCCAGAAGGGCGAGGGTTGCCAGGCTGTGCCGTTGTCGGCGATGCGAGGCCGGGTCAGCAGCAACGCCTCTCGCGGGCGCGTCAATGCCTCGTAGAGGGCCTGCGCCTCGAAGCTGTCCAGCGAGTCGGCGACAGGCAGCCCAAACCCCTCGCGAAGGCGCCTGCGGTCCGCGTCAGGCAGGAAAGGGTCCTCACTCAATGTCGCCGGGAACTCGCCCTCCGCCAGACCCAGCACCGCGACAGCGCGGTAGGCGAGGCCGCGCGCCTGAGCCACCTCCGCCGCGAGTACCACGTCGGCATCGGCGGGAAGCGGGACGTGATAGGTCACCGCCTCGATCGCCCCCAACAGCTCCTCCAGGAAGTCGGCGAAGGTCACCGGAGCAGATCCGACCGCCTCCTCTGCCCAGACCAGGCCGCGCAGTACGTCCTTCAGCGCGTTGAGCGCCGCCAGGTCGCGCTCGACAAGGGCGGCAGGACCGCGAGCTGCCCGACGCGCGATACCGAGGCTCAACCAGGGATCAGCCTCGTCGTCGACGTCGCCGATCAGCTGCTCCAGCCAGGCAACGTGGTCGCGGTACGGGAGGGTCTCCATCGTCCCCCCTCCGCAACCGGGCGGCGTGATGCGCCGACAAAAGCGCGAAAAGGTGCCCCACAGGGCCTCAGCCCGCTCACCGGTGGGCACGCCGTGAGGCACGTCAGAGGTCTCCTCGTCACGGGCATCGGGCAGCGCAGCGGACTCGCGAAGCACGCCGAAGGCCTCCTCCCACTGCGCGGCACCGCCGATGACGCTGCCCCAACGGGCGACCCATCCGAGCGCCTCAGCATCCTCCGGCGTCATGCCGATGGGCAGTTCCTCCGACGATCCGACGCGGGCGAGCTGCCAGTCGAAGTAAGGCGAGCGCCAAACCGCCACTGTGGACCGCCACGCCAGGTACCCCTCGCCCGGCTCAGCCACATGCAACAGCTCCACGAGCGTCGCCACCGCCGGATTGCCGCGCAGCTCGTAGCCCGTGGCGACCTGCACCGGCAGCCCATACTCCGCTGCCGTCTGAAGGATGAAGTCGCGATAGGGCGCCAGATCACGTGCCAGGAGCGCCGTTTCGCCGGGACGCATCTCCCGGCGCACGAGGGCCGTCTTGATCCAGCGCAGCGCCGCACGCACCTCAGCCTCACGATCGGGCACCGCCACCATGGTGACGGCAGCGCCTGCGGAAAGGCGTACGAAGCCGTCGGTGTAGAGCGTCTGCTCGAGATGCCGCAGGGGCGCGACCGTGTCACCGCAGACACCCGGAACCGGCAGCGGCTCAGCCGTCACGCCCAGATCCTCCTCGAGTCGGGCGCGGGTGCGGATGAACCGCCGGTGAACCAGGGCCCGCTCCGGCCCGTCAAGATAGCCCGTGAGCGTGATGACCATTCGCCCGATGCGCGGCGCCAGCTGCACCAATACCTGTCGCTGCACCGAGGTCAGGTCATCGAAGCCGTCCACCATCACGCAGGTCCATCCGGCGGCGACGGCAGCGTTATCGCGGAGGGCCTCCGCCGCCAGCCAGCCGATCCCGGCATCATCGGCCCACGCCGCGGCCTGCAGTCGGCCCTGATAGGCAGCGTAGAGCGCGGCCAACTCGGTGAGGCGCGGCGGCGCATCCAGCGAATCGAGGGCCGCCTGCAGGGCCTCCGGGAAGACACCGCCGGCCTTGAGCTCGCCGATCAGGTCGCGCACCGCCCGGACGAAGCCCGGCATGCGGCGAATCGCGCCATAGTGGATCAGGGGCAGGTCATCGATGACGGTGCGCAGCAGACGCACCTGCACCGGATCGCTGAGGCGCGTGATGCCGATACCCGCCTGGCGCAGGATCTCGCGGTAGACGTCATCGAAGGTCCCGATGCGCACACCCAGGGCGCCCCCCGCCTGGGCCAGCCGCTCGCGCCAAGCGCGGGCCTGTAACCGCGTGGGGACGATCACGCGGGGAGCCGCAGCCGGATCACGAGCCAGCTCGCGGGCCAGGTCGATCAGGTACGCGGTCTTGCCGCACGCTGCCGGCGCGACATAGAGGCTCACGTGAGCGGTGCCCATCTTATTCGTGTTGAGCCTCCTCTCCATCGCAGCTCCCCGATCCTATCGCTATGCTCGTCACCACCTAGGCCACGAACCGGCGCAGGTAGCCCTTGACCCCCTCCAAGGCTGGATCGCGCCCTTCGTCAGGCGAGGTAGCAGGCGTGAGCACCACATCCTGTTCATAATGGTAGCGCTCACCCCATGCCATCACCAAGACCGGCGTCGGCTCCGCGACGATGTGCGCATAGGTCTTCGAGAAGGCCTCGCGGTGGTCCACCGGGTGCGACATCTCGTTCTCGTGACCCGTGATGACCAGGTGGGGCGATGTCCCCTTAATCAGCCGCCGCAGGTCGGTCGACCAGCAGTTGGGGAGCAGGACATCGAGGTCGACCTGCTCGTGGATCCCATCGATCCACGCTTCGAAGTCCTCCCGGTTGGATTGGTCGCCGGTGTGCATCACGTGCAGGTCGTTGGGAAGGCTCACCAGATAGACATTGTTGAGCAACTCGCTCCCCTGGTGCCCGGGGAAGACCCGGTAGGTGACGGAGCTATTGTCCAACGCCAACCGATACTCCGTCTGTCCGTCACGGATGGGCCGGATCAGGCGGGGGGCATCGTCATCGTCCTCCCATAGAGCTGGGGGCACGATCACCGGGCGTCCCAGCGCCAGCATGCGGCCCACGACGTCGGCATCGGCATGATCACTGTGTTCGTGGCTGATGAACAGCGCCTGCGCCACGTCCAGGATCCGGTCAAAGAGCTCGGGCCGGACGGAGAAGCTCTCAAAGGGCCCGCGATGCAGGTCGAACCCCACTGTGAGTTCCGGCGTCTTGACGATGAAGCTGTGGTTGTAGAGCTTCCAGAGGGTCATACCGCTGGTGACCACCTCGGCCTCGATCTCGTCCACCGCACGTGCAATCCTGCGGTTGAGCAAGTCGTTCAGACAGGGCTCCAGCGGGGCCGACAGCATGTGCAGGGGCTCATCGAGCATCAAGAGCGCCTTCATACGGATCGCCGGTTCGGGCCAAGCGGGCGGGTGACGGTGCAACGCGTCATCCACCCACGTCAGCGCGCTCTCCATCCACCGCGTCATCTGCAGGCGAATCGCCTGCGTTTCTGGGTCTTCATAAAGGGATTCAAGAGCGAGGAACGGATTGTCTTTCATCAGGAGGACCTCCCTTATCGTAGTATCTGCACCCACTATGGACGGGCCTGCTTAGCCGCCTGCGGTCAGCACCTCAATGCGTCGCTCGCCAGGTCACCCCACCCACCACCAGGAGCGCGCCGAGCAGGGCCATCGGACCTGGGGCTTCACCGATCACCAGAAAGACCCAGAGCGGATTGAGGATCGGTTCCAGCGTTACGATGAGCGTCGTCTCCAGCGCCCGGACGACCCTGATCGCCATCGAGTAGAGGACAAAGGCGAGGCCGATCTGGAAGATGCCCAGGAAAATGACGATGCCGATATTGGGCAGCGTCCACGCCTCACGGACCATCGCGGGCGCGCCGAGCAGCGCCCCCGCTACATAACTCAGCAGCAGCGTCTCCGCGGGATCACCGTCCTTCTGGGCACGCAGCGCCACGGTCATCACCGCCATCGTCACGCCGCTGATCAGCGCGAGCAGACTGCCGACCATCGTGGGGCTCGTCAGGCTGTGACCGAAGGAGAGCTGATCGCCGAAGAAGAAGCCCATGCCGGCCATGACGGCGATGACCGACACCCCATCGGCACGCGTGGGACGTTCCTTCAACCACCACGCACCGAGGATCATCACGTAGATCGGCGCCGTGTACTGCAGGAAGATGGCATTCGCCGCCGTGGTCATCTTGATCGACGTGATGTAGAGATACTGCGTTGCGAGAAAGGTCGTAGCACCGACGAGGTGCAGCGGTGTGATACGGAAGCGACGCCCACGCAGGTAGACGTAGAAGAGCCCCGCCGCCAGCGCGCTCCGTCCTGCCAGGATTGACAGAGGTTGCCAGTCGGACACCTTGATCAGCAGCCCACTGGTCGACCAGAGGACGGCGGTGAGGACGAGAAAGAGGATAGCCTTCTGCCGCGACAGAGGAATCGGCCCCGTACTGAGCGTTGAGTCCACGCTGATCATAGAGCCCAGTATAGCACGATATCTCGCGAATCGGGAAACGCACCCCGCACGGCTCGCTTGCGCGCTCGCAACGCGGTCACCTGACGCGCAGCCACGCGCAGCCTTTCGACACCTTCGCCGGCAAGCCTAGCCCGCAAACATCCCCAGTTGGATCAGCATCACCCGTTCAACAGCAGCCATCTCCTCACCGGTCAGACGACCGCCGCACTCGACCAGCCGAAGCTTGCTCACCGTCGTCAGCTGATCCGCCATCGCTTTCGCCTCCCGACCCTGAAACTGCACGCAGGCCTCACTGGGATAGATCCGGTCGACCGCTGAGCTCAACGGCACAACCTGCACGCGGTTGAGATGACGGTTAGCCGAGTCATTGCTCACAATCACAGCCGGACGCCGCTTGCGGATCTCACCACCGACCGCGGCGTCGAAATTCACCCACCAGACCTCACCACGCTTCGGCATCGATATCCCCGATCGTCGCCTCTACCATCGCCAACGCCTCAGCCTCCCGCGCCTCATCCTCTGCCATCGCCACATAGCCGCTATCCAGGTCCGGCAGGACCACATGAGGCCGCACAAGAGCCTCAATGAAGTTGCTGATCTTGCCGGCCCCCACAACGCGATAGAGGCCCTCGTAGACCTCCTCATCGATCGTGATCGTGAGTTTCCTCTGCATCTCGTCCTCCTCAAGCTCCTAACACGTACAGTACACGTATTGTATCAAGCAACATCATATCAGCAAGGGCGTGTCGACATCAGGATCTGCCAACGGCGAATCGGAGCCACGAGGTAGGCAATTCATCGGATACGGAGACCATGTCTGCGCCCCGCGAGACCGCCCATCACTTCAGCAAGCGGCTACAGGGGGCTGATCGCCCCTCTACAAGCGCTCCAGCTCCTCACCCAGGTGCGCTCGTCGCAGGCGCCTAAGCTGCAGGAGCCACCGCAGATCATTCACGTTGTCATACATAAGCTGCCAATGATAGTAGTTGACATGCTCCAGCGCGGCGAAGACTGCCAGCAACGTTGCCCAGAGGATCTCCATACCGCGGGTGACGCCTGTGAGCACGGCGACAGCAGCGAGCAGCGGATAAAGCCCCAGCAAGATGACATTGCTGCGGCGAAAGGTCCTATAGCGCCGGGCGAACCCATCGGGAAGGCGCGGAGCTTTCCCGGACGCTATGGCAAGCTTCAGGTGCCAGTAGACCCCTCCCTGGATCAGGATGAAGCAAAGGACACCCATTGCGTAGATGTAGAGAAGATAGGTGGGCGCCTGGACGGTCCATAGGGCGAAAGCCAGGACAGCGGGCAGGAAGATTACATTGAAGAACTCACCATTGCGCAGGTAACGCAGGCGGCGGATGATGGCAGTGCGACTCATACCTGCGAGTCTATCCGCGTCTGTGATCCCGGCAAATGGTCGCCGGATCACAGACGCGGCAGCCGCTAGCGGATGACCGCCGGCAGGTAGACACGGTAGCCGATCTCAGATGGCTCCCCCACGACCACCACGACCGTATCGGTCCCGCGAGCGCCCGACGAATCGGTCGCGGTGAGCGTCAGCGTGTGCGTCCCGTCAGACAGGTGATCGGGGAAGAGCAAGGCCCCTTTGCCCAGGACGCCGTCGATGCTGGAGGTCCACTCCAGCGCGGACCCCGTCAACTGGCCCTCGTCGCGATCATAGGCAAAGCCCGCCAGCGAGGGTCGGGATGAGAGAACCTCTCCCTCCGTGGGTGTCTGAATCCGCACCTCAGGTAGATGGTTCTCAAGCGCAAAGGGCCCGTAGTCAGCGTGACCGACGTTGAAGCCATCACTGGCCTCGACCCGCACCCACACCTGCGACCCCGTCGGGATCTCCGCCAGCTTCAGCGCGAACTCTGTCTCGCGAAGGTTCGCCGCGACCGGCAGCCAGGTAGCGCCGTTGTCGGAGCTGGTGAGGAGACTGTAGGCCAGAGTCGTTCCGGCGTCGGCATCCGTGGCTGTCCAACTGAGAGGGAGCACGGCATCTGCTGCCTGCGTGGTACCGAGCGCCTGGCGACTCGTTGTCAACGTGACCACAGGATCATGGGAGGTAACCGGTAGCGTGGCGATCTCGTCGGCACCGTGGCGCACCACCACGCCGGCGGGAGTACCGGAGATCGGGAGCGCCACGAGGGCGTTGTCCCAGTCGAATTTGTTACCCGCCTGCACCGAGAGATCGAAGCAGGCGCTGCTAAGCACGCCGTCACCGCTGTCAAGAAGCGCAACGCAGTAAGCGCCGGTGCCCACCGGCGGATTATGCGGCGCCACAGCCGTCGAGAACTGCCACGCAGGCAGCAGCTCCACCTCATCCACGCCGGACACGCCCACCGAGACCGCCACATAGTCCTGAACGCCGCCAACGCCGGCGGCGCGCAACAGCGGTTCAGGCGGTGTGTACGCCAGCAGCCGCTCGTAGCTCTCCAACGTGACCCAGTAACGTTCTGTGTCAACGATGTCCTTCTTGGGGCTCGCCACGCTGCAGGTGTCGTGCCCGTAGCCCACAACACGATCGCGGGTCACATCGTAGCCGACATCGTAGAAGTCACAGTACGTTTCGTCCACGGCCTGCAGAGCCGGGGTCCCCCACAGGCCGAGGAAGCTCAGTTGTCGATACGCAAAGAGGTGACCATAGGCCTTGCCATAGCTCACGGCCTCACGGCTGGTGAACAACGACTCCGCACGGGACTCCCATGCACTACTCTCCCATACCTCGGGAGACCACGCGCCATAGACCGCGCTCGGCGCCGTCCCAGCCGGCCCGCCCGACGCAGCCAGGCGCATCTGATTGAGCCCCACTGTGTTGTAGTAAGCGCACTCCCCGCATGCGTAGAGCGGCGTGCGGAGCGGCCCTTCGAAGGGGGCCCAATCCATCGTCGGCAGCAGGGTGACGTCGATGTCGGCGCTGGGGTAGATGCGTGTGAAGAGATCGGCAAGGCCCAACACCGTGTCCAACGGCGGCGACGCTGCGCGTTGCATCGAGCTGCCGTCGTCGTAGTCAGTCGGCACGATACCGAGATGCACGGCGGGGCGATCGACCACGGCGAACCCGCGCGAAAGCGCGTTGTCGGCAGTGTTATACTCCTCGACGACCCGATCCGGGTTGATCTCCACGGTGAAGGTCATGGCGCTGCCACCGACCCAGGCACTCGGGACCCTGAAGACCATGCTTGAATCAGGATCAGACCGAATCTCAAGTTGGGTTCCGGCGTCCATACCGAGGAAAGGTGTGATCGTCCCGGAGGCAACCGGGCGCAATGTGCCCACCGTGGCCCCATCACGCGCCACAATCAGCTCCATATCCACGTTGTCGATCTCGCCGGGCAAGGCGCCGGACCAGACGCGCGCCACAGCCGGTCGTCCGGCGACGAGGGGAACGCGGTTGTCCCACGTCTGCATGGCCTGCGTAACCTCAAGATGCCTGGGCACAAGGTTGCGCCAAGGTACCGCGCAGTTCTCGCTCTCCAGCCAGTTATCGTAGATTAGGTTGCCGTTGGCGACCACCGCCGCCCCCATCCCAGCCGGATTGCCCACATCCTCGTGCGGACCGGTTGCCGATCCCCACCAGTTGCCGGAGGCGTCGATCGCTACATCGGAGCTTGTATTGAGACTGCCCCCCACCACCGAAGCGATACAGTTCCCCGCCAAGCGAATCGCGCCCAGATCGGCGGTATCCGGCGCTGGTAATTCCGTGGTCGTCCAGATCGCGAAGGCCTCGGCGCCCTGCACGAAGCTGTTGTACTGGGCCGTCACGTCGACACCCCCTCGAATCACCAGGCCACGTCCGCCGCCCTTGATCACATTGTCCTCGAAGCGCACCGTACTGGCGCTTCCGGTCGGTGCGTAGCCGTGATCCGAATCCGGCCAACCTTTGAGGGCCGTCAACCCGAGGCCCCCAGCCGCGTCAAAGACGTTGCCCTTAACCGTCACAAGAGCTTCCGCATCGGGCCAGACATGCACGCCCGCGGCGCTCGGCAGCGTGAAGGTGGAGTCCGACACGGTGGCGACGCCCATTGCCCCAACCTCAACGCAGGTCCCGCTTGCCGTCGTGCAGACGCTGTCCGTGATCAGAACCCGCCCCCCGTCGTACACCCACAACTCGCCTAACGCGCTCGGCTCGAAGGTTACCCCCTCGAAGGTGACGTCCTCTGCTGTCGCCGTTACCCAGACAGAGACGTTGCTGAGACGGCTAGAGAGGATATTCACGCCGTCACCGCCCCCAACGATCTCCAGCGAGCCGCGGTTGAAGTCGACAAATTGGACATAGGCATCATTCGTCACACGCACCTGCGCGCGATCGAGGACAATAGGATGCCCGGTGGACCCCGCCATGGCATCAGCGGCTG
>Ga0334892_1002475_pt1 | contig 13116 bp, 2 predicted proteins | sample GraSluR3_MG_4_FD_207213 | JGI IMG/M metagenome (GOLD analysis project Ga0334892, IMG submission 207213) | Sludge microbial communities from methane-producing bioreactor in Wageningen University, Netherlands - Granular Sludge_15_04-R3 | ecosystem: Engineered > Bioreactor > Anaerobic > Unclassified...
CAGGTATCTATTTCTATCGTATGTCAACCCCGACATATAACAAAGTACACAAGATGATGCTGCTGAAATAATATCGGCCGTGTTATCATAAACATAAAGAGCCCGGTATTTTCCCGGGCTCTTTTTTTATCACCCCATCACCTTGTCACCTTGTTACTTTGTCACCTTGTCACCCCGTTACCCCGTCACTCCATCACCCCATCACCCCGTCACTTCGTCTCTCCCTCTCTCAGTCTCTCAGTCTCTCAGTCTCTCAGTCTCTCAGTCTCTCAGTCTCTCAGTCTCTCAGTCTCTCAGTCCCCTGATCTCCCCGCTTACCCTGTGTAATTGTTTTTTTCTACTACATCAGGGTCACCCCGCCTGCCCTGTGTATTGGTTTTTTCTATTACATCAGGGTCACTCCATCACTTCGTCTCTTCGTTACCCCGTTACCCCGTCACCCCGTCACCCCGTTACCCCATTACTCCATATCACCCCCACCAGCCACATCAAAGAAACCGTAACAAATTCCTTGACATAAAGATAAGCAATCCTTCATATAGAAAAGTTGAAGTATCCTGAAAGTTATGACTATTGGTGACGTAAGGAAAAACAACAATTGGCTTCATACTTTAACGGATTAAATATAAAAAAGAGAGGTTTGTTATGGAGAAGAGGGTTTTGATTGTAATAATGACTATTACAGTGTTCTTAGCTGCGTTTAATCTTTATGGTCAATCAAGGGTAACAGCTCAAGAGTTGTATGATTATGGCGGATTCTATCCAGAAAATGTTGTTTATCCACCTGATGATGGTTCTGTCTATTTCCTTGCCTGGATACCAGAGATTGGAGATCAATGGGTTCAGGATAGTAGAATTCATGGTAATATTGGAGCTTTGGCAAATATCGAGCAAGGACGTTTCTTGTGCAGGTTCAATCTGGGAAATTTTACTTCAATTGGAGCACCGAGGAATTGGTTGCAATATGATACAGTAATAATGGAAATTTATCAGGAAGGGACAGATAGATGGGCAAGAAGAGAATTTATTATAGATCCTGATGTATATCCTCCCGGTCCAATAATATTCTTCGATGAAGATGCTCTCGCATTACAGGAACCTCCGGCAGTGGCATTTGATTCAAGGCCACCAGTACTCGATACGATAACAACTTCAGCTACTGTAATGACCGGATATCCCGATGAGGGTGTGTACAGGGCCAATAACTGGGAGTTGAATGATTACTGGGAGATTTCCTTTTCCACTGAAGGTATGGAGAATCTGGAATTAAGCTCTCAGCTAAGAAGACAGATGGATTCAGATTTTTTCATCTTTGGCCCCAGGGATTTCAGAACATTTTACAGCATTGACAGTGGTTTGAATTGGATACAATTTCCTATATCTGACTGGACTCTACCTAATAGTGAAGATTGGTTAAACATTGAATACGAATTACCAGAAGAATGTAATGATCAAGAATTAGTAATGATTAGATGGTCTTTATATAGTATAGCAGGAATGATGAATGATGGTTGGAGTGAGATAAAGGATGTAGTAGTCAGTGGCGAATGGTCTGTAGGCCCCAACCCAACTGTAGCAACTCAACCTCAGCCGTCTAACGGAGCAGAAAATATAGCGGTAAATCTGGAGCAACTGGCCTGGTCTTATTTCTCACAACCGCTCTATACTGACCCGGTTGGATTCAGGGTCTATTTTGAGGAAACCGATGTTTTTAACGAAGAGGATTTTGTCTGGGTAGAGTATATCGATGGGCAGAACAATTATACAACAGGGGAAATTCTGCCTGATATATTGGATTATGATACGACATACTACTGGAAGGTAGTTCCAACTACTATTGATCCCAATGAACCTCTGAGATTAACACGTGGCGATGCTGAGAACGTACCGGTCTGGTCTTTCTCGACAGCTGTTCCGTTAACCGAGTTTTTTCAAGATTTCGATGGAGTAACAACACCGAACCTCCCGGCAGGGTGGTCAGCGATAGTGGAATCGGAGTCGACATCAGCCTATGTCAGGACCTGGTCGGAAGGATCTGGTGCCAACAGTCCGATCTCTCCACCCAATCAGATACAGATGGCAACCGGGCCCGATTATCTGCTCGATCTGCTGCTAAGTGCCCCACCAGTAACCAATTTTGATCAGAACTACCTGAAATTCTGGGCTAAGATCAGCCTGGCCGGAAGATCAGGTGACCTGATCGTCGGAGTTATGACCGATCCGGGAGATGCTGATACATTTGTACCCGTTGAAACAATCAGTATAAGCGAGAACTCTGTGTATACTCAATATGGAGTTCTGTTCGATCCGGCCACACCGACACAGAATATTGCCTTTAAATTCGAAGCCAATGATGAGTTTACTACTCTCCTGATGGATAATGTCGGCTGGCAGATAGTACCTGAGATCAATCCACCGCAGGATCTGGTTGCCGCTGCCGGTATGGGGGAGGTTTTACTCACCTGGACAGCACCTGATACCGGTGACGTTCGTTCAACAGGTAACCGGGAGCAGGCAAGAACTCTCTCAGGTTATAATATCTATCGAGACGGTGTAATGATCAATACAGAAACTATTCTGGAAACCGAATATCTGGATACAGATGTCACAAACTTTGATACCTATCAGTATTACGTCACTGCCCTCTATCTCTATGGTGAATCAGAACCCTCCAACATAGTAGAGGTTATGCCTTTCGATCTTCTTACACCACAAAATCTGACGGTTTCTACCGAAGGTTTGCTGGTTATGCTCGACTGGGATGAACCTGCTCTGCCGACTGTCAGAACTACGAGAGCTGGTGTTAGTGGCAGCGAAAGCAGGAGAGATATACAATCCGGTCAGCGAAATACCCGTTTCGAGTTAGAGGGATATAACGTTTATCGTGATGATGTAATGATCAATACCGAACTGGTACTTGCTACAGAATATGAGGATGCAGATGTCGAAAGTGGTGTAACCTATGAATATTATGTAACAGCTGTATATGACGAAGGAGAGTCTGAAGCTTCCAACGTTGTGGAAGCAACACCTTATATATTACACCCACCACTTAATCTGACCGCTCTATCCGGTGATGAGATCGTCTGGCTGGAATGGGATGAACCCGTCCTACCGCCGGCAACGCGAACCGTAAGCCTGGATACACGAGCCGGGATGACAAGAGAGACCCGCCTGGAACTGCTGGGTTATAATCTCTATCGTGATGACGTAATGATCAACACAAACCTCTTAACAGATACGGAATATGAAGATACGGATGTAGAGAATGATGTAACCTATGTATATTATGTTACTGCCGTCTATGACGAAGGTGAATCCGATCCGTCCAATATGGTGGGAGCTACACCTTACGCTCCGATCTATATGCCACCTGCTAATCTGACTGCTGAAGTGGTAGATGATGATAACGTCCAGCTGGAATGGGAAGCACCGGAACCGGAAGCCTGGATACACTGGGATGATGGAGTTAATTATACAGGTGTTGGAACCGGAGCAGCGCTGGTATTCAAAGCAGCTATTCGTTTCTCACCCGATCATCTGGCTGATATGAACGTGATCGGTAAATTCCTCCGTAAGGTCAGTTTCTATCCACGACAGGCAAATGCAACCTACACGATCAATGTCTGGACCGGTGGAACGGAAACAGAACCGGGGACATTGGTCACAGAGCAACCTGTAACCAATCCGGAGATCAATGCCTGGAATATAGTAGACCTCTTATATCCAGTGTATATAGAAGCCGAAGAATTATGGATCGGAATTCATATCAATACTCAGACCGGGTATCCTGCAGGAGCTGATGAAGGCCCGGCAATCGACGGGCTGGGTAATATGATGTATCTGAACAATGAATGGACCACCCTGCTCGAGGTAGCCCCAACACAGAATTACAACTGGAATATTCAGGGATATGTATCTTATGTTCCGGGCAGAGAGACCGTAGTGCTCGAGGAAATAAGGCCGGTTAATGATCAACGCTATGGTTATGTCGATCCTTCTACTATTCACGCCGATAATTATACAGGTTTCGATCCGGTTTCCCAGAGAGAGTTACGTATGGATCCTACCGGCTACGTTGTCTATCGCGATGGGGTTGAAATCGCCCAGTTAGCTGCCGATGTGCTGGCCTACTTAGATGAAGATCTGGGAGAGGGTGAATATGAATATTATGTAACAGCTCTCTATGATGATGTGGAATCAGAACCGTCTAATACGGTAGAGGTCACTATTGAGATGGAGATCCTGCCACCTGTCAATCTTACTGCTGAGGTAATTGACCTTGTTAATGTTCAGCTTGATTGGGATGAACCTGGAACAGCGACTGGTGAAATCGAAGAGCTGATCTATGACAACGATGGTAATTACACAGGCGCTTACAGCTATACCGGTTATACAATGGCAACACAGATGTCGCCCGCTGAACCGTGTCAGATACTGACACTCAGATTCTTTACTTCCGATACTGGTGATTTCAATGCTGAGGTTTATAACTGGGCAGGCACCCAGCCGGGTGATGACCTGTTATTCACTCAGTCCTCGGCAGCCATTGATGAGGATTGGGTAGATGTTGACGTATCAGGAGAAGACCTCTGGATTGATGGAGATTTCATGGTTGGGTTCGGATCATTAGCCCAGACACCGTATGTTGGTTATGATGGAAATCTGGACAATGGGCGATCCTGGGATCGTGATAATACATCAGGAGCCTGGGATCCGTGGAATGAGGCTTATCTGATCAGAGCTGTAGTGCTCTATCCCGATGGTAGGATCGCGGAACTGGCACCTGTAGTTAATCAGAGCATACCCAATCCGGTAGTTCAGGGTGAGAGAATGTCTGTCGCTGTCAGCGGTCAGAACAATACACCGGCTTACCGTGCTAATAGAGAACTAACAGGATACAGGGTCTATCGTGACGGCGCAGAGATAGCTGAGACTTCCGAGACGGAAACAACTTATTATGACGAAAATCTCGATGCCGGCCTGTATACCTATTACGTAACAGCTCTTTACGGTGAGGAAGAGTCCGATCCATCTAATGAGGTTGAGGTCGAGATCGTAGATAGTGCTGACGATGTTACTACGGTTCCGTTAGTTACCGCTCTGCGTGGTAACTATCCCAATCCATTCAATCCGGATACTACCATCGAGTTCAGCCTGCAACAGTCGGATATGGTAACTATCGGTATATATAACTCGAAAGGTCAGAGAGTTAAGACTCTTCTGAATGAGTTCAGGGAATCTGGTGAATACTCAGTCATCTGGAACGGCCGGGATAATCAGAACCGCGAAGTTGCTTCCGGTGTCTATTTCTATCGTATGAAGAGTGGTAGATATACCTCGACGAAAAAGATGCTGATGATGAAGTAAGATCAAAAACAGAAACTAATAAAACAAAAGCCCGGGTATGTAATCCCGGGCTTTTTTGTTTGGGGATTTGAGCCACCGAAAGGCACCGAAGACGCAGAAAGGTTTAAGCCCCGGCTGAAGCATAGCCTGGGGGGTTGAGTAAGCAGTATAAAACATTCATTCCCTTTAAAAAAAACTAAATTGCTTGTTAGCCTTTGATAGTAAAGAACCGGGTGATTTTGGAAGAAATTCTCGAAATTTTTGTGAAGCATATATATATAGAGGGGGAAAAAGATGATTGGAGTTGTCGAGATTCAGAATTTCAAAGTGACTGAGGAGAGAGACGTAACGAGAAGAATAGAATAACCGGGGTTAGAAAGTCGATAGCTAAATTTGAGGGAGAAGAAAAAAGATGATCATTGCAATTAATGGCGAAAGGTTTAATCGGAAGAAGGAGATGCAGGAGAAAAGAAATGAATGGGCGTTATTGATTTGTTACAGCATATCTGGTTTATTGCAGATTGCTCTTTACATACTATTGCTCTGCTGCTGGTTCCCTTTAAGGAAGTGTGATGGGGATAAGAAGATGAAAATCCTTGACAGATTAACTGTAATCAACAAAAAACATTCGATGATGAAACATAATATAGTCTACAATGCTTCGAAGGAAAACGGGTCAGGATTTAACAGGAGAGCCTGTAGTGAATCCTACTCGGGCAATATTGTTGAAAAGGATATTGAATCCCGTATCTTAGAGCTGAGACATCCCTCTGCTTTTCTATTATCACTATCACTAAAATCGTTATTGTTGAAGAACAAATCAGGAATCTTTACCAAACAACTTTAACGTCGTTAATATGAGAACTATTAAACACGACACAAACCCCCAAAGGAGATGAAGATGAAACGAAATCTAATCCTCACACTATTCCTGACAATTACGTTGGGAATTTTTGCGTCCACTCCCTTGCTGGCTGATTTCATTGAGATCGGGACAGGAACAGAGACAAATAATTATGTTCCTTTCTACGGATTCTATGATTATGGCTGGTCAAGGGTGATTTACCTGCAATCGGAAATCGGGCAGGATGTTGAGATCACAGAGATATCATATCATGTTGGCAATACGCCAACAAATTACCAGACTATCGATCAGATGATCTACATGAAGCATACAACTGATGCAGTTTATGCTACTGGTGATTATGTCGATACTACAGATTATACCCTGGTATTTGATGGCAGTCTTACCTGGGATGGAACCGGGTGGCATACGATCACACTCGATACCCCTTTCATCTATAATGGAATCGATAATCTGGAAATCTATTATCAAAATCATGACGGGGCATATGCAACCGGTTATCCCTCATTTACCTACACAGCACAAACGGATCGTGCTGTTTACAATTATGCGGATAATACATTCCCGACAGATGCAGGGAATACGGGTAGCTATGCAGTCAATATCAGATTGCATTATGAAGTGGCTGGTGCTCCGGGAGCACCCGCTAATCCTATGCCTGAAGATGGTGCTGATCAGATAGCTGTCGATACCGGTATAAGCTGGACTAATGGTGAATTGACCGAAGATGTCCAGGTGCTGGTCGACACTGTTAATCCACCGGTAGCACAGGTCTATAACGGCTCTGCAGTAACAAGCTTGACCAATATCGATATTGGTGGCCCGCTTGATGAATGGACTACCTATTACTGGCAGGTAATCGCCAGTAATGACGATTTTACAACCGAAGGTCCAGTCTGGCAGTTCGAAACAGTGTTACCTCCCGGTCTGGTAGAGATCGGAACCGATACAACTTCTAACTCTACGACAGGGCACCCCACACCTTACGGAACATATTACAAGAATCACAGAGTCCAATATCTTGTTCTGGCCAGTGAATTAACCGACTTTCCGGGCTTTATCAACAATGTTGCTTTCAATGTTGAAGCTCTTAACAACTGTTCACCAATGCCCAATTATCGCATCAGGATGAAGCATACAGATCAGACTGAATTAACCACAACATTCGAAGTTGGTGATTATGACCAGGTATGGCAGGATGATCTATTCATGCCCGAAGCTGGTTGGAATCAACATATATTCACCAATCCTTTTGAATGGGATGGGGAGTCTAATGTGCTGATCGATGTCGTATTCGACCTGGTTGATGATTATACACAGAATGCTTCTGTTTATTATACGGCTACAACAGGCTGGAATACATCGCTCTATTATCGTAGCGACTCACAACCGGCAGATCAGGCAACTACCGGCACAACTTCGATCAACAGAGCTAATATGTTGCTGGAGATTCAGCCTTATGTCGCTGAATACGATAATGATATGGCAGCGACTGATATCTCCGGACCTGAGGTAGTTAATATGGGCTCACCGGCTACTTATACCATTACTGTCCGTAACTGGGGTGAGTTTATGCAGAACGACTACACCGTGAAATTGATGAAAGAGGGTGGAGTTGAACTGGCTTCTACTCAGGTTACTGTACCTCTGGAATTTCTGGAGACGACTTCAGTAGATCTGGAATGGACACCCGCTATCCTGGAAGAAACTTATGTTTACGGTCAGGTAGTACTTACCGGTGATGAAAATCCTGCCAATGATGAGACCACACCTCTTGATGTTATAGTAGTAGGTGATGCACTGAGCGGAACATATACAATCAACTGGGATGGAACCGGAGACTATGATGAACTATCCTCTGCAGTAGACGATCTAATCCTCGTGGGTATAGATGGATCTGTCATATTCGAGATTGCACCAGGAACTTACATAGAGCAGCTTTATATACCAGAGATCAACGGTGCTTCGGAGTTCAATACCATAACTTTTACCGGTATGGGCCTTACTCCCGATGCGGTTGAGCTATCCTATGAACCTACAGAGAGTGCTGACCGCCATGTTGTTAGATTGGAAGGTGCTAAACACATCCGATTCGATAACATGAGCATAACAGCAGGTGACAATAGTGATTATGGTTGGCCTGTACATATTATGAGTAACTCTCAGGATATAGAAATCACTGACTGTGAAATCATCACAGTTGATACATCCACTTCCAGCAACTATCTCGGAATCGTTGTATCTGGTAGTAATACAAGTTATACCAGTGGAGCATCCAATGTCAGTGATATACTGATAGAGAATTGTACAGTTGTCGGAGGCTACTATAACGTAACTTTCAGAGGTTCCGGTTCTGATGATGCCGTTACAGGAATTCAGGCTCTCAATAATGAACTCCTCAACGCTTATTATGGTGGTTACTATGTCTACCACACCTCAAACCCGATTATTAAGTATAACTTGATGGATCTGCGCCTCGAGGGCTCATCTTCCTCACGTGGTGCATATATATATTATGTACACGATGGTATGGAATTTGCCTATAATACTATAATTAATGCTGCTCAGTACGGGATTTATGGTCTTTACTGGAATGGAACAGAAACTACCCCTAACTGGGTTTATAATAATCAGTTCGGTGGTGGTTTCAGCAATACTGGCAGCCTAGTTCGTGGTATCTACCTGGGTAGCAGTACCTCATATGTAAACCTTTATTATAATAGTTTCTACGTGGATAGTGGAACTGGTGCAGCTTTTTATGCTACTACCGGTTTATCCGAGCTGAGATCGGTCAACAATTCATTTGTTTATGATGGTCCCGGAGACGGTCATGCACTCTATTTATCATCGACTGACAGCGTCCTGGAACAAGATCATAATAACTATTATGCAGGCGGAAGTGCAAACTTTGTATACTACGGTACAGATGTAGCCGATCTCGCTGCTCTACAGGCAGTTAATATACCGGTAGGAAATGATCAGAATTCACTGCAGGGTGATCCGATGTATACAGGAACAACGAATCTTCTACCTTTCGGGCCACAGCTCAATGCAGCCGGAACCCCGATAGTCGGTATTGATGATGATATCGTCGGGACATTACGTGATGATCTGGAACCATGTATAGGTGCTTACGAATTTGAAGTTTCTGATGAACCTCAATTTTCGATCACTCCAGACCAGCATGATTTCGGAATTGTTCTCGTAGGAACAACTACACCCCAGGAATTCACGATAATGAATACCGGTGGCGGTGTCTTATCCCTGTCACCTGCAGATATATGGATTGGTGATGATGTTAACTTCAACCTGACCAATATCACAGAGGCTGTCAACCTGGCCAGTGGAGAATCTACTACGATCGAAGTTAGTTTCTCCCCATCTGACGAGTTGATATACACAACGACTCTGTTCATAGACGATGGTTTGACAGATACCAGAGTAGTAAATGAAATCCCCCTTTCCGGTGAAGGATTCGATGCTACAGTAACCGAATTCCCCTGGGATGAAGGTTTCGAAGATGATTTCCCACCGATTGGCTGGACTGTGGTCAATGGTATTGATGGTTCCTACTGGGAACAGAGCTCTGTTTCCAGTAATACCGGGTCTTATGCTGCCCGCTCCTATAACGGATCAGGCTCAAGCTATCTGGCAGACGAATGGATGATATCTCCTCCGATCGTTATGGATGATGGTGTAGAACTGTCATTCTACGGATATTCGAGTCAGGCACCTAATGGAGACAAGGAAAAGATGAGGATTATGATCCTTGATCAACCTTATTTCAATACAACCGACCTTCATGCAAATGCTACTCTTCTGACGGAAGAGTACTTCACTCAAACCTGGTCGGAATACACTGTCAGTCTCGGTGCCCACACAGGAACAAAGCATATAGCCTTTAATTACTACATAACAGAGAATGTTGGTTTCAACTGGATATACGTTGATGACGTCAATGTTGACCTATTACCGACCGATGCTATTCTTGGTGTAACTCCTGAAGAGGCTAACTTTACAGCTACTCTCGGTGGAACTTCTCTGCCAGTAACCTTTACATTATCAAATGTCGGAACTGGTACACTGTCAATAACCGACGGTGATATCATCATTACCGGTGATGATGCTGCTGAATTCTCGATGGAGGATGTAGTCTATCCAATCGAGTTGGCTGCTGGTGAAAGCAGTGATATTGAAATCGTTTTCGAACCGCTTACTGAGGGTGAGAAGACTGCGAATATCCAGATCACTCATACAGGTATTAATTCCCCAACCGATATCCCACTCTCGGGTTTTGCTTATCCGGAAAGTACGGTTATTTTCGGTGTTGGTGAGGAAGTGAACGGTACTACAACTGCAGCTCCGATCAATATATTCTATCGCAGCTTACGTGGTCAGATGGTCTACCATGCTTCTGAACTCCTAGCTGCTGGTATAGAGGCGGGTGATGCCCTGACTCACTTCGGATTCTATGTCGTTGAACCACCGCTTCATGATCTGCCTGACTTCCGAATCAGAATGATACATACAACAGCTGACGACAGTTCGGAACATATCGAGGTAACAGCAGCTAACAATGTCTACTTTAATACTGCTTATATGCCTGTAGAAGGTGACTGGGATCTGCTGGAGCTCGATGAACCATTTGTATGGAATGGTGTCGATAATATCTTAGTTGATACTGCATTTGCACAGGTACCTTCCTATAATTCATCCGGTCAACAACGAATCTATGATGTTCCTAACGGATTCAGATTCGTACGCTCTGACGGCTCTGATCAGTCGGAAAATACCACAACCACAACTTCGAGTAACAAACCTCAGGCTATAATGGTCTTTGGTGAAGTAATTCCTCCCGAATTTCCACCACCAACAAACCTGGTTGCAATACCTGGTGACGGTGTTGTTAATCTGGAATGGGATGAACCAGTTTTCCCAGACAGCAGAGCAACAAGAAGAGTGGAGACAAGAGCAGAAGAAAGCAGAGACAGAGAATTCCAGGGCTATAATGTCTATCGTGATGATGTTATGATTAATACTGCTCTGGTAACTCTGACAGAATATGAAGATACAGATGTGGTCAATGGAGTTACTTACGAATATTATGTAACTGCAGTCTATGATACAGGTGAATCAGATCCATCGAATTGGGTTCTGGCAACTCCGCTTACTACAATCAGCGAATTTCCTTATTTCCAGGATTTCGAAGACGGTCCACAGAGCTGGACTACCGGTGCAGTTTCCGGTAATGATCAATGGGAATTAGGAACACCTGCTCAGACCAATATCAATTCTGCCTATAGTGGAGTTAATGCCTATATGACAGGATTAACCGAAAATTATGAAAACAGTTCAAATTGCTGGTTGATGGCACCTGCTTTCGACTTCAGCGAGCTTGATAGCCCGATGTTCTCTGTCTGGCTCAATCTCTGGACTGAAAACAACTTTGACGGAATGATCCTGGAATATTCAATCGATGGTGGTAACACCTGGGTACACTTCATTGGAGATGATGGCTTCTACAATAATGATAGTACTTATGGTCCGATACCACCACCGAAATGGTCAGGACAGGTTGGAGAATGGGTTCTTCACTCTACCAGCCTCACAGGACTGGAAAACCAGTCTTCGGTTATGTTGAGATTCCGTTTCGGTTCAGACGGATCTGTTCAGTATGAAGGTATCGCTGTAGATGATGTAACCATCTGGGATGCCGGTGCTGTAGTACTCAATCCTCCACAAAACCTGACAGCAGAAGCTGGAGATGGTGTAGTCAACCTGGAATGGGATGCACCAGCAACTCGAACTCTGGAAACAGACACCAGAAGAGTTACAACAAGGTTCGAGAGTACACGTCGCTTACGTCAGGAACTGTTAGGCTACAACGTTTATCGTGATGATGTATTAGTAAATGCCGCTCTGGTAACAGAGACAGAATACGAAGATACAAACGTGGTAAACGGTGTTACTTATACTTACTATGTTACTGCTGTATATGACCTTGGTGAGTCTGAGCCCTCTAACGAGGTCGAAGCTACACCGGAAGGTGTAATCGAATTGAATCCACCAGAAAATCTCGCTTATGAGATAGTAGATAACGTTAATGTCCTGTTAACCTGGGAAGCACCTGCAGGCCAAACATTACATGAATTCCGTTATGATGATGGTATTCAGGATGGCCAGCTTGGCTTCCAGGGCGGAACTAATAACGGCGTTATGGGTTCTGTTCATAGTAATGATGCCGAAATACACGAAGTTCACTGGTTCACTACAGACGAAGGTGGTCCTCATGCAGCGGTCAATCTCTTTATCTTTGGCCTGAACGCTCAGGGCTTGCCGAACGGTAGTGACATTCTGTTCCAGCAGATGAGTATTCCCAATGTCGATATGCAGTGGAACGAATTCGTATTACCGGATCCTGTCAGTGCACCGAACGGTTTCATGCTCGCTATGAGCTACACCGGATTTCTTGGCCTGGGAACAGACGACGGTATAGGGGCACCCTGGGAATTCCAACCGAATACACATTACTTCTCAGCTGATTATACCGGGAACCAGTGGTCAACTGTCGAGAGTGCCGGCTTTGAAGCCAACTTCATGCTTAGAGCTTATGGCCACGATAACGGAGAACTGAGATTCAGCCGTGACCAGCTGGCAGGTAACACTGTTCAGGAAGGAATGATGCTGACTAACAGTGCAGGCAGGTCATATAGTTCAACCCCGATTAGTGCTGTTACTGATGAAACAAATACCATCAGAACCAACACCAGAGAACTTCTTGGATATAATGTTTATCGTGATGGTGTTATGATCAATACCGATCTGGTTGAAGAACTGGAATATCTCGATGAAGATCTGGAAGATGGAACATATACCTATCATGTGACTGCAGTCTATGATGA
>Ga0334892_1002479_pt1 | contig 13097 bp, 7 predicted proteins | sample GraSluR3_MG_4_FD_207213 | JGI IMG/M metagenome (GOLD analysis project Ga0334892, IMG submission 207213) | Sludge microbial communities from methane-producing bioreactor in Wageningen University, Netherlands - Granular Sludge_15_04-R3 | ecosystem: Engineered > Bioreactor > Anaerobic > Unclassified...
TATTTCCTGGGGTCGCTCTCGGCCACGCAGACGCGCTTCCAGGCGGGCGAGATCGCCATGATGGCCAGCCGGGGGAGCTCGCGGTGGCAGTTGCTGGGCATCTGGGCGCTAGAGTCCCTGGCGCTCCTGGCGGCCGCGACGCCCATCGGGTTGGGCGGCTCGCTGCTGCTGGCCCGCAGCATGAGCTATGCCGACGGGTTCATGTCCTTTGCCACGCGAGAGCCGCTGCGCGTCAGCCTGGCATCGGTGAGTTGGGGGCCCGTCCTGGCCGTCATCGACGCCAGCCTGGTGATCCGTCTGGCAGCCACCTGGCGCGCCTCGCGCACCACGGTGGTGGCGCACGAACGGGCGGACGGCCGTCGCCAACTGCTGGTCAACAGCGTCCGCCTCTTTTTCACGGCCATGCTCTGCCTAGTCACCTGGTACGCCTATCGCCAGCTCACCACGCGGGGGAGCCTGGCCGTCGCCGGCATGGACGTCCTCGATCCGCGCAACGATCCCCTGGTCCTGCTGGCGCCCACCCTGTTCGTGTTCACCGTGCCGCTGCTGGTGGCCGAGCTGTTCGTCTGGCTGATGGTGCCGCTGGGCTACCTTGCCGGCTATGTCCGGGGGGTCTCGGCCTACCTGGCCACGCTCAACCTGGCCCGCAGCGGCGGGCTGTATCGCGGCCCCATCTACCGGCTGGTCCTGTGCCTCTCGCTGGGCGTGTTCTATGCCTCGGCCGCCCGCAGCGCCGACGTCTGGCTGCTGGATCGCCTGCGCTACGAAACGGGCAGCGACCTCACCTTTGCGGTGGGCAAGCAGGAGGCGTCCGTCTCGCTGGGCATCTTTGGCGGCGGGGGGCAGGGATCCTCCGCAGAGGCTCCCTTTATGGTCCTGCCAACCGACGAGTATGCGGATCTGCCTGGCGTGAGCGCGGCCGCGCGCGTGGGCGAGTTCGAGGCGGCCCTGGCGGGAGGGGGTGACCTGCCGTATGTGCGCCTGCTCACGGTAGATCGCCTCGACTTTGCCGAGAGCGCCTACTTTCGCGATGACTATGCCCGCGCCTCTCTGGGCGAGCTGATGAACCGTCTGGCCACAGTCGCCAATGGCGTGCTGGTGCCCCGCAGCGTGGCGGCTCGCCTCAACCTGGGCGTCGGCGATCGCCTCCGAGCCAACGTCTTGGTGGCCGGCACCACCCGCCAGGTGTTCGAGTACACCATCGTCGGGCTGTTCGAGTATTTCCCCACCATGCGCTTCGAGGGCGACCAGATCGCCACGCCGGTGCTGGTCACCAATTTTCCCTTCCTCGAGATGAACACCAGCAGCCTGCTGCCGCACCAGATCTGGCTCCGTCTCGAACCGGGCGCGGACCCAGACGCCGTCCTCGGCGCGGTACGCGAGCTGGGGGTCACTCCGCGCGACATTGTCGTCTTGCCAGAGCTGGTGAGCCATGAAGCGAACCGGATCGAGCGCACCGGCATGTTCGGCCTGCTCACGTTCTGTTTCGTCGCCGCTGCCGCGCTCTCGGTGGCCGATATGCTCGTCTACAGCACGGCCATGCTGCAGGAGCGGGCGGTGCGGCACGCCGTGCTCCGCGCACTGGGGTTCCGCCAGCGAACCTTGCTGGATAGCGTCCTCCTGGAAGAGGCCGCTTCCCTGGTGTATGGGCTCCTGGCCGGGGTTGCGTGCGGCATCGCCTGCGCCCGGCTGTATGTGCCCTACTTTCCCCTCAGCGCCACGGCCGGGCGGCCCGTCCCGCCATTCATCCCGCTGCTGGATTGGGTCAGCACCCGCCAGATCGCGCTGGTGATGGGCATGGCGCTGTTGGCGGCGCAGGCGCTGGTGATGATCCGCATGATGCACACCCACATCTTTACGGCGTTGCGCCTGGGCAACCGCGTCTAGGCGCCCCTGTACGAAAGGTATCTGCCATGCAAGACCACCCACAGAAACCGATCCGCCGCGATCTATTCGCCGAGATCGCCGCGCGCCCGACGGACGACCCGCAGCCACGGGCAACCCGCGGCGACGCCCTGGTGACGCCAGCGCCGCCTGAACTGCCCGATGCCACCCTGCCGCTGGACGCCAGCCCCGCGCGCGTGGTGGATCCGCGGCCACGGCGCGAGACGCCGGAGGCCCTCCAGGAGGAGCTGGCTGGCTGGCGCGCACGCATGGCGCCCTTCCTACGTGATTGCGCTCCGAAAGCAGCCGACCGCCGCATCCGTACCCTGCTGGATCGCTTCGACTGGCGCCTGGGCGATGATGGCCCCTGGGAACAGGTCCAGATCCCCCACTATGGCCCGCCCATCGGCCGCGCCACCGCCACCTATCGCACGACCTTCGAGGTCAGCCCCGAGATGCTGGCCCTGGGGACGGTCTGGCTCTGCTTTGAGGGCGTGGACTATATCGCCCACGTGGCCGTCAACGGGACGCATATGGGCTCCCACGAAGGGTTCTTTGGCGCCTTTGCCTTTGACGCCACCGCCCACGTGCACGAGGGCGAGAACGAACTGGTCGTGCGCGTCGAGAACGACGCCATCATGATGGGCAACAGCAGTTGGGGCGAGGACGGCCACCTCTACGAGGGCGACAAGCTGTACGCGGCCACCGGCCCCGGGTGGGATCAGCCCGGCCTGGGCTGGCACCACTGCCCGCCCGGCATGGGCATCTACCAGCGCGTCTGGGTGGAGGCGCGCGACCCGCTGCACATCCGCGACATCTTTGTGCGCCCTCTGGCCAATGATGACGGCGCGCCCTCGGGCGAGGTCGAGGCCTGGATCGAGGTGCATAACGCCGGTTCGTTACGCCAGCCGGTGTCGCTGTCGCTGTCGCTCTATGGCCACAACTGGGAGGCAACGCTCCTGGAGGCTGAGGCCTACGAGCTGGGCGGGGCAGCGGGGCCGGGCGTGAACTACTATCGGCTGCCCCTGACCGTGCCAGACCCCCGCATCTGGTCGCCCGATGCGCCCTGGCTCTATCAGCTGCAGGCCCGCCTCAGCGATGAGGGAGGCCGCCCGCGCGACGTGGCCGCGCAGACCTTTGGGCTGCGCACGTTCGCCATGGAGCGCGACCAGGAGCCGCTGGGCCGCCTCTACCTGAACGGCCAGGAGATCCGCCTGCGCGGGGCGAACACCATGGGCCACCTGCAGCAGTGCGTCATGCGTGGCAACGAGGACCAGCTCCGCGACGACATCCTGCTCTGCCGCATCGCGGGGATGAACTATTTGCGGCTGACCCAGCGCCCGGTGCAGCCCGCCATCTATGCCATGTGCGACGCCCTGGGCATGCTCACTCAGACCGACCTGCCGCTCTTTGGCGTGCTGCGTCGCAACCAGTGGGTGGAGGCCGTCCGCCAGGCGGGCGAAATGGAGCGGCTGGTGCGCGGCCATCCCTGCAACATCATGGTCACCTATATCAACGAGCCGTTCCCCAACGGCAGCGGCAACCTGCACCGGCACTGCTCCCGCGCCGAGATGGAGGCGTTCTTCGAGGCCGCTGACCATGCCGTCCTGCTAGAGAATCCCGATCGCGTCATCAAGGCGGTGGATGGCGACTATGACCCGCCCGGCCCCGGCATGCCCGACAACCACTGCTACTGCGCCTGGTACAATGGCCATGGCGTGGACTTGGGCAAGCTGCATCGCGGCTGGTGGCAGCCGATCCAGCCCGGCTGGCGCTACGGCTGTGGCGAGTATGGCGCCGAGGGGCTGGACTATGCCGAACTGATGCGGCGCCGCTACCCGGCCGACTGGCTGCCCAGCACGGCTGACGAGGAGGCCGCCTGGACGCCCGACCGCATCTCCCAGGCGCAGACGGGACGCTTTCACTATATGTGGTTCGACACCCAGCACAGCGTGGACGACTGGAGCGCCGCCAGCCAGGCCCATCAGGCCTGGGCCACCCGGCTGATGACCGAGGCGTTCCGCCGCGATAGCGGAATGCAATCCTTTGCCATACACCTGGGCATCGATGCCTTTCCCGCCGGCTGGATGAAGACCATCATGGACGTCGAGCGCCGCCCCAAGCCGGCCTACTGGGCCTATCGCGACGCCCTCTCGCCCATCCTGACCAGCCTGCGCACCGACCGCTACGCCTACTGGAGCGGCGAAGAGATCGCGTTGGAGGCCTGGGTCTGCTGCGACCCCACCGATCCACCCACAGACACGCAGCTCTGCTACGAGATCGAGCTGGATGGCACCATCCTGGCCAGCGGACGCGCTCCGGCGCGCCTGGCCCCCTGCCATAGCGCCTTCCAGGGGTGGCTGCGGTTCGGCGCGCCCGACGTCTCCGGCCGCCGGACCATCGCCGTCCGCCTGGCCCTGGTTGACCAGCGGGGAACCACCATCCACGACACCGAGCTGGCGCTGGACGTCTACGCGCGGCCGGCGGTCACCGGCCGTCCAGTCGTGGCGCTGGATGAAGACGACCTCCGGGCCGCCCGCCTCCTCCACGAGCTGGGGATGCAGCCCGTCGACGCGGACCGCGCTCCGGCAGACGCCACCTACCTGGTGGGAGACGCCGCCGCGCTGCGCCGCCACGCCGACATGCTGGCCGCCGCGGCCGAGGCGGGAGCCGCCATCGTCGTCTTAGGGTTGCCGTCGGGCGAGCACGACCTGCTGGGGCAGTCCGTCGCCGTGAAGGCCTGCGGCATGAACGCCCGCCATTTCGCCTCGCGGGCCACCGGCCACGCCCTGGTGGCGGACCTGCGGCCCCAGGACGTCCGCTTCTGGTACGATGGCGATGCCGACATGGTGACGCCGTTCCTGCACGCCACCTTTGGCGGGGATGACGCCTCGCGAGAGGACTGGAGGAGCATCCTGGCCAGCGGCAACGGCGATTGGTCCAGCGGCTGGGGGCCGGCCCTGGCCGCTGCCGAGCGCACAGTGGGCCGGGGGGTGGTGCGGCTGTGTCAGGTAGATCTCGCCGGCCGCGTCCAGGGGAACCCAGTCGCCTATCTGCTGGCCGGGCGCCTGCTGGGACTGCTCCCTGCCCCGGCAGTATAGAACAGCAAGGAGACACCGCGATGAACGCACGCGAGCGCGTCCGCCGCGCCATCCACTTTCGGCGGCCCGATCGGATCCCGCACTATTTGCCCGATGGCGGCGAGAACGACATCCTCTGGCTCTGGCCGGAGCGACCGCCCGATCGCCAGGATTGGCAGCCCGTGAATGGCCGCCAACGCCGCGTCGACGCCTGGAGCGTGGTGTGGGAGCGCGCCAGCGAGGAGACCTTTGGCGAGGCCGTGGTTTGGCCCATCGCCGACATCACCCAGCAGGCCGCCTACGAGCTGCCCGACGTCAACAACCCGCGCTATCTAGCGGACGTGCGTCGCCGCATCGAGGAGAATAACGCCAGCGACAACCCGCGCTACTGCCTGGGGGTCATGCCCGCCTCGTCGTTGAACGAGGGCACCCATAACCTGATGGGGCTGGAGAACATGTTCCTGGCCTACCGCGAGCATCCCGACGAGCTCAAGGCCTGGATCGCCCGCCTGGCGGCGGCGCAGCGCGCCTCGATTCGGGCGCTGGCCGAGTGCGGCTGCGATGGCATCATGGGCTATGACGACTGGGGGCTGCAATACGGCCTGATGGTGCGCCCCAGCATGGTGGAAGCGTTCTTTGGCGAGCACTATCGCCGCAACTGGGCGCTGGCCCACGCGCTGGGCATGGACGTCTGGCTGCACTCTTGCGGTCATATCGTCGACCTGCTGCCCACCCTGGCCGATTGGGGCGTGAACGTCATGCAGATGGACCAACAGGAGAATATGGGGCTGGAGGCCATCGACGCCGCCGTGGGCGGACGGGTGGCCTTTTGGTGCCCCGTCGATATCCAGACCACCATGATCACCGGCGACGTGGCGGCCATTGAGGCTTACGTCCAGCGGATGATCCGCACGCTGGGAGGCCACAACGGCGGCCTGATCAGCATGGCCTACTCGACGCCCGAGGCCGTCCACCACACCCCGGAAAAGGTGGCCGCCATGTGCGCCGCCTTTCGCCGTCACGGCTGGTATCAGCGCCCCGCCGCCGATCACGAGGAGACGTCATGTTGAGCCAAGGCCCCGTCCAGCCCGATCTCGACCTGCGCGGTATGGTGCGCCGCCACCTGGTGTCCCGTTCGCTAGCCTGCATGGAGCGAGCCGCCGCCCGTCGCAGCGCGGTTTCCACCCAGAACGATGCCCGCGACTATGCGCGCCAGATCCGCGCCGCCCTGGCCCAGGTGATGGGCCCCCTGCCGCTGGGCAGTCAGGTGGAGGCCATCCGGCCCCGCCGGGTCAGCCGCCACGAGCGCGATGGCTATACGCTGGAGAACGTATTGTTCTGCTCCTGGCCGGGCTGGGAGGTCAACGCAACGGTCTATGTTCCCACCACGGTGCCCCCGCCCTACCCGCCCATCGTGCTGTCGGTGGGACACTCGGGCAAGCAGTTCGCCAGCTACCAGCTTCCCGCCCAACTGCTGGCGCACTGTGGCTATATCGTGATCACCTACGATCCGCCCGGCCAGGCCGGCGAAAAGCGGCCCGGCAACGACCACTTTGTGGACGGCGTGCGCCCCTATCTGGTGGGCCAGACCTCGGCACGCTACTTTGTGGGGGATGCCCTCCGCTGCCTGGATTACCTGGAGACGCGGGACGACGTGGACTGGAGCGGCGGGGCGGCCGCCACCGGCTGCTCGGGCGGCGGCAACACCACCATGCTGGCGGCGCTGCTGGACGAGCGCATCAAGCTCTCGACGCCTTCGTGCTGCGCCGCGCCCCTGGCCACGCTGGATATCGACCAGTGCTATGCCGGCTGCCCAGAGACGCACTATCCCGCCCGCTATGCCCTGGGCCTGGACGACACCGACCTCCTCGCCGCTGCGGCGCCCATGCCACAGCTCCTGATGACCGGCGCTCACGACGAGGTGTTCCAGCTCGCCGACGTGCGCGGGCTGGCGGCCGAGGTGGAGCGAATCTACCACCGCGCCGGCGCGCCCGACCGCTTTCAGTTCCTGGTGGACGACGGCGGACACGGCTATTCGCTGAACCAGGCTCGCGCCCTGGCTCGTTTTGCCAACCGCTGGCTGCGCGGCCAGCCCGATCGCCCCCTCAGCGACCTGCCCGACGAGGCCTACACGCTGGATCCGCCCGAGCTGCTCCGCTGCCATCCCCGGCAGGACGTGCACATGCGCTCGCTCAGTACGGTGCGCGCGCGCGAGCTGCGGGTTGCGCGCGCGCAGACGTTGCGCACGCCCGCCGAGGCCACCAGCGCCGCCCGCGCCCTCTTGCGCATCGGGGAACCGCCTGCGGCGCCTGCGGCTCAAGCCGCCGCCCCGTTCCGCGTCTGGACCCACATCTGGCAGGAGCTCCTGCTCGAGGCCGATGCCCCGGACCTGGCGCTGCCGGCCACCTTGCTCACGCCGGCCGAGGCGGGGCTCCACGCCGCGGTGCTCCACTTGGACGATCGCGGGCGCCACACCGACCTGTTGCGCCAGGGCCCGCTGGCCCAGGCCCTGGGCTGCCTGGGCGATCCGCCCTATGCCGTCGGGTTGACCGTCGACCTGCGCGGCTGGGGCGACTCGGCCCCCGCGCCCTATCCCTACGAGATCGCGAGCTGGGGCAGCCCCGATCGCTGCCTGGGGTACCTGAGCGCTGCCTTGGGCGACCCCCTGCTGGCCCAACGGGTGCGCGACGCGCTGGCCGCCCTGGCCTATCTGCGCTCGGTGCCGGCGGTCGACGGCCAGCGGGTGATTCTGAGCGGGCACGGCCTGGGTGGCGCGGTGGCGCTCTTGGCCGCGGCCGCCGATGGCCACGTCGCGGGTGTGGTGACGCAAAGCGCGCCCCACTCGTTCGAGGCGCTGGTGGCCGCCGAGCGACCGGCCTGGCCCGCCGACGCCTACCTCACCGATGCCCTGCTGCACCTGGACCTGCCCGAGCTGGCCGACGCCCTGGCCTGCCCCGTCCAGATCCTGGATGCCCGCGACGGCGAGGGCCATCCGGTCTCGCCCGCCGAGTCCCCTTCGCTGGGCGCGGCGGTTCGCGACCTGATAGAGCAGCTCGCCCAGAGCCACGGGAAGGAGAGCTAACCATGGATCTGGCCCAAGCCACGCCCTGGCTCGATCGCCTGGAAGCGCTGATCGACCGGGAGCACATAGAGCGCACCAGCGCGCTGCAGCGCGCCGCCTTTGGCTTTGAGCCCGTGCCGCATATCCCCACGGCCATCCTCTATTCCGTGCCCGAGGACGAGTGGCCGCGTTACAGCTTCCCCGAGATCTATGCGGACCCCGTCAAGATGCTGCTGCACGAGCTGGCCGACGTCTATGCCAGCGCCCGTCTCCAGGACGACCGCCTGTGCGGCATCCGCGCCAACTATGGCACCGGCATCATCGCCTCCATGTTCGGCGCGCCCACTGTCGTCTTTGAGGACACGCTGCCCATCGGGCAGGCCGTGTCGCCCGCCGCGCTGGAGACGATCCTCGAGAGCGACCCCCCCGGCCCGTACAGCGGCATAGCAGGCCGCGCGCTGGAGACGGTGGCCCTCTACCGCGAGGCCCTGGCTCCCTACCCCAAGCTCAGCCAGGCCGTGGGCTCCCAGATGCTGGACATCCAGGGCCCCTTTGACAATGCCACCATCCTGTGGGGCTCGACCATCTACTATGCCTTTTACGATGCCCCCGAGCGGGTCCAACGACTCATGGCGTTGATCGTCGATGCCATCCTCGGCCTGGTGGAGGAGCATCGCCGCCTGGACGGGCGCCCGCCCCAAGAGCACGACGGCGCCTGGCATCACCTGGGCGGCCTGTGCGTGCGTAACGACTCGTCGGTCACGTTGGGGCCCGCCCAATACCGCGAGCTGGTGCGCCCGCACGATCAGCGCCTGCTGGAGCCATGGGGCGGCTGGATCCACTTTTGCGGGCGCGCCGCCTGGTGGGAGGAGCTGCTCGAGATCCCCAACCTCCGCGGGATCAACCCGTACCAGGGCGAGTTCTACGACCTGCTGGGCATGTATGCGCGTTGCGCCGCCGCCAGGGTGCCCATCGTCCAGTGGACCACGCCGCTAGACGCCGCCTGCCGCGAGCGCATCCGCACGGGTTTCAGCCGCATCCTCTACGCCGCCGACCTGGATGCCGCCCAGCGCTTGCTGGAGCGGCTGCACGCCACCGGCCACGCCGACGGGGAACCCGGACTCACTGACGAGGAGACGCCAGCATGAGCGCACGACCGACCGTTTCTCCCTGGATTGCCGCTCCCGAGGGCGGCTGGACCGCCACCGCCTCCCTGCCCGCGGGCGACCTGCACCTGCCGGCCTATGATGGCCGGGTGGTGGGCGCGGGCGACCACCACGCGCAGCCCATCAGCGTGGGCACGCCGTTGCCGTGGCGGGCGCCCTTTGTCGTCGTCCAGTCGCCCGAGGCGGCCCATCTGCTGGCGCTGCGCGGCGGGCCGGACGCCTTCTCGCGGCTGCGGGCCACCCGCACCGACGGGGGCTGGGACCTGGCGCTCACCTGGCGCGAGGCCGCCTGGCGCGGCGACACATCGCCGCCGCCTGCGGTGCACCTGGCCGCCCATCCCACCTGGCGGGAGGCGGTCCGCGACCAGCGTGACTGGATGCAGCGGGCGCTGCCCAACCAACCCGTCGCCGCGCCCGACTGGCTGGCCGATTGCCCCGGCTGCGCCATGATCGAGATGTGGACTGGCACGGGGCATATCGTCAACGACTTTGCCGACACCGTGAACTTGATCGAGGCGCTGGCCCAAGCCGGCGCCCGCCCTAACACGTTGCTCTACTTTTGGGGGTTCCACGCGCCTTTTGATACCCACTACCCCGAGTATTGGCCCGCCGAGGAGTTGGGCGGCGCGGATGGCTTTCGCCGCCTGGTGGATGCCGCCCACGAGCACGGCTTGCGCGTCATGCCGCACTGCAACTGGTGGGGGCTGGACGGCCGTCTGCCGGCGTACGAAACGACCTATGCCGAGCATCAGGTCCGCAATCGCTCGGGCGAGCGGGCGGGGTGGCGCGAGGCCGGCGAGCCGCCCATCGAGTACATCCGCCCAACCTATGAGCCGTGGCGGCGCCACATCCAGGATCGGATCGGCCGCCTGGTGCACGCCTTCGACCTGGATGCCGTGTTCCTGGATCAGATCGGCGCCTGGAGCGACGACCCCGGCTGTGATTTCGCCACGGGTTCGCACCTGTACGCGCACGAGATGGCCGACGTCCTGCCGGGCGTGGCCCTGGGCGGCGAGGTGATCCAGGAGCGCTTCCGCGACCTGCCGCTATTCCAGATGTGGGGCACGCCCTGGTGTGGCTTGCGACCCGAGGCGATCCCCGGCCGCCAGACCGAGATCCTGGCCCTGCTCTTGAGCGAGGAGACCCGCTTTTTCGGTCACATGGGCACACCGGCGGGGGTCGACGCGCCCCATAGCTGGCCGGCCTACTACTGGTTCATCGAGCATTGCGGCGGACCCGCGCCAGCGCTCAAGGCCTCCGCCGCCTACCATCGCCTGATCGACGCCATCCCCTCGGTGCGCGTCCACCCGCGCCAGTTCGGGCTGGACGTCCACGCCCGCGCGGTCCTGGGCCTAGACTGAATCGCCACGCCGAGCGGCCCCAGCAACGCCAACACCGCTGGGGCCGCATCCGCTCCCCGGTTGACGCTCACCCCTCCTCCCCCTAGAATCCTCGGGAAGGAGGTTACCCTATGCGTCAGATTCGTCTTGGTCAGACCGGCTTGATGGTGCCCGAGGTTGGCTTTGGGGGCATCCCCATCCAACGCCTCACCCACGACGAGGCCGTGCGGGTGGTGCAGCACTGCATCGACCGTGGCGCCACCTTTCTGGACACCGCGCACGGCTATAGCACCAGCGAGGAGCGCATCGGCGCCGCTCTGCAGGGGCGCCACGAAGGGCTGGTGATCGCCACCAAGAGCCCCGCCCGCCAGGCCGAGCCGTTCCGCCAGCAGATGGAGCTGAGCTTTCAACGGCTCCAGGTGGGCTATATCGACCTGTTCCAGTTCCACAATGTCAGCGATGAGGCATCGTATGAGCAGATCATGGCCCCCGGCGGCCCCTACGAGATCGCCTGGCGCGCCCGCGACGAGGGCCGCATCGGGCACCTGGGCATCACGTCCCACACGCTGGACCTGGCCCTCGAGTTCGCCCGTTGCGGGCGGTTCGAGACCCTCATGTTCCCGTTCAACTTTATTACCGACGAGGCCGCCCACGAGCTGATCCCCCTCTGCCGCCAACACGACGTGGGGTTCCTCGCCATGAAGCCCATGGGCGGCGGCCTGCTGAGCGACGCCACGCTGGCCTTCAAGTACCTGCAGCAGTGGCCCGATATCCTGATGCTGGTGGGCATCGAGCGCTGCCAGGAGATCGACGAGATCGTGAACGTGGTGGAAGGCGCCGCTGGCCTCGGCGACGCCGATCGGGCGCACATCGCGGCCATGCGCCAGGAGCTGGGGCACCAGTTCTGCCGCCGCTGCGGCTACTGCCAGCCCTGCCCCCAAGAGATCGACATCACCGTGGTGATGACGCTCAAGAGCTGGGCCCAACGGATGCCACCCGGGCAGCTCTTTGGCGAATGGGGGCGCGATCTGATCGCCAGGGCCGAGACCTGCATCGACTGCGGCCAGTGCGAGGAGCGCTGCCCCTACCATCTGCCCATCCGCGAGATCATGCGCGAGATGATCCCCTGGTACCACGAGCAGCTCGCCCTAGAGCAGGCCCAGAGTTGAGGTCCCCATGCCGACGCTAGAGATCCGCCGACACACCAACCGGCAAAAGCCGGGCCAGCACCTCTCGCAAGAGGGGGTCAGCCTGGCGCGGCGCCTGGGCGAGGCCATGGGGCCGTTCGCCCGCGTGGTGACCAGCCCGGTGCCCCGCGCCTACGAGACCGCCCTGGCCATGGGGTTCGCCGTGGGTCAGCAGGTCGAGCTCCTGGCCAGCCTGCCCGACGACGCCGGCCCGTGGGAGGTTGGCTTTTTCGCATGGGGACAGCGCTACCAGCAGCAGCCCGCGGTGACGCGGCACGGCCGCCGCCTGTGTGACCTGCTCACCGGCATCGCCAAGGGCCTAGCCGACGATCAAGCGGCGCTGATCATCACCCACGGCGGCATCGTAGAGCTGGCGGCCGTGGCCTGCCTGCCCGAGGCGGATCATGCCGCCTGGGGCCCCGCTTGCGACTATTGCGAAGGCGTGCGCTTGACCTATGATCCCGCCTCTGGTTTCGTCGATTGTGCCATCTTGCGCGTCCAGCCGACGCGCTAGCAGGAGGAGCCCGCTCGCGATGAGCGGCCCCCAAAGCCACGCCTCTATGGGGGCATCCGCAACAGCAGCGCGTTTTCTAGCCGAAAGCGCCCCCTGGTTGTATGATGCTTGGCGCATGGAGGCCGCCGCTGGGCCCATCCATCGCAGAGAAAGCCCACAGCGGCAGGCCTGCCGCTGTTCATTCCATGCCAGGCGATATAGCGACACGCGAGGAGGAACGGGTGACAGAGGGTCTCTCTAGCCCCGAGATCATCGTTCGAACCATGCGCGCGGACGAAAAGCCGGCGGTGCGGCGGATCGCCTTTCGCGCGTTCTCGCTCTTGGCGCGGATCTTTTTTTCCTGGAGTGACACGGTGCTGGTGGCCGAGGGCGACGGTAAGCTGCTGGGTGGTGCGGTATTGGAGACCTTTGACCTGGGGCACCAGCGCAAGGCGGGCTTTGTCGCCTGGATCTTTGCCGATCCCACCGCTCAAGGCATCGGCGTGGGGCAGCGGCTGATCGAGGCGGCGCTGGCACATTTCGAGGCCGAGGGTTGCGACGAGGTGCTGGCCGGTGTGGAGGGCCACAACACCAGTTCCAGCAAGCTGTTTGCCACGCGTGGATTTGGTATTCTCTCGCCCGCAGCCCAGTGGCGGCGCTACGGTTGGCGGCTGCCGCTGGTGTGGTGGCACACGTTCCACGTCATGGACGTGGGGCACTTTATGTGGGGCCAGCCACCGGCCACCGAGCAGGACAGCCCCGCCGCCCAGTGGGGAGCGACCCTATTGGCCAATGTCCTGCTGGCCTGGATTGGCGTCCGGGCGTGGGGCGCCGGTAGCTGGTTGCCTTGGCTCGCGGCAGCGGCGGCGACGGTTGTGCTGCTAGG
>Ga0334892_1002484_pt1 | contig 13065 bp, 11 predicted proteins | sample GraSluR3_MG_4_FD_207213 | JGI IMG/M metagenome (GOLD analysis project Ga0334892, IMG submission 207213) | Sludge microbial communities from methane-producing bioreactor in Wageningen University, Netherlands - Granular Sludge_15_04-R3 | ecosystem: Engineered > Bioreactor > Anaerobic >...
TTCTATCTGGATTCTTTAATTCGATTGGAATCGAGGATGCTCATGTGGTATTGAGATCAGTTGACAAGCTGGAAAAGATCGGCATGAAAAAAGTTGAGGAAGAGCTTGAAGAGAACGGATTGACCAAAGATCAGATAACTAGCATAAAGAGGTTTATATCCATTAGTGGAAGCAATGATGAAATAGTTGCTTCATTGACCGAAATGGGCATTGAAAACGATCTTTTCAAGGAAGGTCTCGATGAAATAGCCACAGTGGTAAAATATCTAAGGTTGTTTGGAGTTCCGGAATCCAACTTTGCAATTGACCTTACCATTGCTAGAGGCCTGGATTATTATACTGGAACGGTATATGAAACATTACTCGATGAATATCCATCAATCGGAAGTGTATGTTCAGGTGGTAGATATGACAATCTGGCTACCTACTACACAAAACAGCAGCTTCCTGGTGTTGGGATATCAATTGGTCTGACGAGATTGTTCTATCAGCTAATGGAAGCTGGAATAATAAATACCCAGGAGAATTCACTTACAAAGGTTCTTGTAATTCCCATGGAGGGCTACATGGATGAGTCGATAAAACTGGCTGCTGCATTGAGAAAAGAGAACATTTTCACACAGATATATCTGGAGGAGACTAAATTAGGCAAAAAGTTCAACTATGCGGACAAGATGGGAATACCTTTTGTTATTGTCATAGGTGAAGAAGAGAAGAAGAGTGGAGAGTATACACTGAGGGATATGAAATCTGGTGAACAGACCAAGTATGACATGAGTACCTTACTGGAAGTTTTAAAGTAACACATTTGTGGTATATACAATAATAGCTTGACAATGATGTACAGAATTGTTAAAATCTATCTAATTAAAAATAAAAGGTGTCGATGGGAAGAGTATGTTGACAATAATTGTCAGAGAGAGAGAACCCAGGCTGAAAGTTCTCTTCAAGAATGTTGACCGAAAACCACCCCGGAGCCGTACCTGAAAGGGTAGCCGCCTAGAGGCGTTATTTGAAATGAGTATAAATTAGGGTGGAACCACGGTCTTTCGTCCCTACAGAAATGTAGGTATGAGGGACCTTATTTTTTTAAGGAGGGAAAAATATGATTAAGATTACTTTGCCTGATGGTTCAGTGAGGGAGTATGAGGACGGTGTAAAGGTTTATGATGTAACAGCAGATATTTCTGAGGGCCTTGCAAGGGTTGCCATGGGAGCTGTGGTGAATGGCAAAATAATGGGAATGCAGGAGACGATATCGGAGGATTCAGATTTTAGGGTCGTAAAATTTGAGGATCCTGAAGGAAAGAAAATTTTTTGGCATACTTCTGCCCATATAATGGCACATGCAGTTCAGAACCTTTTCCCAGGCGTTAAGTTTGCAATTGGACCTGCAATTGAAAATGGATTCTATTACGACTTTGATACTGAGCACAGGTTTACTCCAGAGGATCTGGAAAAGATTGAGGATGAAATGAAGCGCGTTGCAAAGGAAGGGCATGTACTTGAAAGATTTGAAATGCCGAGAAATGAAGCATTGGAGTTTTTCAAGGAAAGAGGAGAGGAGTACAAGGTTGACCTAATTGAAAATCTCCCTGAGGATGAGATCATCTCTTTCTATAAACTTGGAGAATTCACTGACCTTTGTGCTGGACCTCACCTATACGATACAAAAAAGGTTAAGGCAATTAAGCTAATGAGCATTGCTGGTGCATACTGGCGAGGTGACGAAAACAATAAGATGCTTCAAAGAATTTATGGAACAACCTATGAAAAGAAGAAGGATCTTGAAGAATATCTGAATAGACTTGAAGAAGCAAAAAAGAGAGATCATAGAAAGCTTGGCAAGGAACTGGATCTTTTCAGCATGCAGGAAGAAGGCCCTGGATTTCCATTTTTCCATCCAAAGGGAATGGTTATTAGAAACATATTGGAAAGCTTCTGGAGAGATGAACATACAAAGAGAGGATATGGGGAAATAAAGACACCTCTAATTCTAAATGAAAACCTATGGCATCAATCAGGTCACTGGGATCATTACAAGGAAAACATGTACTTTACAACAATTGATGAGGGTGCATATGCAATCAAACCCATGAATTGCCCAGGATCAATACTTGTTTACAAATCAAAGATGTACAGCTATAGAGACCTTCCACTAAGATGGGGGGAACTGGGACTTGTTCATCGTCATGAGCTTTCAGGGGCCCTTCATGGTCTTATGAGGGTTAGAAGCTTCACTCAGGATGATGCTCACCTTTATATGCTTCCATCCCAGGTTAAGGATGAACTGAAGAAGACGATTGATCTGGCAGATTATATTTATGATGTTTTCGGCTTCAAGTATAACATTGAACTGTCCACAAGACCTGAAAATTCAATGGGAACTGAAGAACAGTGGAATCTTGCAACTGATAGCCTGAGAGAAGCTTTGGAGGAAAAAGAGATATCATTTAAGATAAACGAAGGTGATGGGGCATTCTATGGTCCGAAGATTGATTTCCATCTAGAGGATGCAATCGGAAGGACATGGCAATGCGGTACAATACAGCTGGATTTCCAGATGCCAGAAAGATTTGATCTGACATATGTGGATCAGGACAATGAGAAGAAGAGGCCTGTAATGGTCCACAGAACAATACTTGGAAGTATGGAAAGATTCATGGGAATCCTGATTGAACACTTTGCTGGGAAGTTCCCGGTATGGATTGCGCCTGTTCAGGCTACAATTCTTCCAATATCAGACAAATTTAACGATTACGCCAAAGAGGTGGCTAAACAGCTGGAGGAAAAAGGGATTCGTGTTGAGGTCGATGAAAGAGCGGAGAAGATTGGATATAAGATCCGTGAAGCTCAGATGCAAAAGCTACCTTATATGCTAATTGTAGGAGAAAAAGAGGTTGAAGATAGGCTTGTATCAGTGAGAAAGAGAGATCAGGGAGACATGGGTCAAATGGGTATGGAAGCCTTCATCGAGCAGATAATGGAAGAGGTTGAGACTAAAGCCAAATAGACCGGAGGTACAGGATGGAGTTTAAAGATACAATAAGTAAGCTTGAACCTGAAATAGTAAAGTCAATCCAGGAGGCAGTTAGGATAAAGTCAGTAGAGGAGGAGCCACTTCCAGGGATGCCCTTTGGAAAAGGCTCCTACATGGCTTTGGATTTTATGCTGAAGCTTGGTGAAAGCATGGGTTTCAGCACCAAAAATCTGGATGGTTATGCAGGGCACATAGATTTTGGTGAAGGTAATGAGACAGTGGGTATTCTAGCCCATGTGGATGTTGTCCCTGAGGGTGACGGTTGGACATACCCACCATATGGTGGTGAAATTCACGATGGAAAGATATTTGGGAGAGGTACAATGGATGACAAGGGTCCCGCAGTGATTGCTCTATATGCTATGAAGGCATTGGCTGATAGTGGAGTAATCCCAGGTAGAAGAATCAGACTGATTCTTGGAGCAAATGAGGAAAGTAGATGGGAGTGCATGAAGCATTACTTTGAAAATGAGGACCCTCCAACCATGGCCTTTACTCCAGATGCCGATTTTCCTGTAATCCATGGTGAAAAAGGGATTACAGGCTTTGACCTTAAGTTCCCATATAAGGGGACAGAGAACAGTGACATCACTCTTCTTGACATAAAGGGTGGTAATGCAACCAATATGGTTCCAGACAGGGCCTGGGCCAGTCTTAATGTAAAGGACAAAAGCCTATTTATTTCACAATTTGAAGATTACATCAAGAATAAGGATTTTCAAATTGACCTTGAGGAAACATACAAAGGCTTTGAGGTTACGGCTAAAGGGAAATCAGCTCATGGTAGCACACCCTCCAAGGGTGAAAATGCAATAAGCTATTTAATGGACTTCCTTGGGTTTGTATACTCCGGGCAGTGCCCTGTTTGCAGATTCATAGACTTCTATAATAATAGAATTGCATTTAAACATCATGGGGAAGGAATAGGTTGTGCTCTGGAAGACGAACTTTCAGGGAAACTGGACTTCAATCCTGGCCTGATAAGCTATGATGGCAGCCATATAGTACTTTCTGTCAACGTAAGATATCCAATAAGCAGCTCCGCAAAGGAAGTGTTCATTGGAGTAAGAGAGAATATCAAGGACACTCCCATTGATCTAAAGGAAGGTGCGATAGATTCCAAGCCCTTGTATGTGCCAAAGGAAAATGAACTTGTGAAGACCTTAATGAAGGTATATAGGGAAAAAACAGGAGATCTGGACTCGGAGCCCATAACAATAGGGGGAGGAACCTATGCTAGGGCCATGAGTAACGCAGTGGCTTTTGGGCCGGTGTTTCCTGGCCAAGAGGAGTTGGCCCATCAGAAGGATGAGAATATCACCATTGAAAACGTAATAAAGCTTACGGAAATCTATTCTCATGCACTTTATGAGCTTGTTCAACAATAATGTTTGACAAATATATGATGATGTCATATAATGGTTAAGGAATTGAATATATAATTCAAAGTAGAAGTTCCGCTTCTCACCTTATAGCTGCGGCTCATAGGGTTGACAGAATTAACCTGTGAATTTATAATTTAACAGGAGTTGCCATGCGATGGTATTTGAGCGGACATTCTATGTCCGCTTTTTTAATTTATTTTTTTAAACTACAGGAGGTGTAGGATTATTAAAGAACTTCAAATCAACGAAGAGATAAGGGAAAAAGAAGTTAGACTTATTGATGTGGATGGTAGTCAGCTAGGTGTGGTGCCACTTAAGAAGGCATTGGATGTTGCATTCGAGAGAAGACTTGATTTGGTAAATGTTGCTCCAACTGCAAAACCAGCAGTGTGCAGAGTAATGGATTACGGAAAATACAAGTACGAAATGGCTAAGAAGGAAAAAGAAGCCAGAAAGAATCAAAAGATTATCAACATAAAGGAAATAAGGTTAACACCCAATATCGAAACTCATGACTTGAATGTTAAGGCAAACCGGGCTATCGACTTTCTTAAGGATGGCGATAAGGTAAAGGTTTCAGTTAGGTTCAGAGGTAGAGAGATGGGCCATACTGAAATGGGAAAAGAAGTATTGGATGAATTTGCCCAGCTGACGAGCGAAGTTGGGAAAATCGAAAAAGAAGCAAAGCTTGAGGGCAGAAATATGGTTATGTTCCTTATGCCCAAAGCAGACTAAGTTAGGAGGAATTGGACAATGGCAAAGATGAAAACACATAGAGGCTCAGCAAAGAGATTCAAGAGAACCGCTTCAGGTCTTCTGAAGAGATTTAAAGCTTATAAGAGCCACAAGACTGGAAAAAAATCACCTAAAAGAGTGCGAAACCTTAGGAAAGGTGCATACGTAAGCAAGGGAGATCAAAAAAGAATCGATTCAATGCTACCATAGTATTGAGAAACTTATATAGGAGGCGTGTACAATGGCAAGAGTAAAAAGAGGCGTTAATGCCAAAAAAAGACATAAGAAAGTGTTAAAGGCAGCAAAAGGATATTATGGTGCAAAGAGTAAGCTTTTCAGACCAGCAAACCAAGCTGTTATGAAATCATTAAACTATGCATTCATAGGACGTAAACAGAAGAAGAGAGAGTTTAGAAAAATGTGGATTGCAAGGATTAATGCAGCTGCAAGAATAAACGGAATGAGCTACAGCAAGTTTATAAGTGGACTTAAAAAATCAGGAATCGAAGTAAACAGAAAAATGCTTTCAGAAATGGCTATACATGATTCAGAAGGCTTTGCTAAACTTGTAGAGATAGCAAAGGAAGCATAAATGCAAAAGTTCCATTAGGAACTTTTTTTGCATTTATAGCAATAATTTTCTACATACATAATGGAGGACTATTATGTCATACATAAAAGAAAGACTGTATTTATTTGAATTGAACCCTCCGAGGGTACTTGCACTTGGATTTTTTGTGTTAATATTGATAGGGTCAATACTACTTAACCTTCCCATAGCATCAGCTGATGGCAATAGCATAGGTATTTTGGACGCACTGTTCACTTCAGCTTCTGCTGTATGCGTTACAGGCTTGATAGTAGTCAATACCGCAACCCACTGGTCGATGTTTGGTAAAGTTATAATACTCTTGTTGATTCAGATGGGTGGCCTTGGAATTATGACCATGGCAACCATGGTCGCCTTGATAATGGGCAAGAAAATATCCCTCAAGGAGAGGCTGATTATCAAGGAGCAGTTGAATCAGGAGACGATGTCAGGAATGGTAAGGCTGATTCTATACGTATTGGCAATGACCTTCAGTATAGAGGCTTTAGGAGCAGTTCTGCTATCATTTAATTTTATACCTGAGTATGGTGTTGCTAAGGGGATTTGGTTTTCAGTCTTCCACTCCATATCAGCTTTTTGTAATGCAGGGTTTGATATCACCGGAAACAGCTTTATGTCATACACCGATTCACCGATCACAATCCTGACACTAAGCGCATTGATAATAGTGGGAGGTACTGGATTCGCAGTTCTCAACGATCTTGCCAAGCATAGGAGATGGGTTAGATTAAGCCTCCATACCAAGCTTGTGGTAACCATGTCCTTTGTGCTCTTGCTGATTGGAACCTTATTTATCTTTATTCTAGAGTATTCAAACCCTGAAACATTAGGCCAGATGACCTTTTGGGAAAAAGTATCATCCGCTTTTTTTGCTTCAGTTGTTCCTAGAACCGCTGGATTCAATTCAATTGATACAGCGGCACTTAGGGAAAGCAGCGTGTTTCTTACCATAATCCTGATGTTTATTGGAGGATCGCCAGGCTCAACTGCCGGTGGAGTTAAGACAGCTACCATAGGGGTTGTCCTAATGGCTACAATAAGTATTATTAGAGGGGAAAAAGACATTGAAATGTACGAAAAGAGACTAAATCAGGAGACGGTGTTCAAGTCCTTGGCAATAGTAACAGTAGGGATGGTTATGATTGTCCTGATATCATTTTTACTTACTATCACAGAGAGTAAGAATTTTCTGGATGTACTTTTTGAGGCCACATCTGCCTTTGCAACAGTTGGTCTATCAAGGGGAATTACATCAGAGCTCACTGGATTGGGCAAGGTAATAATCATCGGTACGATGTATGCAGGAAGAGTCGGACCACTTACAATGGCTTATGCCATAGGATATAATAAAAAGCATAAGAGATATAGATATTCAGAAGGACATATATCAGTTGGATAGGAGGAAATTGGATGAAGTCTTTTGCGGTAATTGGGTGCGGTAGATTTGGTTCAGCAGTTGCAAAGACGCTGTTTGATCTTGGTAATGAGGTTTTGGCAATAGATGGGGACATGGATGTCGTTGACAATATAGCCGGGCACGTCACCCACGCCATACAGGCAGATGTCATGGATGAAGGTGTTCTAAAGGAGCTGGGTTTAAGCAATTTTGATGTAGCAATAGTAAGTATAGGATCCGATTTGCAGGCATCCATAATGGCTACATTGATAGTTAAGGAGCTGGGTGTTAATAAGATTGTCGCCAAGGCACAATCTGAGCTTCATGGCAAGGTTCTTAAGAAGATAGGAGCAGACAAGGTCATATTCCCAGAAAGGGACATGGGGGTAAGGGTCGCACACAACCTGACATCCAACAGTATAGTTGACTATATTGAGCTCTCTCCGGATTACAGCATACTTGAAATAGAAGCAATCCCAAAATGGTATGAAAGAAACCTTGAAGAATTGAGGCTTAGAAATAAGTACAAGGTAACTGTCATGGCGATTAAACGAGGGGAAGAGGTAAACGTGTCTCCCGGTCCCAAGTTCCAAGTCCAAAAGGGGGATATACTTGTTGCATTGGGAGCTTCGGAAGCGATAGATCATATTGCGGAGGAAGCGGGTGAGTAAACATGATTGAAGTGACTTCTTCAAAAAATCCTTTGCTTAAGGAGATCAAGGCCCTGGATAGAAAAAGGTATCGTTGGGAGCAAAAAAAATTCCTTGTGGAAGGAATAAAGTCGGTAGGAGAAGCCCTTGAAACGGATGGTTTGTCAACCAAAGTGATCTTCACAGATTCTCTTGCCAGCAATGATAAGGGTGAAACGTTGTTCCATACACTTAGTGGTATGTCAGATTCAGTCTATATGCCAGAAGGATTGTTCAAGACCATTTCCAATGTGGAGAATTCACAGGGGGTTTTGGCAACTGTTAATTTCATCCCAAAGGGGATTGAAGAGATTCCTAAGGAAGGGATTTTGATATATTTGGATGGCTTACAGGACCCTGGAAATCTGGGTACGATAATCAGGTCGGCTGATGCATTTGGAATCAGCGGGATTGTCCTTGGAGAAAACTGTGTAGACCCCTATAATCCAAAGGTTGTGAGAGCTACGATGGGATCCATATTCAGGGTCCCTCTATACTTTCAAAAAAGCAATGAAGACTTTTTTGACCAGATATCTGATGATAGAAGAATACTAGCCACTTCACTTGATAATGCAACCCTATTGAACTCGATCAAATTCAGCAAGAAAGATGTAATTGTAATTGGTAACGAGGGGCACGGTGTTTCTGACCATATTCTTGAAAGATCGGATTTGAATATTGTCATTCCAATGGTGGGTAATGCAGAATCACTTAATGCAGGAGTGGCAGCATCCATTATAATGTATGAGACTAGTCGAGAACTTATTAAATAGGTTGAGTTTTCGCCATTGTGGTGCTATAATTTAGTAAATAATCTGAAATTTCATTATAAATAAATTTGAAAGGAGCCTATTATGAAGGAGAGATTGGAAGCCTTGAGGGATGCGGCCTTCAAGGAAATACAGGACAATATAGATTTAAATGAGCTGGAGGAGCTTCGAGTTAAGTTTCTCGGCAAGAAAGGCGAAATAACCAAAATTCTAAGAGATATGGGCAAGCTATCAGCTGAAATGAGACCAGTAATTGGTCAAATGGCTAATGAAGTGAGAGCTGACCTTGAGAATAAAATAAACGAAACGAAGGAGATACTCAAAACGAAAGCCAAGGAGCAACGAATTGACTCCGAGACAATAGATATAACAGTAAATACCAAGGATATCAAAAGGGGTCATAGGCATCCTCTAATCCAAACTGCAGAAGAACTGGAAGACCTATTTATATCAATGGGATTCTCAGTGGTCACAGGTCCTGAAATCGAAACTGTAGAAAACAACTTTGATGCTTTAAACTCGCCTGATAACCATCCATCAAGAGACCTTTCAGATACTTTCTATATTAATGATGAACTGCTGTTGAGAACTCACACCTCACCGGTTCAAATAAGATCAATGAAGAAGTACGGAGCACCCTTGAGAATTGTTTCGGCAGGTAGAACATTCCGTTACGACGATGTTGATGACACCCACTCACCAATGTTCCATCAATTAGAGGGCTTGGTTGTGGATGAAAATATTTCAATGGCCAATTTGATTCATACTTTGGATATATTCATCAAGGAGCTTTTTGGTGATGATATGAAGACACGATATAGACCACATCATTTTCCTTTTACTGAGCCTAGCGCAGAAGTTGATGTAACATGTATCGAGTGTAGGGGAGAAGGCTGCCCAGCTTGTAACTTCACTGGATGGAGCATGGAGCTATTAGGATGTGGAATGGTGCATCCTCAGGTTCTTGAGAATTGTGGGATAGATTCTGAGAAGTATACAGGTTTTGCGTTTGGCATGGGAATAGACCGAATTGCCATGGTCAAGTATGGCATAAAAGACATTAGACTTTTATTTGAAAACGACAATAGATTTCTTGAACAATTCTAGGGGGTATTGAAAGGATGTTATTACCAGTTAATTGGCTAAAAAAATATGTTGACCTGAGCATTTCTTCAAAGAAGATCGCCGATGGTCTTACTTATTCAGGATCACACGTTGAATCCATAACAAACATGAACAAGGGAATTGAGAAAGTTGTGGTTGCAAAACTAGAAAGCATCGAAGAGCATCCAAATGCTGACAAATTGTTGGTATGCAAGGCTAACACAGGAGAGGAAACTTATACAGTTGTGACTGGAGCAAAGAATCTCAAGCCTGGTGACTTCGTACCAATGGCTTTGCCAGGGGCAAAACTCCCAGGAGGCATCGAAATTGGGGTTACCGATTTTAGAGGTATAGAATCACAAGGAATGCTGTGCTCTTTAAGGGAACTTGGTTATGCTGACAATGTAATACCAAAGGAGATGAGAGATGGAATATTTGTTTTTGACAAGGAGTATGAGCTTGGTAAAAACGTAGTTCCTCTAATGCAGCTTGATGACGATGTCATTGAGTTTGAAATTACACCAAACAGACCGGACTGCCTAAGCATATATGGAATGGCAAGGGAAGCGTCTGCAACATTTAAGGGAGAGTTAAAGGAGCCTGAAATAGAAATTGATAATGAAGTGGACGACATACATGAATATACTAATGGAATAGAAGTGCAGACACAAGCCTGCAGAAGATATTATTCAAGGGTAATTAAGGATGTCGTAATTAAGCCATCACCTCTATGGATGCAGACAACCCTCATGAATGCAGGAGTAAGACCAGTAAATAATATGGTCGATATTACCAACTATGTAATGCTGGAGCTTGGGGAGCCTCTTCATGCCTTTGATCTTGATAGGCTGGGAGGTAGAAAAATAATTGTTAGACAAGCCAGTAATGATGAAAAGCTAACAACATTGGATGATGTTGAAAGAAGCCTGGATGAAAATGATGTTGTTATAGCAGATGAAAACACCGCAATTGGCTTGGCGGGAATCATGGGTGGACTGGACAGTGAAATCACCAAAGGGACCAAGACTGTCTTGCTTGAAGGTGCCAACTTCAGCCCAAGACATGTTCGTCTGACATCAAAAAAATTGGCTTTGAGATCAGAAGCCTCCACGAGGTTTGAGAAGGGAATTGACCCTAATCTTTGCAGCCAAGCTGTTGAAAGGGTTTGTGAGCTGGTAGAGGAAACGGGAGCAGGAAAAGTAGTCAAGGGTGTAATAGATGTTAATCAGACAACAGGCAATCCTAATACAATCATATTGAGGCCTGAACGGGCCAGGATGCTTCTGGGAGTTGATATACCCAATGATGACATGGTTGGTTATCTAGAAAGACTAAAATTCAGGACGACATTCAAGGAAGGCAACATAACAGCAGAGGTACCGTCCTTTAGAGAGGATGTTAAGGTTGAAGCGGACCTGATTGAGGAAGTAGGAAGATTGTACGGGTTCCACAATATTGAAAGCAAACCACTCACAGGAGGGTTAACACGAGGAGAGAAGCCCTACAACAAGCAGATAGAAACCAGGGTGAAATCAGTTCTCCAGGGAATTGGCTATAATGAGGTCATGACCTATTCATTTATCAGTCCCAAGGCTTATGACAAGCTCAAGCTTCCAGAAGATGCTCCCGAGAGAAACTATATCAGACTGATGAATCCATTAGGCGAAGACTATAGCACAATGCGTACCACTTTGATGTCAAACATGATGGATTTGTTGGGGAGAAATGAAAACAAGGGAATAGAAGAAGTATTTGCTTACGAAATAGGATATATATTCATTCCAAAGTCTTTACCTGTAGTGGAGCTTCCAGAAGAGAAGCAGGTTCTTTCCATAGGCTTCTACGGGAATAAGGATTTTTATTACATGAAAGAAACACTTGAAATGGTTTTTGAAAGACTGGGAATTGGGAAATTGAACTATAAGCGTCTGACTGACAATCGATCGTTCCATCCAGGAAGAGCAGCCACTGTGTATTCAGGAGATGAAGTACTTGGAGTGTTTGGAGAGGTTCACCCAGATGTAGCAGCTAATTATGAACTTAAGAATAGACCATACGTAGCTACTATAAACTTTGATAAAGTTGTTGAGCTGACGGATTTGGATATTAAATATAAGCCATTGCCAAAATACCCTTCCATGACAAGAGACATAGCTGTGGTTGTGGATGAGAATATAATGGTTGGAGAACTTGAAGAAGTTATCACAGTCCATGGCAAGGACCTTGTTGAATCAATTGAGCTGTTTGATATTTATAGGGGAAACCAGGTTGAAAAGAATAAGAAAAGTGTTGCCTTCTCAATAGTATACAGATCCTACGAAGGTACCCTTACTGATTCTGTAATAAATGAAATTCAAAGCAGTATAATCCGTGACCTGGAGACTAAATTCGATGCAAAGCTTCGTAGTTAGGGGAGATTTTCCTCCCCAACCATGAAGCATGTAAAGATACTGGACTGTTTTAAGGAGGATGGTTATGACAGAGAAAAGAAAAATTAACGTGTTGATTGATGGTCGTAACTTTACAGTAGTAGGTGCCGAGGACGAAAGATATGTGAGAGAACTGGCGGCATATGTGGACAGTAGTATCAAAAGGATGTCAAACAAAAATGAGAGACTCAGCCCAACAATGGCTGCAACCCTGACTGCTTTCAATATTGCGGACGAGCTTTACAAACTACAGGACGAGCACAAGGAGCTTAAAAAGAGATCCAAGGAGCCCCTTGAAAAATATGATTCCCTAAAAAAGGAAGTCCAGGAGGCAAATGTAAAGATCAGGGAGATGGAGACTAAAAGCCTGGAATACCAGGATGAGGTCATCAAGACGAAGCTTTCCAAAGAAGAGCTCTTTGGAGAGATTAATGAGTTGAAGGAAAGTGTAAAAAGCAAGGATGAAGAGATACATAAGTGCCACCTTGCCCTGAAGGAATATAAGGATAAGCATTTTAAAACCCAGATGGAAATTGTGGAGCTTAAGAAGCAACTCAAAGAGACACTAGAGCTTCTCGATGAGAATTGATCAGGAGGAGAATATTTGATTAAAAATTTGGAATTATTAGCTCCCGTAGGGAGTACAGAAGCCCTCCAGGCTGCTGTAATGAACGGAGCAGATGCTGTTTACCTAGGAGGGAAGCTATTTAACGCACGGCAGTATGCCTCCAATTTTGATTACGAACAATTGATGGAGGCAGTTTCTTATGCCCATTTAAGAAATGTATCTGTTTTTGTAACCGTAAATATTCTATTGGATGACAAGGAAATACCTGATGCCATTGATTATGTGAAGTATCTATATGAAATTGGGGTTGATGGAATAATCGTGCAGGATATTGGCTTT
>Ga0334892_1002487_pt1 | contig 13054 bp, 14 predicted proteins | sample GraSluR3_MG_4_FD_207213 | JGI IMG/M metagenome (GOLD analysis project Ga0334892, IMG submission 207213) | Sludge microbial communities from methane-producing bioreactor in Wageningen University, Netherlands - Granular Sludge_15_04-R3 | ecosystem: Engineered > Bioreactor > Anaerobic >...
ACCCTGCCGCCAAGCTTTTGAAGCCGCGTACAGGGTCATGAATTGGGGTCCCAAAAGTGCCCTTGATGGGGTCAGAAGGGGTCAAACGGGTGTCGGGGTGCCCGGACTCGAACCGGGGACCTCTGCGTCCCAAACGCAGCGCGCTAGCCAACTGCGCCACACCCCGCGACTGGCGCTAGTATACACACCGGGGAAATGAATGACAAGACACAAAAAAGAAAGCCGTTTGTGGAGAGGGGGGGACACCACAAACGGCTCTCAGATTTCAGGCCTAACAACGTCATCGGCGACGCGCATCTCCGTGCATGCTAGGCCAAAGCGCCTCTTTCGCTTACTACAAGCCACTTCTATCCCATTACATGAGCCACTGCATCCGATCTAGAAGAGACGCTTGTGAGCATTATGGTAGGTCACAGTGCTTAAATCCGCGTGAATAAAAAATGAGAGCCGGATGAGAAAAACGGCAAGATACGGTCACTCCTCCTCGTCGGCATCGGCGCCGAATACCCGCAGCCAGTGTTCCACCTCGTCGGGGGACACGTGCGGGTTCGGATCGGAGTCGTGAGGGGCCGGCGGCGCGGCCAGTTCGGCGGCGAAGGCTTCCGGCGAGACGGTGCGCGCCCCGCGCCGCTCGGCCACGGCGAGGATCTCTCGGTCGGCGGACACCACGATCAGTCCCGCCGGGTTGCGCGCGTCCCGGATGCGCTCGATGATGATCCGGTCGGCGGTGGTGCCCCCGTGCGCAAACACCGCCTTCACGCTGTGAGTCGACAGCTCGCGCGAGGTGCCGCCGGGCAGCCCGCCGTCGAACACCACCGTGCACCGCTTGCGCTTGCGCGCCATGAAGCCCTTCAGCCGCTCGACCAGCTTAGCCTCGTCGTGTGGATCATCCAGGCTCAGCCCGGGGATTTTCGCGATCAGATTGTGACCGTCGATCAGGTAAGGCACCGGTATCCATCCTCGTGAAAACCGCCGCGGCCCTCGCGTCTCCGCGCCGGAGTCACGCGTCGAACAGCGCCAGCAGGCGGTCCGGATAGTCGGTCGCCAGCCCGTCGATGCCCGCATCCATCAGCCGCCGCGCCTCGTCGAGTTCGTTCACCGTCCACGCCGTGACCTGCTGCCCGCGCCCGTGAATATGGGCGATATTCTCGGCGGTGTACAGGGGATGGTACGCGTCGATCGTCTTGTAGATCACTTCGTCGTCGGTGGGCAGCCGGTCCAGCCACAGCTCCGAGACGGCGAGCGCCGGCTCCAGCGCGTGGATCAGGTGCAGCGCCGCGTGATAGAAACTGCGCACCTGGGTCCGCTCGATCAGGTCGAATTCGCGCAGCAGCCGGATGATCGCCGCTTCCATGCCCGCGTAACGCCACGGGTCTTTCAGCTCGATGAACAGCAGCAGGTTCGTCGGGCGCAGGAAATCGAGCACCTCGCGCAGCGTGGGAACGGGCTCGCCCGCGAAGTCCGGCCCGAAGCTGCTCCCCGCGTCCAGGGTCTTGATCTCATCCAGCGCCATCGATTCGACCATGCCGTCGACCCCGGTCACGCGCTTGGGATTCTCATCGTGAAAGACGATCAACTGCCCGTCGCGGGTGCGCTGCACGTCGAATTCCACCCCGTCGATGCCGAGATCGGCGGCGATCTGAAAGGCCGGCATCGTGTTTTCGGGCGCCAGACCCCGCGCGCCGCGATGCCCGATGATGACCGGGTGGCGGTTCGAGGCCAGCGAAACCGGCATCGGCTTGATCGTGTCCCAGCGGGGCCGTTCGGCGGGCGGTAAAACAGGTGAAGTGCGTACAATGCCCATGTGTCTTTGCAACATCCTCAGCGTCAGAAGATAAAACGCGTTAAGTATACGCTGGAATGGGCGCATGTTACAGGGTGTCTTTGCGTGGCCCGCCCGGTGACTCTCGCCTGAGCGTGATGATCGCGATCTCCGGGCGGCAGTTCAGCCGCACGACCAACTGCGAGGTGCCCGTCCCGCGCGAGACGAACAGCGCCAGCCCATCGCCGACCGTGTAGCGCCCCGCCTGGTAGACGTGCCCCAGCTTGGGCAGGATCGGCGCGCCCAGCACCGGCAGGCGCACCTGGCCGCCGTGGGTGTGGCCCGAAAGCTGCACGCGGACGCGCGGCTCGGCGGCGGCGATGCGCGCGTAGTCCGGTTCGTGCACCATCAGGACGACCGGCGCGGAGTCCGGAGCGCCGTCCAGCGCGGCGTTGAGGTCGGGAATGCCGTGCAGCACGTCGTCCAGCCCGGCCAGCACCAGCCGGTCCGCCCCGCGCGCGATCACGTGATGGGCGTTGGTCAGCAGGTTGATTCCCGCCCGGTCGAGCAGCGCCCGCACCAGGTGGACGCCCGCGTAATAGTCGTGATTGCCCAGCACGGCCCAGGCCCCGCCCGGCGCGGCCAGCTCGCCCAGGACCGGCGCGCTGGCGAGCAGCCTGTCGCGGCGCCCGGTGGCGAAATCCCCGGTGATCGCGATCAGGTCCGCGTGCTCGCGGTTGACCCGTTCCACCACCACCGGCAGGTGCTCCACGTTCGAGCGCACGCCGAGATGCACGTCCGAGACGTGCGCGATCCGGTAGCCATCGAAGGCGGGCGGCAGGTCTGGCAGGGCCACCACCGCCCGCGTGACGCGCAGCCAGCGCGGCTCGATGCGCCACGCGTACCAGCCCACGCCCGCCAGCGCCGCGCCGAGCGACAGCAGGGGCCGAGTGTAGCCGTTCAGGTTCATTTCGCTCTCGTTTCCAAGCCTGTCCATGCCAGCTCGGCCACCACCGGGCGGTGATCGGATGTGCCGCCGTCCGGGCCGGGCCACGCATCGAGCGCGGTGAAATGCGCATTATGCCAGATGTAATCGATCCGGACCAGACCGCCCACGATCCGCAGCGCTCCCTTCAGCGTGGCCGGGTAGGTGAAGCCCATCCCGCGCCCCGCCGCGCGGAAGGCGTCGTCCAGCCGGGCATCGACGGCGCGGTAGGTGTCGCTCTGGTCGGTCATGTTGAAGTCGCCCACCACGATCAGCGGCCTGGCGATCCCGTCCAGGTGATCGGCCAGCAGGACGCCGATCTCGCGGTCACGGCGAGTCGAGTCGTAGGTCAGCGGCGAAAAGGCGTTGACCGGTGGCGAGGGATGCGTCACGAACACGGTGACCGGCGCGCCGTCGATCTCGACCACCGCCCGCAGGCTCAGCATGGAATCCGGCAGGAGCCGGATCACCTCGGCCTCGCGGATCGGGTGGCGGCTGAGCAGCCCGACACCGTGAACCGGCAGCAGCGGGTGCAGCGATTGGTACGGATAGTCCGCGCCCAGCCGCCCGGCCAGCAGGTCGGCGTGGCGCGGGCCAAGCTCCTGCAGGCCGACCAGGTCGGCATCGAGCGCGGCCACGGCGTCCACCACGCGCGCCGGGTCGGACCGGATCGAGAGCGTGTTATACGTGGCGACGCGCAGCGGGGCGCCTGGGTTCCCGCCGCCCTCCGCCGCGAGCGAGCGCGGCACGATCAGCGGGCCGTACAAGACGGCGAACGCCACGATGGCCGGGGCCTGGAGCGCGATCAGCGGCCAGCGGCGCGGCGAGAAGAGGGCCAGCGCCGCCGCGATTAGCGCGCCGAGCGCCCACCAGGGCACGAAGTTGTTGGCGAACGCCACCCACGCCCAGCGCTCGCCGGTCGCCACGCGCGCGACGAGATAGCCGGTGACGCCCAGGCCGTACAGCAGGATCGCAGCCTCGCCGAGCGTCCCGATCGCGCGCACCGGGCGGGGAAGGGATTCGAGTTGGGTCAATCGCATGAACTGTTACCGCGTGTGTATTTTCGACGTGTACCGGGCAGGGCGCGAAAACCGCCCGCCCGACTCTTCTGCATAATATACACGCCCGGCCCGCCGGGGGCGCATCAGAAGCGCGTTAGATCACTCGATGTACACCAGGATGTGATCGCCGTCTGCCTCGTCGATCTCGAAGGTCATCGGCTCGCGCGTGGACGAGTCGCGGAGCATGTCCAGCAGCCCGGCAGCCGTGTCCAGGTTGGCGCGCGTGTCGTCGTCCACGAAGCGCCGCGCGGCGGCCAGGCCCCACCCGGCCACGCCCATCGGCAGCGGCAGGCTGAGCGCGAAGCGGTCGCCGTCGTGCTCGTGGATGCGCACGTGAACCCAGGTCGCCGTCCGGCTCCACCAGCCGATCAGCGCGACCAGCCCGGCCACGACGAACGCGCTCCACCCGCACAGCACCAGCAACAGCCCCGGCGCGCTGCCGATGCACAGCCCGGCCACGCCCAGCAGGACCAGCCCCACCGCGAACGGGACTTCCCAGTAGCGGCGGAACGGCGGCGGCGTTTCTGGCCCGATCACCCCGTCCGGCGCCCGCGCCGGGGCGGGTGTGTGATCCGCGGCGGGCGGCGCGGCGTCGTCCAGCGCGTCGAGCAGGCGGGCGGCCTCGTCGGGCGTGATCGCCCCGTCCTGGACCATCTGCAAAATCCGGTTTCGTTCCTCGTCCATCGCCTCTCCCCCTATTGCCTTAGCGCCAGCGTCGCCCACACGGGCCGGTGCAGGGACGTCCCCGTCCGTTGCCAGGTCATGGCGTCGCGGGCGACCAACTGGTCGCTGTACCAGATGTGGTCCAGGCGCATCAGCGGCGGCGCCCAGTCGGTATGGTCCGGATAGGTGAAGCCCATCCCGCGCCCCATGCGCCGGAAAGCCTCGTCCATCACGCGGTCCAGCGCGCGGTAGGCGTCGCTCTGGTCGGTCATGTTGCAGTCGCACAACAGGACCACCGGGTTCAATTCGGTTTCGAGAAAGTCCGTGCGCAGGATTTCGAGCTCGCTGTCGCGCCGCGAATCGTCGTAGAGCAGCGGGGCGTAGCGGCTGGCGGCAGGCTCGGCATGGCTGACGAAGATGGTGACGGGTGTCCCTTCGATGTCCAGCACGGCGCGCAGGTGCAGCGACGAACTCGGCATCGGCTTGAATAGGGTGACGTCGAGCACCGGGTAACGGCTGAGCAGGCCAATGCCGTCCACCGGCGGATCGCGCGGCTCCAGGACGCGGTACGGGTACATGAGCGCCAGCATGGCCTCCATCTGCGCGGCGTGGCCCTCGCCCACTTCTTGCAGGCCCAGGATGTCGACGTCCATGCGCCCGATCTCGTGGATGATGTAGTCGGGGTTGGACTGGTGCGACAGGATGTTATACGTCGCGGCGGTGAACACCGGCCCGCTTACCGGCCCCGGGTCGTTGCGCGGCAGCAGCACATCGCTGTAGAGGATCAGGAACGTGAAGATGATCGGCATCTGGACCGCGATCAACAGCCCGCGATAGCGCGACAGCAGGGCCAGCAGCGCCAGCCCCATGCTGCACCACGCCAGCCACGGCAAAAACGTGTTGGCGAAGGCGATCAGATTCCAGTTTTCGCCCACCGTGACGCGCGCGACGAGGTAGACGAACATCGCCAGCCCGTACAGCACGATGGCGACCTGGACGAGAAACCAGCCATACCGGATTGCGTCGCGGAGCCACCGCGCCAGACTGTGCATACGCCCTCTTTCGACTCCACCCGCCTATGATACCCGTTCACACCCCGAATCGCGCAGCGCGCTACCCGGCGGGGGGCGGCGCAGCCTCGATCTGGAAGGTGGCGCGGACCTGCCCGGTGGAGTCGGCCAGGGTCAGCGTGTCCCCGGCGGCCCAGGCAGCAGTGTCGCGGCCCCAAAAGAGCGCGGCGGGCGTGTTGGTGCCGGGCCGCGAAAAGACCTGGATGGCGCTGCCGGGAGAGAAGCGGAACTCCGGGAACAGGAACACCGCGCCGGACGCGTTGCTGAGCGTCCAGCCTTGCAGGTTGAGCACGTCGCCCTGGTTCACGATCTCGACCGCTTCGGTGTTGGCGTTGCCCCAGTTCGCCACCTTCGCGATGATCACCTGCACCGTGATCGCTGTCGGCACGGGCGTGAAGGTGGGCAGATCCTGCGCGAGGTCAAACGGCGTGCTGGTGGGCGGGCCGAGCGCCTCGACGGTGGGCGTGGCGGCCAGGGTCGGCCCCGGCGCGGACGGCGTCGGCGTGTCCGGCACGCAGTCGCCCAGGGGGATGATCAGCACGTCGTCGATCTGCAGGATCGTCGAGTCATCGATGCCGTTGATCTGCAGGACGTCCCGCCAGCTCACGCCGTAGTCCTGCGCCAGCGCGTAGACCGTGTCGCCGGACTGGATGACGTGCTCCACGCAGCCATCGCCGGCCAGCGTTGGCGCCGGGGTGCCGGTGGCGACCGCCGGGAGCAGCGCAGGGTCGATGGTCGGGAGTTTCACAGCGCTCAGCGTCATGGCCTGGGCGGTGACGGTCGCTTCCAGCGCGTCGATCAGGCGCTGCTGGGCGTCGATGGTGGCCTCGTAGTCGGCGGGCCCCAGGGTCGGCGCGGGCAGCGTAGGGGTCGGGGTGGTGAGCTGGGCGCTGGCGCCGCCGGGGCCGCTGGCCAGCAACAGCCCGGCCCCGGCCAGGATCGCCACGGCCAGCCCGGTCACAAAACGAAAACGAATCGGCATGAAACCTATCCTCATCAGCTTGAATTGGCCCAATCAGTTCGTGCTGCTCAGCATACAACGATCACGCCGCTCTCGGCAACAGCCCGCCCGCCGGCCATAAACGGCCTTCCAACGATCGACGTTGCTCCACCTGACGCCGTGTGATAAGCTATCTGGCATATCTCCAGTTGGGAGGGGAAGCATCATGAGCCGTCGCGTGCTGGTTGGCTTCATACTTTTGAATATTATCGTGTCGCTCTCCGTCGCGGTGATCATCATCAGCTACGATCGCGCGCAGCGGCCCGACAACGTGCCCAGCGAAGGGCCGACGCAGATCGTGTTCCTCACGGCCACGCCCCAGCCCGGCGCGCTCCAGCCACAAGAATACCAGCAAACCATCGATGCCCAACAACTGACCATGCAGGCGCTGGCCTCCAACGTCCCGATCGTGGCCGTCGTCACGGCGACGCCGGGCGGGGCGGGGATCGCCGTGCCGGACGCAACGACCATCGCGACGATCGACCCGGCGCTGCTGCCCGCCATCCCGACCGACCTGCCGCCCGGCGAGGAGCCTGCCGCCGAGGCCGCCGCCGCTGGCGCGGTCGAGGACGATGGCTGCATTCGCCACGTCGTCGAGTCCGGCGAGTTTCCGATCACCATCGCGCAGCAGTACGGCGTGCTGCCCGGCGACCTGTTGACCGTCAACGGCCTGGACGAAGACAGCATCATCCGCGTCGGCGACGTGCTGATCATCCCGGTCGAGGGCTGCGCGGCGCTCATCACGCCCACGCCGATCCCGTCGCCCACCAACACGCCGTTCGCGCTGACGCGCGCCGCGCCAACGACCACGCTGCCGGCCACCGCGGCCAACGCCCAGGTCGTGATCGCCGATGTGACCAACTGGGGCACCGTGAACAGCGAAATGGTCGAGCTGCGTAACGTGGGGAATGCGGTGAATCTTCAGGGGTGGACGCTCAGCAGCGAGAGCGGCGAGGTCTTCGTCTTCCCCGAGCTCCGGCTGCAAAACGGCCAGCGCGTCCGGCTGTATACGCGCCAGGGCGCGGACACGCCCGCCGCGCTCTATTGGGGCCGGGAAAACGCGGCCTGGGCCGAGGGTGAAACGATCACCCTGGCGGACTCCGCCGGACAGGTGCAGATGGTGTTCCGCGTGGGCGAAACGAGCCCGCTGTTCCAGGAAGCAACGCTCTCGCCCGGCAGCTAGCGGGGCTGCCAGCCGGGCATCCAAAATGAAGGCTCTCACCGTCAGGACGTAATGAGAGCCTGTCTCCTCCTGGCGCGACAGGCCAGAGGGCTATTTCTTCTCGTTGGCGGTCTGGCTCTCTTCTTCTTCACCGGCGCGCAGGCCCTTGCGGAACTCGCGAATGGCGGTGCCCATTTCGCCGCCAATCCGGGAGACGCGCCCCACGCCGAACAGCAGAATCACTATCGCAAGAATCAGAATCAGTTCCGTTGGCCCAAGGCTACCCATGACCATACTCCTTCTCGTGTCGATGCTTTCACGTAATCCTAACCAATTATCTATGATTATACCAGACCTTGACCCGCTGGCTGCAACGGATTCCGGCCAAAGGTGATCAATGGCACACCCTGCCCCGCCATTCGTCCCGCGCCGGGGCTGTGGGCGCTCAAGATTTGCGAACCGTCGTTTGCGCTTGCTACACTAGGGACATCGTTACGCACACGGAGGCGAGATCGTGCCCGCACAGGCCCTGTATCTGAAGTGGCGACCCCAGACGTTCGACGACGTGATCGGCCAGGAACACATCACCCGCACGCTGCAAAACGCGCTGCGGCAGGGGCGGATTCGCCACGCCTACCTGTTCAGCGGGCCGCGCGGCACCGGCAAGACGTCCACCGCCCGCCTGCTGGCGAAAGCGGTCAACTGCGAGGGCGAGGACCCGGATCGCCGCCCGTGCAACGTCTGCCCGCACTGCATCGCGGTCAACGAAGCCCGCTACCTGGATCTGATCGAGATCGACGCGGCATCGCATACCGGCGTCGATGACGTCCGCGACCTGCGCGACAAGATCGCGTTCGCGCCCAACGAAGGGCGCTTCAAGGTCTACATCATCGACGAGGTGCACCGCTTTTCGGGCGCGGCCTTCGACGCGTTGCTCAAGACGCTCGAAGAACCGCCGCCGCACGCCATCTTCGTGCTGGCGACCACCGAGATCGCCAAGGTGCCGGCCACGATCAAGAGCCGCTGCCTGATGTTCGAGTTCCGGCGCGTGGCGCTGGCCGAGGTCGTGGACCGGCTGGCCCGCATCGTCGAGAGCGAGGACGTCTCCATCGATCGCGGCGCGCTGGAACTGATCGCCCGCGAGGGCACCGGCAGCGTCCGCGACAGCATCAGCCTGCTCGACCAGTTGATCGCCGACCCGGCAGCGCACATCACGCTGGAGATGGCCCAGAACATTCTGGGCACGGCCAGCGGCCACAATGTGGTCGAGCTGACCCAGGCGCTGATCGAGAACGACACGGCGCGCGGGCTAGACCTGATCAACGCGGCGGTCGATGGCGGGGCTGATCCGCGCCAGTTTGGGCGCCAGGTGATCGAGCATCTGCGCCAGGTGCTGCTCTATAAAATGGGCGGCGACGACCTGATCGACGCCACCGACGAGCGCCGCGCGGCGATCCACGCCCAGGCGGACAGTTTCGGGCGCAAAGCGCTGCTGGCCGCCATTCGCGCGTTCAACGCCGCCGTTCAGGACTGGCAGGGCGGCTGGCAGCCGCAGCTCCCGCTGGAGCTGGCCTTCGTGGAGAGCGTGAAGCCGGTGGTCGAAGACGAGCCGCCCGCGCCGCGCCCCCACGCGCCGGCCCGCACGCAGGACGATCTGCCCCCGCCCGTCGAACCGGCCACGCCGCCCGCGCCACCAGCGGCAGTGGCGGCGGAAGGCGGCGCCCAGGTGGCGCTGTCGGACGTGCTGGGCCAGTGGGGCAAGATTCAGAAGGTGGCCCATAACCATCACAAGAATCTGCCCGCCCTGCTGGAGCACGCGCAGCCGCGCGCGGTCAAAGGGGACCGGCTGGTGCTGAGCGTGACGCAGGCCATGTTTAAGCAGAAAATCGAGATGGACGACAAGCGCGAGGCGCTGCAAAACGCGCTGTACGAAGTGCTGGGCGTGCCGCTGACAGTGGATGTAACCGTCGTGAGCGACGCCGCCGGGCAGGATCCGGACGTCAGCGACCGGCTGGCCGAGGATGACGTGCTGGCGTTCGGCGTGAATGAGCTGGGCGGGCAGATCACCGACCTGGACGAGTGAGCCGGGCCGGTTACCCCGCGCGCCGTTGTGGTGTATAGTTAACGCACGAGAAAAAAGCACGAGGAGACCCTTCATGAGTAAGAAACGTGGTGGAATGGGTGGTCGCCCTGGCGGGGCGCCGAATCAGGCGGCCATGCTGCGCCAGATTCAGAAGATGCAAGAGGACATGGAAGCCGCCCAGGCTGCGCTGGAAAACGAGACGCTCGACGTGAGCGTGGGCGGCGGCGCGGTGACGATCGTGATGACCGGCAGCCAGAAGGTGCAGGCGATCAAGATCAACCCCGACGCGATCGATCTCGAAGACGACGAATGGCTGGCCGACCTGCAGGACCTGCTGGTGGCCGGCATGAACCAGGCCATCGAGCAGAGCCAGGCCTACGCGGCGGAGCGAATGCAAGGCGTCACCGGCGGCCTGGATTCGATGCTGCCGGGTGGGTTGGGCGGTCTGTTCGGCTAAGTCCAGGATACGAGGGCGATGGAAGCTGCACCGCGCGCGCGGGCCAAAAAGAACAGTTGGAACTGGCTGCTGAATATCGCGATCATTATGGTCGTGCTGGCAGCGGTTGCCCTGGCGGGGCTGCTCGTGTGGGCCCGCCTGCAGAGCGATCCGGAGCCGATGCGCGGCCCCGGCAACTACCCGGACGCCGAGAAGCGGATCGAGTTCGGCGTCTTCAGCGGGTGGGAAGTCTTTCACCACGGCTCCGATACCGAGGTGCGCTTCATCGACGACATCCTGCCGCGCTATTCGGTCGAGATCTGGCAGTCGGGCGATATGGCGCTGGGCAGCAACTGGAACTGTGACAACCTGCCCGTGGCGCAGATGGCGCAGGCCGTCGTGCCGTGGGATGCAACCGTGACCTACCAGGCCCTGCCCTGCGCCAACGACATGACCCTGCCGGTGTTCGCGCGCGTGTACCTGACCCTCGACGACGGCACCGATCGCAAAGCGATGGTGGTCTTCGCGCCGCTCGACGGTGTGAATTGGGTCGTTGCCCGGTCCGGCCCGTTCGAGGAAGAATGGCCGGCGGAGTTGGTTGAAGCCATGGTCAATTCGGTCAGGACTGCCAAACGCCCAACGTGACCTCAGCGGAGAAAATCGCCCGTGTCCAAAGCTGTCCCCCAATCTGTCACCCAATTGATCGAAGCGTTCTCGCGTTTGCCGGGCGTGGGGCCCAAAACGGCCTCGCGCCTGACGTACTATTTGCTGCGCGCGCCGGACGAGATGACGCAGACGCTGGCGGCGGCCCTGGTCGATCTGAAGACCAAGACCCGCTACTGCTCGGTCTGCTTCAATATCACCGAAGACGATCCCTGCCCCATCTGTGCCGACTCGAGCCGCGACGCGACGCAAGTCGTGGTCGTCGAGGAGCCGCTCGACGTGCTGGCCGTAGAGCGGACCGGCGCGTACCAGGGGCGCTATCACGTGCTGCACGGCGCGATCTCGCCCGTCGAAGGCATCGGCCCGGAAGACCTGAAGATCCGCGAGCTGGTCGAGCGCGTGCAGAAGGAAGGCGTGCTGGAGGTCATCGTCGCGACCAATCCCGGCATGGAAGGTGATGCGACGGCGATGTATTTGCAGCGCCAGCTCGCCCCGACCGGCGTCAAGACCACGCGGCTGGCGCGCGGGCTGCCCACCGGCGGCGACCTGGAATACGTCGATTCGATCACCCTGCTGCGGGCGCTGCAAGGCCGCCACGAGATTTGAGCCGGGCGGTAGGCCCATAATATATATAGAGCGTGTTGATGATCCGAGGCGCCTGTCAGGGCGTCTCGGCGCGCAAGAGGGGAGCGTGTCATGCCCAAAATCACGTTTATCGGCGCGGGGAGCACCGTCTTCGCCAAGAATCTGATCGGCGATATCCTGCGTTTCCCGGAGCTGGCCGAGTCGACGATCAGCCTGTTCGACATCGACGCCGACCGCCTCGCGACGTCCGAGATCATGGCGCACAAAGTGGCGGGTGCGCTCGGCGCCCATCCGGCCATCGAGGCAACGACCGACCGCCGCGCGGCGCTCGACGGCGCGGATTACGCGATCTGCATGGTCCAGGTGGCCGGGTACAAGCCGGGCACGGTGATCGATTTCGAGATCCCGAAGAAATACGGCCTGCGCCAGACGATTGCCGACACGCTGGGCATCGGCGGGATCATGCGCGGGCTGCGCACCATCCCGGTGCTGCTTGACATGTGCCGCGACATGGAAGCGCTGTGCCCGGACGTGACGTTTTTGAATTATGTGAACCCGATGGCGATGCTCTGTTGGGCCATCAGCCGCGCCAGCACGATCAAGACGGTTGGCCTGTGCCACAGCGTTCAGGGCACCGCCGCGCAGTTGGCTTATGATATCGGCGTGCCGGTCGAGGAGATCAATTACCTGTGCGCCGGGATCAACCACATGGCGTTTTACCTGCGCTTCGAACGAAACGGCGAGGACCTGTACCCGCTGATCCGCCGCGTGATCGACGAGGGGCGCGTGCCGGACTGGAACCGCGTGCGCTACGCGATGTTCGAGCGGCTGGGGTATTTCGTCACCGAGTCCAGCGAGCATTTCAGCGAATACGTGCCGTGGTTCATCAAGCGCGACAGGCCGGACCTGATCGAGCGGTACAACATCCCGCTGGACGAGTACATCCGGCGCTGTGAGGAGCAGATCGCAGATTGGGACGCGATGCGCGCCGATTTCGAGGATCCGGACAAGTCGCTGGACGTGACGCCCAGCCATGAATACGGCTCGCTGATCATCCACAGCCTGGAGACGGGTGTCCCGCGCGTGATCTACGGCAACGTCGCCAATCACGGCCTGATCGACAACCTGCCGCAGGGCGCATGCGTCGAGGTGCCGTGCCTGGTGGATAAGAACGGCATCCAGCCGGCGCGCATCGGGGCGCTGCCGCCGCAGCTCGCCGCGCTGATGCAGACCAACGTGAACGTGCAGGCGCTCACCGTCGAGGCGGCGCTGACCGGGCGGCGCGATCACATCTACCATGCGGCCATGCTCGATCCGCACACGGCGGCGGAGTTGGACCTGGATCAGATCGTGGCGCTGGTCGATGACCTGATCGCGGCTCATGGGGATTGGCTGCCGGCGGATCATTAAAGTTCGGATAGTGGCGAGGTTTTGACTGATGCCTGTTTTGCCCCCCATCCTCAATCCTTCCCCCACAAGGTGGGAAGGAGGTTTTTTCCCCTTCCCTCCGCTTGGCGTGGGGGAAGGGGCCAGGGGATGGGGGGCGGTTGAGCAGCCGCTATCAGTCAATTGTTCACCACTACC
>Ga0334892_1002491_pt1 | contig 13043 bp, 12 predicted proteins | sample GraSluR3_MG_4_FD_207213 | JGI IMG/M metagenome (GOLD analysis project Ga0334892, IMG submission 207213) | Sludge microbial communities from methane-producing bioreactor in Wageningen University, Netherlands - Granular Sludge_15_04-R3 | ecosystem: Engineered > Bioreactor > Anaerobic >...
TACGGTGGAGTCTTTCTCGATGGAGCAGGAGGCAACGCGCAATCCCCGTGCCGAACGATCCGTTGTCGTCTCCGATGGTGAGTCCTTTGAGATGATTCAGATCGAGGACCAGATGTGGATGGGTTTCGGAGACGAGTGGGTTCAGTCCGGTGCGGGCGACGAGATGGACGAATTCGGCTCCTTCCTGACCACAAGCGACGATTGGGTCTCCGATTTGGAGGAAGGCGACTACGAGTACCTGGGTCAGGAAACGGTCAACGGTCACCGGGCGCGACACTACCGAACGGAGCGTGCGGGAGACTTTGTCATGCTCTTCGGCGATGACGCCGAGACCGATGATGACGTTGAGAGCGCTGTTGCCGAGATCTGGATCGCAGATGAGGCCGGCCTCCCGGAGTTCATGGTGCGATTTGTGATGGAGATGACCGGCACCTTCGATGGCGTGCCGGGGACGATCACGATGCACCAGGATGTCATGGATGTCAACCAGCCCATGATGATCGAGGCGCCGGAGGGAGGACTGGAAGGCGGGCTGCCTGACGATCTCTCGCTCTATCCGGGGGCTGCTGACGTGACGAGTTTTGGCGGGATGACGATCTACAGCGTCGCGGGTGCCGTCACGGTGGAGGATGTGCACAGCTTCTACGAGGACGCTCTGGTAGCTGCGGGCTGGGAGCCCAGCGACGAGTCGATGGCCTTTGAGGGCGTGATGATGAGCACTTGGCAGCTAGGCGGTGAGGAGCTCACGCTGACGATCACCTCAGGCGATGACGGCGGCGTGGATGTGATGATCATCCGGGAGGTCGGCGAGGAGTAAGAGGCGCCTTCTTCACCGAAGGTCGGCCTGCGGTTCATAGTGGGGGTCTATGCGGAGGGGTCTCTATGGCCTTGACTGCGGGGCAGGTACTTCAACATCGCTACCGGATCGTCGCCCTGCTGGGACAGGGCGGGATGGGGGCTGTCTATCGCGCATGGGACCTGCGTCTCAAGAAGCCGATCGCGCTGAAGGAGATGGTGCCTCAGCCCGGATTGGATGCGGAGACGTTAGGGCGGGTTCGCACGCAGTTCGAGCAGGAGGCGGTCGTCCTCGCCCGGTTAGTGCATCCGCACTTGGTTCCGGTAACCGACACCTTCGAGGAGCACGGTAACGACTACCTGGTGATGGCGTTCGTCGAGGGCGAGAACCTCGCCGACCTGATCCAGCGGGAGGGGGCCCTGCCTGAGACTCGGGTGTTGGCCTGGGCCCGACAACTGCTGGATGCCCTGGCCTACTGCCACGATCAGGGCGTCCTCCATCGCGACATCAAGCCGCAGAATGTGGTCATCACGCCTGGGGGCAGGGCGGTCCTCGTGGACTTCGGGCTGGTCAAGCTCTGGGATCCGTCGGACCCGCAGACGCGGACCGTGATGCGGGGGATGGGCACTCCGGAATACGCTCCTCCGGAGCAGTGGGGTACGACCGGCTACCATACCGATCCACGTAGTGATCTCTACAGCTTGGGTGCGACCCTCTACCATGCTCTGACCGGTCAGGCACCGCCGACGGCGAGTGATCGCATGGTCTATCCCAAGCAGTTCCGGACGCCGCGAGAGCTCGCCGATGGGGTGAGCCCTGCTGTCGATCGTGCGATCGCCAAGGCGATGCTGCTACCCATTGATGAGCGGTGGCCCGATGCGCGCGTGATGGCGCAGAACCTGCCGTTCGTCGAGGGCGTCGCCCCTGATAGACCACCCGACGGTGGACCTGCAATGGCGAAGACCGAGCGGATGCCTGATGAGCAGGCGCCGTCTGCGGCGCCTGCGCGACGTGGATGTGCGCCGCGCTGGGTGTGGCTCCTGGGCGGCGTCACCCTCGTCGTGATCGCGTGCGTCACGTTGCTTCTGATCTGGTCGGCCCTGTCCGAGCGTGCTGCCCGTCTCGACCCGACAGGGCCGACGGGAACGGCGCCGGCGACTGCCTCGGCAACAAGTACGGTGCAGGCCGCCGAGGACGACGGTAGGCTGCGCATCGATACCGACGGGCTGTCGAGACTGGATAGTTACCGTGTCGTGGATAGGTGGCATAGCCTCTCTGATGCCGACGGCTACGAGGAATCCGCTACGACGACGCGGGCGGTGACCCATAATCCGGCGGCTGAGCACCTTACGATGGTGGTGGACGGAAGGGTCACTGAGCAGGTGCGCGTTGGTGATCACGTATGGCTGGAGTATGGCGGTCAGTGGGTGATGATGCACACAAGCCAGTATGACGGAGCCGACGTCGAGGCTCTCTCTGCGGAGTATCAGGTCGGAAGTGAGGCCTGGGTCTCGCAGCTGGGCCAAGGGGACTATGCTTTTGTGGGCCGCGAGGCGCTCAACGGACTGCAGACCCGGCACTTCGAGGTGGAGCACGTCACGAAGTGGGATGCGCTCTTGGGAGAGGATTCCGGTCTGGGCGAGGACGATCCCGCGCAGCGTGGAGCGGCTGACGTCTGGGTTGCCGATGAGGCGGACTTACCGGCCCTCCTCGTGCGGCTCGTGCTGACTATGAGTCTTGAGCTCGATGGCGAATCGATGCACTGGACGGTTCAGCGGGACGTTGTTGAGGTCAACCAGGCCATCGCCATACGCCCCCCGGAGGGGAGGGCGTTGGGCAGCTTACCTGAGGGTGTACCGCTGGACCCGGAAGCTGTGATCATGGTCAGCCAGGCTGAATCGACCTACCTGCTCACCGACGGCGCGACCATCGAGGAGGTTCATGCCTTCTATGCGGAAGCGCTTGCCGCCGCGGGCTGGGATCCCGTGGGTGAGCCCTTGGTGGAGGTCGACACGATCGCCACGTCCTGGACGCTTGACGAGCGCCCTCTGTCGCTGCTGGTGGCGCCGGATGAGGAGACAGAGGCAATCGCCGTCGTGCTCATGTTCGCCAGCCTCTTTGAGTAGGCACGGAGCCTGGGATTGAACGTGCGCGAGTTGGCGACCGAGGTGGGGCTGGATCTGGTGGGCGCGGTGCCCGTCGGTCCCAGCCCTACCTGGCATCACTATACTGACTGGGTGGCGCACGGGTATGCGGCGGGGATGGGCTATCTGATGCGACCGGAGGCTGTCCGGCGTCGTGCCGATCCGCGGCATGTGATGGCTGAGGCGCGGACGGTGCTCGTCGTCGGGGCCTCGTACGCCGGCCCCGGTGCCGCCCCCACACCACCGCTTCACGGCGGCGTGGCCCGCTACGCATGGGGAGCTGACTATCACGATGGTCTCCTGACGCGACTGAAACGCCTAACCGAGCTGATCGACGAGGCTCACCCTGAACCGGTGTCGGCCCGCTGTTACGTGGACACCGGTCCTGTGCTTGAGCGGGCATGGGCCGAGGCTGCGGGCCTGGGGTGGGCGGGCAAGAACACCAACCTGATCCACCCGCGACTCGGCTCCTTCGTCTTCTTAGGTGTGGCGCTCCTCGATATCGAGCTGCCCCCAGCGGAAGCGGCCAAATCGGCGATGCCTACGTGTGGGAGCTGCTCGGCCTGTATGGAGGCCTGTCCTACCGGCGCGATCGTGGCGCCGGGTGTACTCGATGCTCGGCGTTGCCTCTCCTACCTAACCATCGAGCATCGGGGAGCTATCCCGGAGGAACTTAGGACCGCTATGGGCACGCGAGTCTTTGGCTGTGACACATGCCAGGACGTTTGCCCCTGGAACCGGCGTGTGGTTACGGGATTCGGCGGCACGTTAGCCTCTGATGGCGTCTCGCTCTATCTTCCGGAGCTGCTCACCCTCGACCCCGAAGGCTTCCGCGCGCGCTTCCGCCGCTCGCCGATCTGGCGGGCGAAGCCCGCCGGTCTGGCGCGCAATGCCGCTGTGGCTTTGGGTAATTACGGTGACGCGGCGGCGCGACCCTTCCTCGTCGCGGCGGCTGAGCACCATCCTGAGGAACTCGTGCGCGAGCACGCTGCCTGGGCCCTCACCCGTCTCTCGTAGCTGTCGCTAGGGGCTGCCGAGCACGTAACGCAGGGCCACGGCGTGGGTCAGCCGCTCCACAGGCGCGTGGTCGTCGGTAAAGACCAGCGCGCTCGGCGTGGGAGACCTGACATCGGCGAGCGACTGCTGCGCGAGTTGCTGTAAGCGTGGATCCTCGAGCTCAGACAGATTGGCAGTCAGATTATCGGGCACCGTCTCCTGCATGGTGGCGACCACGATCGCGTTGAAGCTGCCGGGAATCGCGATCACGTGCACGGAGGGGTAGACCCGGCGCATCGTGTTGACCATCGCGTCCACCAGGCGCCAGTCACCGTTCGCTGCTCCCTCCGTGCCCGGTGCGTGGCCCACATTGATCGCCACGACGCCGTCCTCGCGCAAGTGATCCCGCACGTCGGTGAAGAACTCGACCGTGGTCAGGTGCCACGGGATGTAGGGCAGCCGGTAGGCGTCAACGGCGATGAGGCTGAAACGCCGGTCGGTGCCCAACAGATAGGTGCGTCCATCAGCGGCGACCGCTTCTAGGTTGGGCATCGTCATACCGAAATGCGTGCGCCCCACCTCGATGATGGCAGTATCGATCTCTACCCCGACGATGGGCAGCGGGCCGAAGATCTCCGTAAACTGCGTCGGTGTGGTGCCGGCTGCCAGACCGATCACGAGCAGGTCCTGCACGCGTTCGGGTGGAAAGGGTGCCGCGTTAAAGAAGGGGGCGATGAGATAGCGATCCCATGGCCCGCCGGTCAGCAACGCATGGGCCTGCTCCACGTCGGTGTAAAGCTCCGGCGGCGTGTAGATCGAGTGAATGCCCTGGCCTTCGTTGAGGAGCAGGTACCGGCGTCCTGTGGGATCCTCGATGACCTGGATGAGGTTGTAGGTGGACTCCTCTTCGTGGATGAGTATGGCTCCGCCTGTGGCAACCTGGGGCTTGATGCTACCCGGGTTCCAGACGAAGAGGGTAGCGATCACCAGGACCGTCCACGCCAGCGCCCAGAAGCGTCGCCGGTGGCTCGACCACAGTCCCCAGAGACCGGTCGCGAGGGCGATGAACGCGAGGAGCACAAAGGTGCGTCGGGTGCCCATCGCGGGTATGAGGACCAGATTGGGCAGCATAGAGCCGATGAAGCTGCCGAGGGTGGACACAGCGGTGAAGCGTCCCACGGTGCTACCGCTGCCGGCGACGTCGCTCACACTCAGTCGGATAGCGAAGGGGGAGACGCAGGCCAACAGCGTGACCGGGACGACGAAGAGTACCAGGATCACGAAGAAGGGGCCGGCGAGCAGTCCCAAGTTCCAGAGCTGCATACCGCGCGCGGCGACTGCCAGGAGGGGGCGTGATGCCAACGGGATGATGGCGATCGAGAGGCCGGCGGCGACCAGGATGGTGAAGAGCGTCGCTGGGCGTGGGTCGCGGTCTGCCCAACGACCACCCAGGGCGTAACCCACCGACAGGTAGAGCAGAATGAGACCGATGACGGCGGTCCAAACGATCTCCGTGGTGCCGAACGCCGGCGCGAGCAGCCGGGCTGCGGCCAGTTCCAGCGCCAGTGAGACCATGCCCCCGATGAAGGCTGTAACGAGCAACCGCGGGGATCCGGACACCGGCTGGGCTTCTGTCATAGCCCCAGCTCTTGCCAGAGGGCGTCGATCCGCGCCTTGGTCGCCGAGTCCATGCTGACAACGTCAGGCCACCCTCTTGAGTGTCCCTCTTCGGGTAGCTTGGCCGTGGCATCAATGCCGATCTTGCCACCAAAGGACGACTGCGGCGCGGCGTGGTCGAGCTGATCGACCGGACCCTCGGTGACGACGATGTCGCGCGACCAGTCGACGTTGCCCAACGCCTGCCAGGCGGATTGTGTTGGGTTGTGAACGTCGACCCAGTCATCGACGACGACGATGGACTTGGCGAGGCTGAGGAGTGCGAGGCCCCAGAGCCCGTGGATCACCTTCCGTGCGTGGCCCGGGAAGCGTTTTCTGATGCTCACAAGGACCAAATTGTGGAATATGCCGGCTGCAGGCATCGCGAGGTCGACGACCTCGGGCAGAAAGAGCCGCACCAACGGTAGGAAGAGGCGTTCGGTGGCTTTGCCCATCCAGTAGTCCTCCATCGGCGGCACGCCGACGACGGTGGCGGGATAGACGGGGCTGTTGCGGCGGGTGATGGCGGTGACGTGGAAGAGGGGGAAGGGCTCCACCGGTGTGTAGTAGCCCGTATGGTCGCCGAATGGCCCCTCAGGTCGATGGGTGTTGGGGTCGACGTAGCCCTCGATGACGATGTCGGCGTTAGCAGGCACTTCGAGCGGCTGGGAGACGCAGTTGACGAAGGGCACGGCGCGTCCCCGCAACCAGCCTGCGAGCCAGTATTCGTCGATATCGGGCGGAAGCGGGGCCGAGGCAGCCCAGACGCAGGCCGGGTCACCCCCTAGCACAATGGCTGCAGGTATGGTGGGCTGCTCTACCTCCCGGGCCACGCGCTCGTGCTCGGCTCCGCCTTTGTGACGTTGCCAGTGCATCAGCAGGGTACGCGCATCGAGCTTCTGCAGCCGGTACATACCCACGTTGCGCGTTCCGCGAACCGGGTCACGCGTGACGACCTGGGGGAGGGTGATGTAGGGCCCCCCATCGTTGGGCCAGCAGGTCAGGATGGGGAGGTCGTCGAGCGAGGGCGACGTGGTATCGACGATGGTCTGCACCGGTGCCGGACGGCGTCGGGAGAACGCCTCGCGGCGCGGTCTGATCCCCGCGTCGCGCAGTGCTTGCAGAAGTGAGCTGCCACGGCTCAGCGCGTCGCCCAGGCCGCTGGGCGGGCGCAGATTGATCAGGCGGGCCAGTTTGTCATTCAGGTCGTCAAGATGCTCCACACCAAGCGCCCACGCCATGCGTCGCTCGCTGCCGAACATGTTGATCAGCAGCGGCATCGAGCTGCCCTCGACCTGCTCGAACAGCAGCGCCTTGTTGCGTGCCGACGGGCCCTTACTGATGCGATCCACGATCTCGGTGATCTCTAGGATCGGTGAGATCGGCGTACTCACACGTACGAGTTCGTTGCGTTGCTCCAGATGGTGTGCGAAATCGGTCAGGCTGCTGAATGGCATAGGCTCTCCCGGCAATGTGGCGGTCAGTGATGTTCTCAGGCGGCGCGATGGCGCCATCGACAGAGGCGCCGCTCGAGGAAGTCGACGACCGCGGCGAGCCCAAATCCCAACAGGCTCATCGCCACGATCCCGGCATACATCCGGGGGTAGTTGAAGAGTGTGCTACCCTGCACATAGATATAGTACCCGAGACCGTATTGGGTGGCAAAGAGCTCTGCGATGTAGAGCACGGCGATGGCGGTGCCGATGGACTGACGGATCGCGGTCAGCACGGCGGGCAAGGTCGCGGGTATGTAGACGAACCGGAAGAGGGCGCGTCGCCCGGCGCCGAGGCTGCGGACGCTCGTCAGCAGCTCGGGTCGGATGGACGACGCGGCATCGCGCACCAGGACGAGGATCTGGAAGAAGAGGATCAGCGCGATAATGACGATCTTCGGCACCTCGCCTACGCCTAACACGAGTAGGATGATGGGCACGAGGACGACCTTCGGTACCGGATAGAGGAGGTACACCAGGGGGGCGAGCAGCCGGTTCAGACGCCGGCTCTGCCCGAGCGCCAGCCCGAGGGGCGCGGCGGTGGCGACCGCCAACCCAATGCCGGCGCTAACGCGCCAGAAGCTGGCTGCGAAGTGTCGCCCGAGAGCTCGGGGCGTTTCCTGGAGGAGCGCCACCAGGACGTCCGTAGGGGGAGGCACGACAGGTCGGACAATGAGGAGCGCCGCGGCATGCCACAGGGCTGCCAACGCCAGGAGCGTTGTAAGGTTAGCTGCCAGGCTGCGAAATCGTGATGCCATCGTGGTTCACTCTCGAGGACTCTATCTGTTGGTAGCCGGATCGCTGCTCATGTGTCGGCGCAGTTCGGTGCATGCAGCGTGATAGGCCGCTGACGAACGATAGGTCTCGTCGATCTCGTGACTATGGGTGATGATGGTAGCGTCTCGATGGGGGGGCTTTCCGAGTAGCAGCACCTTCTGCCCGACATAGGCAGCCTCCTCGATACTGTGGGTGACCAGGACCGCTGTCATCCCGGCTTGCAAGCAGATGCCGAGCGTCAGCTGCTGCAGACCCTCGCGCGTCGGTGCGTCCAGGGCTGAGAAGGGCTCATCCATCAACAGAATATCAGGTGACATCACCATCACGCGGGCGATGGCGACGCGTTGTCTCTGCCCTCCGGAGATCTCCGCAGGGTACCGGTCGGCGACGTCCAGCAGATCCAGATGTGTTATCCAGTGGTGGACGAGCTCCTGAAGGTGCTCCTGCGGTAGACGCTGGCCACGGGGGGCGTGACGCCCATCCGGCCCATAGAAGCGCCGGATGCGTAGGCCGAGCTCGATGTTGGCGCGCACCGTCGCCCAGGGAAGCAGCCCATAGTCCTGCAGGATCAGACCGGTGCTGGGTCGGGCGCGCTGGAGGGGCAGACCATCGACGAGGACCCCCCCGTTCTGAGGACGCAACAGGCCCGCTAGCAGGAGCAACAGCGTGCTCTTGCCGCATCCTGAGGGCCCGAGGACTGCCCAGATCTCGCCGTGCGAGACGTGCCAGGTGAAAGCGTCGAAGATGGGCCCCGTGCCCGGGTAGGCGAAGGTGGCGCCGTCGCAGGCGAGCGTCACCTTCGATACGGCGGTGTGCTGGACCTCGACCGGATCACTCCCGCACGTAGACATCGGTGATGCACTCGGAGTAGGTGATTGGCGCGTCCACCCTGCCGGTCTCCATCAGCCACAAGAGGGCATCGTCAAACTGCGCCGCGGTGGCGACGGCGCCTGCCGGGAAATCCGGGAGGCGATAGGTGTCCAGGAGGTCGGTCGGCACGAGTTGCTGCTCGGCTGCCGGCGCAGCGCCGAGTTCGGGATCGGCGTGGATCGCGGCAACCGCGCCGTCGATCGCGCGGACGAACTTCGCCACGGCCTCGGGTTGGAGCTCGAGCACCTCGCCACGGAAGGCGTAGAGACTGCAACTCCAGATGGGATGCGTCGTGTCGTCGACGATGGGAACGGCGCCTTGCAGCAAGGCCAAGGATCCCAGCGGCTCGGGCAGGGTCGCCGCGGCGAGTCCACCGGTGTCCAGCAAGGCCATACGCTCGGCCATTCTGGGGACCGCGATGGTGGTAATCTCTCCCGGTTCCAACCCTGAGGCCTCCAGGAGGCGCCGGGTCACGTAGTCAATGACGGTGCCTTCGGAGATACCCACCGGGATCTCCTTCAGCCCCGCGGGTGTCGTGATACCACTATGAGAGGAGGCCACCACGCGGAACTGGGGTGCGTCCGGTGTGGGGACCATCGCGTAGCGTACGGCCTGTACAGGTAGACCCGCTTGGTTGTATAGGATCAGCGCGATCAGATCGGTGATCATGCCGTCGATCTGACCTGCCTGGAGGAGTTGGTCTCGCTCTGCGGCGGAACCGACCGGGATCAGGTCTACCTCGAGGTCCTCACCGGCGAAGTAGCCCTCGGCCTCGGCGATGTAGAGCGGCAGCGTCTCGATGACGGGCAGGACGGCAATCCGCAGCGCTACTGTGTCCACCGAGGGGGACCGGCATCCCAACAGTGAGGTCGGCAAGAGGGCGAGCAGGACCATCAGGTCTAGTGCCCTGCTACGTGGGTGCGTCGGTGGGTTGCCCATGGATCCGCCGGTCTATGACACGGAATCCAGCGTGAGCTCATCCCCGTAAGGGCGGACGTACTCGACGGTGGGGATCTCACACGGATCGTCGGAGCTGTAGCTGAGGGTCGTCAATGAGGCGGTTGCCGGGTAGGTGTCGGTGATGCCATAGCGTGCGAGCGTGCGCTTCCGGGAGATGTGAACCGTGTCATCCATGGCGTGGAGGAGGGTGAACGCGATGACATCACCATGGGTGACCACGGCGATGTGTGAACCGGCGTGGGTTGCTCGCGTCTCGGCAATGAACCGCGTGCCACGCGCGGCGATGATGTCCGGGGTCTCGAAGTCACCTTCGACGCCGGTGTAGAGATCCCAGCCGCGCGCCTCGACTTCCTCTGCTGGGCGTCCCTCAAAGTAGCAGCGTACTTCATCCATCAGGCGCGCCGTCCTGACGGTGAGATGGGGATGCAGGTGGCGGATGAACTCAGCGGTCTCCGCGGCCCGCTGTTGGGGGCTGGCAAAGAGCGCAGCGAGCTTCGCGCTACGCAGGTGTTCAGCTGCGGCCGCGGCCTGGTTGCGGCCCACGTCACTGAGCCCGAAGCCGGGTAGCCGGCCATAGATCAGGTTATCAGGATTGTGGACGTGGCCGTGGCGGATGAGTGTGATCGAGGTCAGGCCGTTCAGGCGTTTGCGGTTGCCGGGTTTCGTCACGATGATCGGGTACCTCTCTCTGTGATGGGTCCGTGCTCAATGGATTGACAGCATCAACGCCACTGCAGCCCCGATGAGGAGCGTGACGCTGATGAGGCTATTGACGTTAAAGAAGGCCGTATTGAGGTGCGACATGTCGTTGGAAGAGACGAGCAAGTGTTCCACGATCAGCAGCGCGCTCACGACGACGAGGCCCACGGCATAGGGCCACGTCAGCTCGGTCGCCGCGCCCACCGCCGCGAGGAAGCCCACGGTCAGCAGATGGCTTCCCGCCGAGAGCCGGAGCGCGGTGCGTACCCCAAAACGTGCCGGGATGGCGTGAAGCCCACAGGCCCGGTCGACCTCGACGTCTTGACAGGCGTAGATGAGGTCGAACCCCCCGATCCAGAAGGTCACCGCGCCCAACAACAACCAGGCGGGCAGGTCCGAGAACGAGAAAAGGGAGCCGCGTACAGCCACCCAGGCACCGACGGGCGCCAGTCCGTCGGTGAAGCCGAGGATGTAGTGCGAGAGCCAGGTGAAGCGCTTGGTGAAGGCATAGCCGATGAGGAAGATCATGGCAATGGGCAGAAGCCTGAGGGGCATGGGCCCCAGGCGCCATGCGGCGTAGGCGAGCAGGAGCGCAGCGATGATCGTCCCGGTCCAAGCAGTGTGTGGGCTGATGCGCCCGGTGACCAAGGGTCGATTCGCAGTGCGGGGGTTGTGTGCATCGAGCACCCGATCGGCCAGCCGGTTGACGCCCATCGCAACCGTTCGGGCTGCAGCCATAGCGACGGTGATCCAGAGGACCTGCCACCCACTCGGCCACCCTTCTGCCGCCAAGAGCATTCCCAGATAGGCGAAGGGCAGGGCAAAGATGGTGTGCTCGAATTTGATCAGCTCCAGGTAATCTCGTATGCCGCTCAACACGATCCGGATTATACCATAGCCGCTCCCCCTGAGGCGACGCGGGGGCTTCGTCACCACCGGAGCGAGATGACGATACCGGCTGCCTGGGCGGTGAGATAGGTCATGAAGGCCGTTAGCTGGGCCACTATGCGCTGAGGTGTGTCAATGGACTCCATCGGTCCACGGAGATGTACGAGGTACAGATAGCCGATGGTTAGCAGGCCCAACGCTGTGATCACAGTCAAACCGATGAGCTGTTCCGTGCTACCCTTTCCGCGGTGGAGCAGACGTTCCGCCGCCAACCCGGTCAGCAGACCACCGGCACCGGTGATCGAGCAGCCGATCAGCGTCGAGATCGCCGCCTGTGCCGGCAGCCAGCCGAAGGCTATGCTCAATGGAATGAGCATCAGCGGGCCTAGCAGCAAGACCGCAACCCACAGAAGTGAAGGGGCGCGCCGCGGCGGCATGGCGACGATGGCCTCACTCATCCTGCGCCGTGGATGCTTGATCCCGCCGCAGGGTCTGCACTGCGTGCACGATGACGACGATGCCCATGATGATCCATATCAGGCGTGCCCACCAGCGATCCTCTGTCGCGGCCATTCCCGCCACGAAGAGCACAAGCCCACCATCGAGCGCCGCGGCGAATCGCGGCTCATCGAGCTTGATCTTCGTCTTGACGCCTGCCTGATAGGCCGCATAGCGTGCCCACGACCAGACGGCTAACAACACCGAGAGTCCGATGACCCACAGACCGTTGCGAACCACACCCCACACATCGATCACGTCCTTCCTCCTATTCTGCCGGGACCCAGAGCTCGAAGTTGTCAAAGATAAAGACCGCCAAGCCATCCGTCGCCGCAGTCGAGATGGAGAGCCCCATCTCACCTGCAGCTAGCTGATCGTCCTCCGCTGTGGCGACCGTCGTGTTGTTGATGTAGAGGTCGAACGTGCTCCCGTCGCCCAGGACGCCCAGTCGATTGACCTCGCCTGCGACCACGCTCGTCGTCTGCGTCCAGTCGATGATCGGCTCCCAGCCGAAACCGGCCCAGAGACTGAACTGATAGTAGCCGTCATCACGAACGCTGAAGAGGTAGTAGCTCCCCGCGGTGTGGCGCAGAACCAGCCCATAGGCGGCGCTCTGCGGACCCCTGACCCGCTGGGCGTCGACCGCCAGGTAGAAGTCAGCCGCGCTATCCTGGCCCTCCTCAGGATCGGGTGTACACCAACGGCTCACGGCCTGGGCAGCATTGATCTCCCAGCGGTAGACGGCATCCGTCACTTGGCGGCTCACGCTGCCCCAATCATCCTCAAAGTCGCTGACGATCCATTGGTTGGTGTTGTCGTCGAATCCGTCGCGCAGGGCGAGTTGCCAACCCGCGGGTGGTCCTGGTGCTGCGTCAACCAGGGCCGTCGTCGGCAAGGGCGCCACGGTCGCCGTAGGCGTCGGTTGCGCCTCCACATCTGTGGGAAGCGGGGTACGCACCTCCGTGTCACGTCCCGGCGTCGTCGATGCGGTGACGGGCGTCGTTAAGCCCGTGGTGACCGGGTCTGTGACCTCGACGATGTCCTCCGCTTGGGCGCGAAAGGGGAGATTCACACCGATCGCCGCAAGATCCAGCTTCTGATTAAGCCAGAAGCCAAACAGGGCAGCGGCGATGATGACGACGGTCGAGGCAGCCCAACCGGCGAATCGTGGCCAAAGAATCTGTTGCCGCATGGGCAGAAAGGGCGCCGGCTCAGGGTCCCTGTAGGCATCGGGTTGTGCTTTCATCTCGACCGCACGAAGCATCT
>Ga0334892_1002501_pt1 | contig 13002 bp, 17 predicted proteins | sample GraSluR3_MG_4_FD_207213 | JGI IMG/M metagenome (GOLD analysis project Ga0334892, IMG submission 207213) | Sludge microbial communities from methane-producing bioreactor in Wageningen University, Netherlands - Granular Sludge_15_04-R3 | ecosystem: Engineered > Bioreactor > Anaerobic >...
AACTCACATGGGGACACTCATCATTATTTGAGTGCGGTGAACCTGACCCCAATACATAGTTTTCCCATCGCTGAAGTGTGGTCTCTGAAGGGGGCTCTCTCTCCTGCGCACAGGATGGGAAAACATGATGTCATAACACCCTTTATTTTAACATGAAAAGGGTCAACTTCAAGCTGAATTTATGACATACCGTTCGTTACTTTTCTTTCTTTCTTGCTTTCTTTCTTGTGAGCATTAAAATCCATATATGGATAATAGTTGTGACTCTTCTCTCCCCTGGCATGTTTTGCAAGTCCAAAGCGGACAGGAAGAATATGTCAAAGAGTATATGACTCAAAATATTCCCGGGCTGACCCTTTTCCTTCCCAAACGTATCATACTGGAACGTAGAAGAGGCAAACTCATAAAAACGGTCAAGTCCCTTTTCCCGGGCTATCTTTTTTTTACAGGGATTCTTGAGAGCGAAGGAGTAGCAAGGCTACACAAAACATCTTTTTTTAAAAAAGTACTGCGCAACGACAAACAAGAGTATGCTGTCGTTCCCGCCGGGGAGATGGACTTTTTGTTTTCTTTGACCTGCGGAGGAGATACGGTCGATGTGTCGGAAGCCGCTTTTGATGAGAATGACCGCATCCGCGTTATCGCCGGGCCACTGAAAGAGATGGAGTTTTCTATTATAAAAGTCGACAGACGGCGCCAACGGGTAACAGCCACTATTGAGTTTTTCAACGAGTTCCGCGAGATCACGTTGTCCTATGATGTGATCGAGAAGTGTTGATAGGGGTCAGTCCCGCACTCAACTCTTTGAGTTGAGTGCGGGACTGGCCTCATCTGGCAACTCCCTATCATTGTTGTTGTGCTTTTGTGTTTTTTCTCCTATCCATTCATAAAAGGACAAATCTAGTTTATAATCTCTGACAAGCCGTTCGAACATTTTCATCACAACATCTCTACAAGAAGGACATATCAGCCCCTTTGAATAATAAATCATCACATATCGATTATTTGCATCCGTCTTTAAATCCCTTTTAAGCTTTTTATTGCTGTTGCCTGCCCATGAGTAAAAACAGATTTGAGCTCATAGGATTGCCGTAAAGATGAATAGAGATGTGCCGTCCTTTCTCTTAAATCATGATAACGCTGAACAACTATCACACAGAAAAAGAGCAGGCCTAATATAGCAATCGATCCGATAAAAAGAAAACATGTATTCATATTCTATATTCAAATAGATGGAGGACAATTTTCTCGTCATCTCCCACTTTTTTTGCATAAATGACACGATCACGTGTGTTTCGGACTTTTTGACTGGTTTTCATCCAATCTCCGTTTTTTCCGATACTAATTTCATCATCAAATATTTTTAAATTGTTTCCGTTCAAATCGATAATCTTGTCTCCCAAAAATAATGTTTCCATCTCTTTGTCGGGGATTATCATATGTGCCACTGTATCCGTATTGAACTTGACCTTATGAACAAGATTCCCCTTTAAATCTGTGATAAGTATTTTCCCCGTGTTTTCCGGATGTAATCGTTGAGGGGTCAGGTCTTGAAATTTAGTGTTTTGGGCAGACCCAAATCACTAAATTTAAAATGAATCAAGACCTAACCCCTTTACTACTGACCCCTCAACTAAAATCTCTTTCATTTTCTCCGCGAAAGCATCCCAGGTGTAGGATTCGGCGGTCTGTCTCATCTCCCTCAACTTTTCCGGATCGGGATGAGCGAGAAGATCCCTCACCGCCCGGGCCAGGGCGGGAGCGCCTTCTTCAAGAGGGAAATAGGCGGCTATGCCATGAGTCACCTCTTTCATGATGGGAATATCGCTTACAAGGACGGGGCACTCTCTCAGGGCCGCTTCTAAAGGGGGTATCCCGAAGCCTTCAAAACGTGTGGGATAGATAAAAGCTTCCGTTTTCCGGAAAAGATATTCCCGCTCTTCATTTGAGATCCTCCCCAAAGAACACAAACGGGGATGAGAAAACAAGGCCTTTTCCAACGCAGGGCGGAAACGCGCCTCAACATTTCCCGCTAAGACGACATTTATATTTTGAGGAAAAGATTTTTCACTCATAGCACGGATCAAAAGATCGATCCCCTTCCAATAAGAAATCCGCCCCACAAAAAAGAGAAACGGGCCGGGAGGGAGAGATCCCGGTTTCACAGACACACAATCTAAGCTATGATCGATTCCGGGAGGATTCACAAATATTTTCTCTACCGGATAAGAAAAAAAGCGGTTGACAGAATCTTTGCTGAATTGAGAAGGCGCCATAATGGCGTGAGCACGGGATAACGTCTTTCGGGCGCTCATCCGCTGCTTCAATTTAATCACCCGGGGAAACGGCTCCACGCCTTCCATGACATAATAGTCGTGCACCATGACCAGAGCTTTTGTCCTGCCGGGATGAAAGAGCAACTTATGGTGGACTTCAAAAAAGAAATCGGGTTGAAGAGAGCGGACCCTTTGCCCCATCCACCTGTTATAATGCAGATGGGCGCAACTTTTCAGAGCCGGCTTCCCCCAAGCCTGATTCTGCTCAGGCGGGATTCGAAGACTTTCAAGAAGCGTCTTCTCCAAAGGAAGATCAGACAAGAGAACAATTTCAAAATAATCGGCAAGACGCGGCACCGTCTCCAAAAGAATACGGCGCATGCTGTGTAAAACAGGGCGTGTTAATTCCCGTCCGTTGACAAAAAGAGTTTTCTTCATCTTTGGAGAGTATCATAAATATGAACTATTTCCATTCTTTTTAGCCTTCTCATCAAGAGATATCATACTCCTGATTTTTTACCAGATAATTTTCCCGTAATCAATTGGCTGACACATACCTTTTTAATCCTGATTTCCATTGCACTCGAACACATATTGAAAAAAGCGTTAATATGGCCAGGTAGATTATAATATCTATTGCTTTGATATTCCCTGTAATAATTTCCAAAGGTATATTAGTTGCAGAAATGATTGGAATAATCCACGCAAATATGACTTGCAATATTCGAGGAAATATCATCCGCGGCTTATTTGCCATTTCAAACATATACTCAGGAACTCCTAATAATTTCCCGGGTCTTTCAACCCAAAATGATAATGAGACAAAAAATTGATTTAATAAATAATATAAATATGTTCCGATAAACACAAATACCATATAGAACAATACATTTGAAAGACTTGAATCAGGAATCTTATTTAAACAGATTATGAGCATCGTTATGGGTAATACAAGGTTGATTAAGCTGGGGATTTCTATTTCGTTTAAATTATTAAAAAATTGGGAGTCCACCGGCCTTATAAGATCATAATCAAGTTCTCCGTTTATTATTTTATCAGACAAATTTTCATGAGAATTAATAAACAGTATTTCATATAAAGTTCCGATCATTGAAAAAGTCGCAATTAATAATAAAAACTCGTATTTCGTATACCCTGCAATAACAGTCAAGTCCAAAAAAGTGTGTAAATTCCTCTGTCATAGATTTCTTTACGCCACTTTCTCTTTTTTCTTCCATTCGTGTTTCATATTCTTTCTCTTTTTAGCATAATCGCTAACGTTCCGCAAATACAAGAAGTTGCGCTATTAAGAAATGCAGAATCTATAGAAGTTGATACTTTATTAAAATCACTCCGTTTTCCTCATTTACCCAATAGGTCAGCTCAGATTCAGCTGTCTTTTTATAATAAGTAGAAAACGTATAGCTTTCAATCACCTCAAATTGTTTCATGCTAACTATTTCTTTTAACCATTCTATGGAATGTGGAAAAGAAGTCAACATATCATCTTTATCTTTAATCCATAAGGGTATGTCAGATGAATCAACATAAATCAAGATTTTTAAGTCTTTACTTGACGCCCCGGGAATGGACCTATTCTTATAATTAACGTCGAACATCTTATATTCACAATCAATTATTTCCGATTTAGGGATAATAAATGATCTTATTATTTTTAGCTTGTGTTCTGTAGACAACCCCGTACTTGTAACTGGTTTATTGTGAGCATTGGTGCATGAAGATGCAAATACAAAGCAGAAACATACTATAATAATGCAATAAAATCTTTTCCTAGTTAAAAAGCAGGTTAACAAATTTTGAATATCAGTTATTTTTTTCAATTGAAAACCTCAAAACAGTGTTCAACTTTTCAGGCGAAACTTTTCTTGCATCACTAAGGTAGATATCCCGATAAGTTTTTGTCTTTCTAATATAATTTTCTTGAACAGCAAAATTTTCCATTAATCTCAAGCTTGCAGGCTCATTATCATAACTGCCAACATGTACCATTTGAACACAATCACCTTCAATAATTTCTTCAAACTGGACTTTATCTAATAAAGGATGAAGTCCCTAAAGTGGTGTAAAAAGGTGTGAGTCCCGACTCAAGTGATATTACCTTGGAAATGAATGTTTTGAAAGGACTTTTTAATTGGATTTGTAAAAAACATAGAGATAGATGTATTGAAATATTCAGAAAGATGTTTCAGGAACTCCATCAGGGACAATAGACGGCACATCTTAAGACATAACTTACAATATTTTTTTTCGGTTTAAACCATCCTGTTGATTTATTTTGGAGTAGACAACCTGCAATATGAATTGTAAACTTATTTGCTTCACATAAGGAACCATCGAACATGGGGCTGGAAGACCTCTCTAGCTGGTATGTGCGGCGCAAACTGTAAGGAAACAAACCCTAGGAGGCACCTTATGGACCGTTCTTACAAACGGAGACTTTTTTTCTTCCTCTGGATCTCCTGCCTCGCCGGCGGGATGACCGTCATCCCCTACCTGTTGACCAACCCCCTCATGGCGCCGCTTCTGCGTTCCCTGCCCCTCCCCGCACTCGTGGTCTCGGTTCTGGCACAAAGTGCGGTTTTTTTCGCCATCTTCACGTTCTTGGGGATCTGGTTGGGGGAGAAGGTCGGCCTCGGCGTTCCCTTCCTTCAGGCCCGACTGCAAGGCCATCCATTGCCCGGATTCGTCCGCACAGCCTGGCGCTCGCTCGGTGCCGGCCTGGCTGCCGGGGCACTGCTCTTCGCCATGGACCGATATGTCTTCGCCATTTTCATCGAGCCAATCACACAGGCCCAGGATCAGGCATCCTGGTGGGCGCGCCTGCTCGTATGCTTCTACGGAGGAATCAACGAGGAGATCTGCTTTCGTTTCGCCCTGATGACCTTGCTCGTCTGGCTCTCATGGAAGATCAAGGCCACCCCGGATCGCCGCCCGACGATAGCCGGATTCTGGATCGCCATCGTGGCCTCCAGCGTCTTCTTCGGGCTCATGCACCTGCCCATGACGGGGGACATGGTGGTTATCACCCCCCTGACGGTCGTCCGCGCCGTCGTACTCAATAGCTTTATCGGCATCCCCTGCGGCTGGCTGTTCTGGAAAAAGGGGTTGGAGGCAGCAATCTTGTTCCATTTCGCCTGCGATGTCGCCCTGCACGTCCTGCTGCCACTGCTGATCTGAACCGGGCGGGACCTCGCCCTGAAAGCCAGGGATTCTCTCTTTGCTGCTCCAATTCCCTTTCCCCATGATCATTTTTATCCTTCCACTCTAAACCATTTCGACCATTCTTTTATGGGGAGAGTATAAGATCATTTTGAAAGTATTCATAACAGTGGAGTTGACACATTTCTTTGGCCTTGATTCTGCCACTCATTTTTTAGCTTATGATCCTATCAATCTCTGGACGTTTTTTGTTTTTTCCTTATAATCGACAAATGAGAGGAAAAAATGAATTTTCACCCTTTGAGCTCCGGCTGAGGGTCCATTACCTTATCAAAAAGGTTTTCAAGTCTCATTTCCTTTTCAACACTCTTTTCCGCAGTATTGTTCCTAAACGCAACGTTTTTAAGCCGCCGGCCCACCAGGCCCAAAATACCATTCCCGTGCTTCTTAACAGCACTCAGTGGCAGGATAAATATTACGGGATCTGCTTTGACACCGATTCCTTCCCCTGGTATACCACTTTTATCCATTTTTGTGAAAATAACCGTTTGCCTTATAAAATCTTTAATATTCATCAATCGGACTGGCTGGAACAATCCCGCCCCTGTGACGTCATCTTTTGGCGACCGGCCAATGCTCAGCACAGCATTAAAGAGGCGATGATGAAGGTCAAAATATTAAACGAGATGGGCATCAAGACTTTCCCGCCTCTTTATGATCTGATGCTTTATGAAAACAAAAGCCTGCAATTTTCCCTTCTCCGTGAAAAGGGACTCCCGGTGGTCCCGACTTTTATCTCTCATGACTATGACGAAAGCCAGCTCTTTCTCAAAGACCGTAAAATGTGGCCTTTAGTCTCTAAGGTCAAAACCGGCTCAGCCTCGATCGGAGTCCGCCTTCTCAAAAATGAAAAAGAAGCTTCGCATTTTCTTAAAAAAGCCTTCACCCGCGGTATTCGTTACTTCTGGCATGGAGACAGGCAAAAATATTATGTCCTCTTCCAAGACTATGTCGACAACATGGGGTATGACTTGCGTATCATAACCGCCGGAGATACCCTTTTCGGCTATTACCGTTATCCCAAAAAAAATGACTTCCGGGCTTCAGGAAGCGGTTTCTGGTCTTTTACAGAGCTTCCGCAGGACGCTTTAAAATTGGCACAAAAGGTAAAAACATCATTAGGCCTGAGCGATTGCTCCGTTGACTTCATCAGAGACAAAAACGGCACACTTCATGTTATTGAAGTCTCTCTCTTTACATTGATCTCCTCACCGGCACAGGCTATTGTCAATGAGCAACCCGGCTACTACATAAGACAAGAAACAGGCGACTTTATTTTTTCAGAAGGATATCTCTGGCCCCAGCAGCTGATGCTGAGACACTTTCTTCAAGAATACGTCGTATAACCTCTCTTAAAAGAGCACTTTCAAGAGTCTTCTTTCCGGGGATAAAATGACTGTCATTTTCAGGAGCAGTTGAAAAAAGCGAAAAATCGGCTAAAAAAGGGGAAATGGATTCTAAAAAATAATCGCCTGATTCCGGATAAAAATGAAAGACGGCCCGGTAATCTCTCAACCCTTCAAGTTTTGACACTTCCGCAAGCAGCGCCTTTCCTTTATCACAAAGAGGCCTCTCCGTATTCTTTTGATAAAAAACCCCGGCATCCATCACATAAACGACATCCCGCCAGGCTCCCCGCTGAAGCCCTTTCATAAAAAACACGCCCTGTTTGGACCGATGTCCGCGGTGTTTTCCGGGAATCCCCAGACGAAAAGCCTGTTCTGTCCTTCTCTTTCCTTCTTTGTAGGAGAAGATATTCTCTGTCGATTGGGGCGGAGTACTCCAATCCTTTTTAAAAAGAAGAGGGTAGCTGCAACTTTTAAGAAACTGTGTGGCTTCATCATAATCATAAGAGATAAAAGCATCAATAAGGGGCAGACCCGCTGATTGAAGTTTATGGTACTGAAAGGCGATGTTTTCCCAAAGCAGGATTTGATCAAAAGAGGGATAGACTTTTATTTTGAGGACTTTTTCCAAAAAAAAGATTTTTTCAACAGCTTCATCGGCTGCCCAGGGATCCCGGGGAAGCGGCCAGAGAATAACATCAAAAAAGCGGGCCGTTTCCCTCCAGGAACTTTCATGACAATAATAGGGTTCCGTCTTTATTGGAAGACGAGGAGTGCCCCCTTGTGTTTTCCGTGGCTGTCCCCGTCCTATTTTTTTCACTCAAAAGCCTTTCCTGTCCGGTTCTCTTTCTCAAAGTATAGAGCAAAAATACACGATTTCAATCCTTGCCGAGACTTAAAAAACAACTGGAATTTCACTGTCTGAGACGCAGGTTTTTTTCATTATGAACGGGATTATAATGACAATCAATTCTTTTTCAGATTCTTTCTCTGAGATAACTCTGAAGTTCTAATGCTTTCGTATCTGCAGGGTTTAATTCCAACGATTTTTTGACCTGCCCCCAAGCCGAAAGCTCATTCACTTCCGAAGTCGTTTCGTCTCCGTAATTGTGTTGAAGAATATAGGCTTCTGCCAAAAGATTGTGCAAGTCAACGGCATCAATAGAAGAATCATGATTGTGAACCCAATGATCTGTCCCCTGAATATGATCAGAAAGCAAATCCACAATCGTTTGATGATCATTATAGAAAAGGGCCACGATGGCACGGCCGACATTGAGGCGCAAATCAATAGCAGTCAACCTTTCTTCCGCCAAAAACAACGCAGCATAGGCATTGGGCCAGGCATTCAATCGGATGTATGTCCATCCTTTTCCGATGAATCCTTCTGCCCAGGTGTCTTTCAATCCGATCGCCGCATCAAAAGAGTCTATAGCTTTGATATACTCAGTATTTTCATAGTATTCCCACCCCTGCCGGCAGAACTCTTCCGCACTCAATGGCGGGGTTCCTGTGCTGCTGTCAAAACCGCAAGAGACGAAAAAAATAAGCGGAAATAATAATAAAAAGAATCTTGTCACGAAGGCCTCCATCTTATTCATCTTTTATTATAAGCATTCTGTCAAATTACGCAAGGACAGAACACCCTCGTCTTCAAAAGAAAGAAATAAACTTTTTAAGGGAGGCTCCGGCACTCTTTGGGTCAAGAGTGCCGGATCGTGTTCAGGTGCTTATGTCAGGCGGTCGCTATAAAACATGAAGAGAGGCTTTGTTATGAGGCGTCTCCCATAGGGAAAGGGTATGAAGGTGATAGCGGTTGGTCTTCAGTAAAGGAGAGAGGATCTCGGCCATGTGATAAAGCAGATTTTCAGAAGTAGGAGAAAAATCAAAAAGATCATTCAGGCAGGTATGGTCCAAACGGTCGATCACAGCCTCCCGGACAATTGACTTCAAGAGGGTAAAATCAATGACCATTCCCTCATCGTCAGGAGTCCCGATCACACTCACTTCCAACGTAAACGTATGTCCGTGGAGAGCCTCGCATTTTCCCCGGTAAGCTGTCAGATAATGGGCTGCGTCGAAAGTGAAGCGTTTGGTAATAATAATATCTTTCACTGAGGGCTCTCCATCCGCTTCAGGGAGACAGTCATATCCCGGCCTTTTCTTTTGAGTTTGATCTCGTATTCACTTTCTTCATCCATGATTTTTCTGAACTGAACAGTATAGGGCGTGGGCTTTCCGTTTATGGCATAGATCACATCCCCGGGCTTGATCCCCTTACGCGCGCCTTCAGAATCAGTCTCCACGATCTGCACAAGGACACCTCCGTCCGGTACTTCGAAATACTCATTGAGCGTTGAGGGGAGATTGCCGACCATGATGCCTATCTCATCCAAGGCATACCCCATAATCTCCAACCGGAACAAATTGATAATAAGGGGAATCTCATTATACAGCTCAGCATAACGGTCTTTTTTCTCGGTCAGGGTTACCTTGATCTTTTTTTTCAGATTCTCCCGGCGCAGAGTCACAGTGATACGGTCTCCGGGCCTTTGAGTATACAGGTTTAACAAAAAATCAGAAGCATTCTCGATTCGATGCTCATTCCAGCCCGTAAGAACATCCCCGGGCAAAAGTCCTGCTCTATCTGCCGGTGATTTTTCCTGAACTTTTTCAATAAGGGTTCCCCGGTCGGTCTCTTTGACCGTGATTCCCAAAAAGGCTACTTTTCTTTTGTTTTCGCCGCTTAACACGCCGATTCCAAGCGTGCTCAAAATCAAAAGGCTAATAATCGCTTTCTTCACTTTTTCCTCTTTCTAATATGCCAGTGCATAGGCCTGTTCTGTCAGGATCTCCTTTTCAAGCTTTAGATCCATGGACTTTCCTGATTTTAACAGCAGAGTCTTGTCCATCGCCCGCTGAACGTTGATTTCGCGAGTACTTTCGCCCTGTTCTGAAACATTATCCGCTTTCCGATAAAGGTCTACGATCTTTCCTTGACTCATCCCCATATGAAGAGGATAGACCTTCACCGTAACAGGGTCTGGTGAGCGGCCAGGGGTTCCCGGCAAAGCCAATGTCAGGACAATAAGAAGAAGAGCTGCAGCGGCAAAAGTGCCGGTGGCCGCGTAACGTATGCGGCGCTTTTTCATTAAAGCCTTTTCTTCCAGCAATAAAGCTTTTAAAAGGTTTTCCCTGAAAACAGGGGGAGATTTTATCATGTCTTTCATTTTATTCTTCATTCTTCCTCCTCAAGTATGACATCTTTGCGTATTTTTTTCAATGCCCGGTGAACTTTCGAGCGGAGAGTCGAGGCATTCTCATTTTTTATCTCTGCCAGTTCCCGGTAGGACAAGTCATCAAAATAAACAGCGAGTAACAAGTCCTTTTCATCTGCTTCCAATTTCTCATCCATCGCACCAGTGACTCTTGTCCATAACTCATCCTCTTCAAGGGCGCGCTGCAACTCATATGACTCCTCCAAAACCTCATCGGATTTCATCAGAAAATCATATTTTTCTATCAGAGACAACGGTTTCTTTTGCCTAAACCAACTGATGACCTCATTATTGGCTATGGTAAAAATCCATGTCCCCAAGGCGGATTTCTTTTTTTCATAGGTATGAAGGTTCTTTAAAACCTTCATGAAAATGACCGCCGTAATATCCTCGGCACGCTCAACATTCATCACACGTTTCAAGACATAGGAATAGACCTTGTCAAAAAACTCTATGTAGATCTTCTCAATGTTAAGCCCCTCCACACTAACTTATACGCCCTTTCTTTCAAATAGTTGCACCTTTTCAGAGAAAAAGTGCGGAATATACTCTTCAGTGGATGATTCTAACCCCTGAACCCAGCCATTTTCAAACTCAAGCTTCTCTATTGTTGTAATAATACGCTGATATTCCTTTTCGTTCAAGGGTCGGTTTAAAGAAGGGGTGTCTTTCGCTTTCCAAACAGGAGTATATTGACCCATCACACTCACCGGGACATGTTTTCCGAAACATCTGCGTATCTCTTCAAGAAGGCGAATGCTCTCTTCAATATATCCCGGCAAGACCAAATGCCGGATGATGACACCCTCTTGCATCAGGCCTTCATCTGTGAAAAGGCCAAACCCGTTACCGGCGATCATTTTCTCCACTGCTTTCCAGGCAAAGTGCGGATAATCCGCCGCCCCCGAAAGTTCTCCCGAGCTTTCTGAAGAGATATATTTCAGGTCAGGGAGAAAAATATCGGTAAAAAGAGCAATGATCTCCAGACTTTCAAGCGTCTCATAGCCGTTAGTATTATAGACCACAGGGATGTTAAGCCCCTGTTCAGCGGCCAGGAGCAGGGCGGGCACAATGAAAGGAAGGTGCGCCGTGGGGGAGACGAGATTAATGTTATGAGTACGGTCTTCGTTTTGAAGACGCAGGAAGATATCTGCCAGCTCTTCAATACTCAAAGAGACACCCCTATGCTTGTGGGAGATCTCATAATTCTGACAGAAGAGACAGGTAAGATTACACCCCGAAAAAAAGACATTGCCCGCTCCACGGCCGCCGCTGATAGGAGGCTCTTCATAAAAAAAGGGCTGGAAAAGAGCCACGGCTGTTTGATCACCGGCTCCGCATAAGCCTTTTTTCACCCGGCGGTCGGCCTGACACCGGCGGGGACAGAGAGAACACCCCTCCAGGTGGCGTTTCAATTCCGGGAGAAGCGCCCGGAGTCGTTCGCGATTTTTAATATAACGGGGAATCATACCGTTCTCCTCCTGCTCAGAAGATATCCGTTTTCCAAAAGAAGGGCAAGAGGGAAAAGATTATTGAGTAACCAGAGTTTTTATGTAGGACCTCCATAGAAGAGTATAATCAATACTTTGGAACGGCTGATCAGGAAAATGAACTGATAAGACATGTTGACTGTGCCGGTCATAAACGATAAGCGCCTCTCTCAATTGATATTTTTTCCACAATAAAATATTGGATTCACAAGAAAGCACGCTCCTTTTCTCTGAAGGCATTTCTCCGCATCGGACTTCGATATAATCGACATATTTTCTATACCGGTTTATCTCCTTTGCAAATTCTGTCATACTTTCCCTGCATGCCGGGCAAGTCAACCCGAAGGTCACATAAATAAAAACATAATGCGGTTTTTCCCGCCCGGCTTGCAAAAGAGATTTAATGTCTTCTAAATCCAAGTCCTGCCTGTTGAAGAGATCGCTTAGCTTAACAGAGAGCTCCTGTATGGCCATCTCTTTATAAACCATCTCCTTTACGATGCTTAATTGATTCCCATACACGAAAGCGATCACGGCTGTTAAAACAAAGAGAACAGAGAACACACTAAACAAAATCTTTTTAAACATCATACTCAAAAATCCGAAGAATCAGCTTATCCTCTTTGCCCCTATCCACGTAGATCCTCTTCCCCCGTCTAACACTTGTCTGCAGACTTGTTTTTAGCCAGGGGTATTTTTCTGAAGGCCATCCTTCATCAAACATATTAAGGATCTCCCCAGCTGTATCCATTATATATGCATTTTTGCCGAGTTGTTGAATATAAAAGGTTTCATTTTTTGAATCAGGGATTATATCCACGAGAAGCTCTTCAAATGGAAGTCCTATTCTTCTGACAATATTTACCTCTAAGTCACTAATCAGTATTTTCCCTCTGCCCTCAACCTGCCATAATTCTTTTTTTATGTCCTTTACGTTTTTATGATAGAGCTCGTCGGTCATAAAGATCCTGTCTCCACTGATGACATAAGTCTCAAACATGGCAAAAGAATTGTGTTTTCGTGGCAAACATTTTTTAATAGGAACAAAAGCCTTATCTAAAATGATAATACGATAGGTGTCCATTGTCCCACCGCTTTGATTAAAAAGGTATATCCGTCCATTTTTTTCTCGCGCATAATGGATAGCACCTGATGACCAAGCTGCTGTATCAATTACGTCGTCAAAGAAAAACCCTTCAGGAGTCAACCGATAAACAGTGGCTCTTGAAAGCCCCATGTCAAAAAGAAGAGCCGTCGAGTCGTCGATAAACACAGCCGAACCTACGTTAATCGCTTCTCCCGGGCCTTTACCGTAGGGCATCATTTCTCCCAGAAAACGTCCACTTTCACGATGCCAGACATAGGCTCGCTG
>Ga0334892_1002506_pt1 | contig 12973 bp, 15 predicted proteins | sample GraSluR3_MG_4_FD_207213 | JGI IMG/M metagenome (GOLD analysis project Ga0334892, IMG submission 207213) | Sludge microbial communities from methane-producing bioreactor in Wageningen University, Netherlands - Granular Sludge_15_04-R3 | ecosystem: Engineered > Bioreactor > Anaerobic >...
GTGTAGAACGATGGCGCGGGAATGCTGCGGCGGTCGAGCCAGTCGGTCTCGTCGCGAATCCGGGGCATGACCGAGGCATAGCTGGGCAGGGTGTGCACATCGGCATAGCAGCCCAGGCGCTCCCGGGGGTAGAGCATCCAGATGGGCACCCGGTCGGGCTGCTGCTGGCTCAGCGCTGCCCACAGCCTCTCGCGTGAGGTCATCGTCTCTGCCATGGGTCTCTCCGATCATCTTGCGGCATCGCACACCAGCGGCTAGGCCGACCAAGGGATGGTTGTACCAGGGCGAGCTCGAAAGAGGCAGCAATCCCCATGGATCGAGTTTACGTGATTCGCACGACGCAAGCAAGAGTGCGCGTACAGAGTGGACGAGGAGCGGACTACTATGGGCCGTTCGCGTCTCTGGTGAGCCGCCGGCAGCTTGCTCACAAAGCTGCAACCATACCGACGGCATGATCCGGCATTCCCGCACCCCGGGCGCAGGCTCGGGTTCCTCTTTTCCCCCTACCAACCGGCGATACCACGCAATTCCTTCATTCAGGTCGCCAACTGGCAAACCGGTAGCGTTACCCACTATTCGCGCCACAGCATGATCTCAAGATGCCTATCGACCAAGCTCAGCCGCCCGCCGAAGCGCCAGCGGAGGCAGGTCGGCTGCAGCGGAGGTTGGGCGCTGCTCTCACTCCTGTTACGATGCTCTAGCCTTGCCTTTGGAAGATCCTCGCTGGCTTTGTCCGCTCACTAGGTGAAAACCATCCCGCGCCTGGCGCTCGTTCCCCCTATTCCTCCACTTGTAGCTGATACCTCCAATGGATCTGGCACGGCGCTTCGCCGCAACGCGCAACCAACTCGAACTCGTCTCCCAGTTCTCCCCAAGGGCCAAAGAACACCCATTCGTTACTTGTGATTCCATCATAGTCGGGGTGCCATGGGCGAAACCAAAATTGTTGTTCAAAGGGCTGCAAAAACTGCCTTTGTGCAGGATTGACAAGATAATAATAGGAGATCGCTCCTTGACCTTGAATCCAGGAATTGCCCTCAGCGGCAGACCTCAAGTCGCCCGAGCAGGCTATGCTTAATCGGTATTCCTCCCCGGGCCAGACCTGACGCGGAGGATTGTCACATGAGCAAGCTATCTGATAATCATAAACCGTTGTTTCCATTTGCATCTCGACTTTATCAATCGCACACCCGCTTTCTGTTACCTCAAACCATGTGCAAGAGCGCTGGTCTTCCTTACACACTTCAACAGGCCGCTGTTCAGGGTTCAAAGCCGTTCCCACCTGCACCCAAACCCAGCCACCAGGTTCAGCCGTTGGCGAAGGAGTTGCTGAAGGCGTTGGGAATTGCGTAACCGTTGGCGCCACAGTGTGTGTGCTGGTTGCCGCTGCCCTTGACAGCCCTGGCTGATCATCGTAGTCGGAACAGCCTCCCATAAGCGACAACAAGACAAAACCGAAAACGACCCAAAGAAAACCAGTCTCTTTCACCGCGCTCTTCCTTTCTCCATGTCTCAAGGTGTCAACCTGACACCAATGGTCGCCAAAGCTTCATCGGTTGTCTATGGAGCGAGTCGAGCGAATTCGCGGGCCGCCAGCAAAGGCGCACGCACCATGTCGGCCTGGCCCCGGCTGCGCAAACCGTTCACGCGTGGAGCCTCGCCCTAGGCAAGAGCGCGCATCGATCCTGGCCGAGGGCGCACCAGCGCCCGCCATTGTCGCACAGCATGGGTCCGCTCGGGTGGTTCAGTCGCGCCTCTGTCGGCGCTCGTACAGCCAGCCCACCAGCGGCGGAACCCAGCACAGGTTGGCTACGATGGTCTCCAGCGCCGTGAAAACCTGCGTATGGGGCGAGAACCCGGCCAGCCGCGCGCCCAGCAGCCCCAGCGGGACCAGCAGCAGCACGGCCAGGCTGGCCTGCATCACCGGGTGGCGGATATAGCGCCGCAAGGCCGGCGACCAGGCCCCCTCCGCGCGACGCAGGTACAGCAGGCTGGAGACGTTGCCCCCGAGCTGGTCCGCCAGCGCGTAAAAGTAGGGGATGTAGAATCCGGGCACACCGTAGACGTCCACGCCGGCCAGCCGGCTGGCGCCATCGACGAGCCAGGGCACGGCCATGCCCACCAGCTTGCCCCAACCATAGGCCTCGGCCATCGAGTCGGCCGCGCCCGCCAGGCGGCGCCGCAGGGCATAGACGCCCTCCAGGATGCTCTCACTCTCGCCGGCCACGGTGCGCACCAGCGCCTGGCCCAAGCCGCTCGCCTGAAAGCCGAGCGCGTCCAGCGCCAGGCCCAGGAGCAGGCCGCCTACGTACCCCACGCCCGTGTAACGCACCAGTTCCGAGAACTCTTCCCCCTCCAGGGGGAGGCGATCGTCGTCCAGATCACCCTCGGCGTGGGGGGGCAGGGCGTCCATGGCGCTAGACCTCCTCGATGCGGCGGTTCAGATAGGCCTCCATGTCGGGGAGGATCCGCTCATAGGGCTGGTCCATCAGCCGCGACGAGACCATGAAATCGGCCGAGGAGCGGTTGGTGGCCACGGGGATGTTCCACACCTGGGCGATGCGCAGCAGGGCCTTGACGTCGGGGTCGTGGGGGACCGAATCCAGGGGATCCCAGAAAAAGATCAGGAAATCGATCTCGCCATCGGCGATGCGGGCGCCGATCTGCATGTCGCCGCCCAAGGGACCGCTGTTCATGCGGCGGATCTCGATGCCCAGGGTGAGCTCCAGCAGCTTGCCGGTGGTGCCGGTGGCATAGATGACGTGCGACGCGAGAAAGGCGCGGTTGTACCGCGCCCATTCGATCAGGTCACGCTTTTTGTTGTCATGCGCCACCAGGGCGATCCGCTTGCGGGCGCCGATGACGGCCGTCTTGGGCATGGTCGCGTCCATCCTTCCGGTGGGGGCTCTTCCAGTGAGGCCAGTATACCCGTGGTGTCTCGCAGAGGGCAAGGGATGTCGCCGGCGAGAGCGTTGCGGCAGCGGTTGCGAGGCAAGGGGCGAAGCCTCGGCGAGCGCTACGGCTCGATGATCACCGTCACGCCCGGCTCGGCCCAATGGTAGAGCTGCTCGGCCTCGGCCAGCCCCAGCACGATGCAGCCATACGAAGCATCGGTGCCCAGGGCGCCCTCCCACAGGCGGTACCCCGAAGAGAGCAGCGGCAGCCCGTGGATGCCGTTGTAGAACCCCGGCCCCGCCTCATACACGGCCACAAAGTGGGGCATGTGCAGGTCCCACAGGCTGGCGTAGGCCGTCTCCTCCCGATCCAGCACCTGGTAGATGCCGGCGTGGGTGGGCGAGCTATCGCGCCCCACGGCAACCAGCCAGTCCCAGATGAGCTGACCATGCTCATAAGCGCGCAGACGGCGCTGGCTCACGCTGATGACGATCCGCTTGTGGGGCACCGGCATCAGCGGGGTGAGCACGTCTTGCGAGGGGATCACCAACTGCTGGCCGATGCGCAGCACGTCCAGGTCGACGTTGGGGTTGGCCTGCGCGAGCGTCCAGAGCGGCATGCCATGGCGCGCAGCGATCTTTTCGCCGGTGTCGCCCGATTGGACGGTGTATTCGCCCGGGCTATGGCTCAAGTAGAGGGTGACGGTGCCTCCGCCGGCCGCGTGGGCCTCCAGCAGCGCTGGCACGGCCTCGTGCGAACGGAATCCGCGCCCCTCGCCCAGCTCTTGCGCCAGGCGCTCGACGGTGGCGGTGACGGCCTCCTCGGCCACGAACGCTGTGACGGCTGCAGGGTCGTCGGGGGCCTCCTCCGAGCGGCGCAGGCGGACCCAGCTCGCCAGCTCCTCGTCGCCCAGTTGCCAGCGGTACCAGCGGTCCTCTATCAGGTCATAGCTTTCGACCAGAATCTGGGGGGCCAAAAGGGCGTCGATCTGGCTCTGGATGGGGCCCGTATCCAGCGACGGGGCCTCTCGGGTGGTGAATACCATGGCAACGGGTCGGCCGAGCTCGCCCCGGTCCGCCTGGGTGACCAGATTGGCCAAGGTTGCCTCGACATCCAGTTCGCGCCCGGGCTCGCCTGGGTAGACGATCACGCGGCCGTCTTGCAGCGATAGCGAACTGGGGCCCGGCGCCACAGCCAGGGCCGGGGCCGCCAGCGCCAGCATCTCACGGGCCTGTTCGACGTTGAGCCGGTACGAAGGCGGGATATCGTGGCGGGCCCGCAACACCCTCACCCAGCGGCGCGGGTCGAGGTCCGCAGGCTCATGGCCGACGCGAAAGGACGTCCGGGCCGTGGCTTGGGGGTCAAAGATCAGCCCGGCGTCGTGCCAACTGGTTTCGTACACCTGGTCTCCCGCGTCCAGCAGGAGGGTTCCCTCGTGGGCTGGCGCCGAGATGGCCGCCAGGGTGGCGGCGGCTTGCTCTAGCGTGAGGCCCGAGATGTCGGTGCCCAGGACGTAGGTATCGGGCAGGATTCGGTCGGCGTAGAGACGCTGGCTGCCGATCAGCAGGCCATACAGGAGCGCCAGGCCGAGGGCCAGCCCCATGAACACGGCGACGAGCCCCACGAGAGGGTGAGCATAGCGGCGCGTGGCCGCAGGCGCCGTCCTCTTGGGGGCCGCCTCGAGATGGTGGGTTTCGTACCGGTCTGCGTCGCTGGGCATGGCTAGCCGCTCCCATCACCAGGTGCCGAACATCATACAAGAGACGGGCTGCGAGAGCCAAACGTTCCCTCGAGCCGCGCTGGGCGGGCCCGCGGGCATGATCCGCCGGACATAGCCTAGAAATGGCAGAAAGATGGCACAAAGATGACGCATTTTGGGGCAAAAAGCGCTTGACCAAAAGACCTGGTTGGTCTATTCTCAAACGCGTCTGCTCCGTCGATATCCGCGCCCCGATGCTGCGGCGTCGCCCAAGGCGGCGTGAGCGACCGAACTGGTCTGGCTATATCGCCGAGCATCGGGAGGCTCTTTATCGTGAACACATCCTACTACACTGAGCCAGAAACGGATGCACGGGTCAAGCGCACGGTCTTGGTGGTGGACGACCATCCAGACATGCGCGTGCTCTGTCGTCGCATCCTTCAGCGCTATGGCTATGACGTGCTGGGCGCCGGAAACGCTGCCGAGGCTGACGCCATCGTGGCCGCCCGTGATGGCGCGTTAGGCGCGGTGATCTCTGATGTGCACATGCCCGGCGAGCTGGGCACGTCGCTGGCGAGACGTCTGCGGAGGCGCTATCCAGAGCTGGGCATTCTCCTGGTCTCGGCCGGCCCGCCCGACGCAGATCTCGCCGAGCTGATCTCCAACGACCCGCGCATGGCGTTCATGCTCAAGCCGATCAACACGCAGGACTTTGCCCTGGCCGTGGAAGGATTCTGCGGCTCCTGAGCTAACCGCTTACCTTGTTCTCTCCCCCGCGCCTCCATTGGACGCGGGGCTTTTGCTGTGCTAAGGTGAGAGGGAAAGCAGTATGGCGAGGTTGAGATGGCTTGTGAGACAGAGTTCCTCAAGCGGTTGCACGAGGCCGGGCTGCGGCTGACTCCCCAGCGCGAGCTGGTGCTGCGCGTCCTGCATGACATCCAGGGCCTGGCGACGGCGGAAGAGATCCATCGCTTGGTCAAGGTCAACACCAGCGCCGTGGACATCTCCACGGTGTACCGCACGCTGGATCTCTTGAGCCAGTTCGGCTTTGTGGCCGTGCTGGAGGGCGACGATGGGCAGCGACGCTATGAGCTGCTGGGGGTGCATGGGCCGCATCTGCATCTGGTGTGCCAGCGCTGTGGGGCGGTGGAGGGCATCCCCCTTGACGAGGCGCAACCGTTTCTGGCAGCGCTGCGCGAGGCGTATGGCTTTACGGTCATCCCCGAAAAGCTGACGATAGCCGGTCTGTGCCACGCCTGCTCCGCGGCGCTGGAGGACGAATCGCCGGCCTGAGCCGGCTCAAGCAGGATACCTGTTCCTAGAGCGCCGGGCGTCCTCGCCTGGCGCTTGATGCTGGCGGGGGCGCGCCCGTGCGTTCGGGCAAGGGCAGCAGCAGCGATGCGCGCCCTACCGCGCAGAGCAGAAAGGTGGCATGCATGCGCAAGCGGACGATCCGCTTTCTATGGGCGATTCTCGCCTTCTTGGTCGTGAGCGTGACCGTGGTGGCCGATACGGCCGAGCCCGTCGCCGACCAGACGTTGGTGGCGGTGGTGGCCTATGTGGCCGACGAGCGCGAGATCGAGGTGCTCGGCTATCCGCGCCTCGTGCAAGATCTCGAGCTGGTGGTCCGCACGGGCCCCCGCGCCGATGAGCTGTTGGAGGTGGAGCATCACATCGAGACCTATGCCGGCCAAGTTCCCTACCAGGTGGGCGATCTGGTCTATGTGACCGAGACCATCGTCGAGGGCGAGGCGCCGGCCTACTATATCGCGGGATATGTCCGCTGGCCCCGGCTGGGGTTCCTGGCGGTGGCGCTGGTCGCGCTGGTGGTGTTGGTGGCCCGCGATCGTGGCGCCCTGTCGCTGTTGGGTATGGTCTTTTCGTTTGCGGTCATCTTTGCCCTCGTCTTGCCCCGTTTGGCCGAGGGCCGCGAGCCGGTCAGCAGCGCGCTGCTGGGCGCGGTGGTGACCATGCCGGTGAGCTATTATCTGGCGCATGGCCTCAACCGCAAGACGACGGTGGCGCTGGTGGGCTCGTTGATAGGCCTGGGCTTGACCGGCCTGGTGGCGGTGGCGGCCGTGGAGGTGGCCCAGCTCAGCGGGTATGCCTCCGAAGAGGTGGGCTTGCTGCGGGTGATGCGCCCCGAGGTGGTCGACGTCCGCGGCCTGCTCTTGGCTGGCATGATCGTCAGCATGTTGGGCGTGCTGGATGACATCACGGTGGCCCAGGCGGCGGTGGTGGAGCAGCTCCACCGTGCCAATCCCGCCTTTACCTGGCAGCAGCTCTATCAGCGGGCCATGCAGGTGGGGCAGGACCATATCGCGTCGATGGTGAACACGTTGGTGCTGGTGTTCGCCGGCGCGGCTCTGCCGCTGCTCCTGCTCATGACCGATCAGGCCATGTCGCCCTGGTACGCCCTCAGCCTGGAGCCGGTGGCCGAGGAGGTGGTGCGCATGCTGGTCACGAGCTGCGGCATGGTGGCCACGGTGCCCATCTCCACGGGGCTGGCGGCTCTGGCCACCCGTTGGCGCCGGCGGCCTGGGCCCACGGCAGAGTAGCTGGCGCCTACGCGCCCCTCAACCACCGCTCGATGGCGGCCACTCCGCGCTCCTCGGCCGCCTGGGCGGCGCGGAGCTCTTGCGCCAAGGCCGCGGCGCTCTCCGCCGATAGCCGCTCACGGGTCTGTAGACCCTCCCAGACCGCGCGGAGCCGGTCGCGCACCTCGCTATAGGCCGCGGCGGCCTCTCCCAAGGTGGGCCGTTCCGCTGCCAGGCGCTCTAGCCAGCGCGCGGCATACCAGCGGGCCGCGTACCAGGTGACGCCATAGTACCAGGCCATCTCCCAGTTGGCGGTGTCGGCGCGTTCGGTCATGGCGCGGGCCCACTGTGCATAGGCGGCCGGGCCGTCCTGGTAGACGGGGCGCTCCAGCCACTCTTGCTGGCGGGCATGGCGCACCGCGATGCCCAGCGCCTCGGCGATGGCTCGCTCCTCGGGCTGCGGCTCCCGCGCGCCGGGGATGATCACCGACAGGATGGCGATCTCGCGCTCGCCCAGCCGGTCATAGGGCAGGGTGCCGGCTTGGCACTCGTACCGGGCATGGAGCAGCTCGGCGTCGTCGTCATAGCCGGTGATGATGCTCCACTCGGGCGGCTCCAGGACGTCCCAGCCCAGGGGCAAGCTGCCGTCATCTAGCGCCGCGCGGATCGCCGCCAGGGTTTGGGGGCGCAGCTCGCGGCGCTGCCCCTCGCCGTAAGCAAAGTGGTGGGTGACGCCATAGCCGGCCTGGCGCACGGTCTCGGGCAGGATGCTCGGCCAATCGAACACGCTGGTGGCGGAGGGGCACAGATCCTCGTGGGCGATGATGCGAAAGGCCCAGCCGCTGGCGCCCATGAGGTGGGTCAGGTCCACCGGCTCGCCCCGGGCTTGCAGCGACGTGGCCAGCGCCGCCACGTAGCTGTGCACCATGGGCGGGGCCCCTTCGGTGGGGTCGCGGTACCAGGCGACGGACGGATACGGTTGCACGATCATCGGGGCCTCCTTGCGCTGACGCACGAGACAAGAGCAAAGGCTATGCCGCGATTGTAGAATGGCGCTGCCAGCATCGCAAGGGCCTGCGTTTGGCTGGCGCGCGCCGTCACCAACATTTGACAATTGTCACTGTCCGTCGCATAATGGACCTGCTACGAATGGAGGCCATGGCGCACTGAGAAGGCCTGACGAAAACCGGTTCCTGATCGTCGATCCTCTTCCAAGAGTGCTCGTTACGAGGACCTGGGCTACGTAGGACCCTCATGCAGCGAAACCCTTGACGCGTCGCTGGCGCCCTCAGCAGTCACGCTGACCCGGTGGGTCTGAGTGCCCTGGCCGAGAACTGACCACAGGAAAATGAGGAAGAGAATCGATGGGTAAGAAACTGTACGTAGGCAATCTGTCCTATAACACGACCGAGGACGGCCTACGCCGTCACTTTGAGGCCATCGGCCCCGTGGCCGAAGCCGCCGTGATCACGGACCGCGAGACCGGCCGTGCCCGCGGGTTTGGCTTTGTGACCATGGAGAACGACGCCGACGCCGCCACGGCCATTTCCGAGCTGGACGGCAAGGACCTCGATGGCCGCAACCTCAAGGTTGCCGAGGCGAACCCGCCTCGCGAGCGCTCCGATCGCGGCCCCGATCGCGGTGGTGACCGCGGCCGTCGCTGGTAACCATCATCGTCGGCGGCGCGGGCGAGCGCTGAGGGTGGTCTCCGGCTGAGCCAGAGCCAAGCTCGTAATCCGATCGCCGCCAGGATCGTACAACTGCATAGCCAGACGAACCGCGCTCGATGTAACCCATCGAGCGCGGTTTTTTGCGTGGCATGATCGCTGGATGGTCTAGGCCGGGCTCGGCGGGCGGTCCCGTAGCCACCGGCGGTAGGCGGCATTCAGCGCGGCCGCGCCAGCCACCGGCGAGCGTGGGCTCATATAGTGCGGGTAATCGAACACGGCGTGGCGCTCGACAAAAGCCTCCGTGATCGCCAGCCGCCGGGCCAGGCGTTCCCAGGTGACGGCCCGGTGGACGTCGGCAGTGCGCTCCTCGCGGGGAAAGGCCTCGTTGACCGCCCATAGCCGCGCCCCGTGGCCGGCAAACACCGGCGCGGCGGCGGCGTACCAGTCGGCCATCTCGTCGTCGGGGGCGGTGCCATCCTGGATGGCGTACACGTCGATGCCCTCGATCTCGCGCAGCATGGCGTCCCACTCGTCGGCGAACTGGGCCGGCGTCGTGGCGTCGTCGCCTAGCGTCAGCCGCGAGGTGAACCAGGGGCCGTGGGCCACCGGCAAATCCGGGCGCATCTCTTTCAAAAAGCGCGGCAGGCGCGTGAGGATCTGCATCACGTCGCCGCGGTGGACCCGGTCGCCCGCCTCGTGGGGGATGTACCAGCCCCACAGGGCCGGATGGTCGCCGTACCGCTGGTTCAGCTCGGGGGCCACCCGCAGGTTCACGCGCAGATCCTCCTCTGGATCCCACCAACCAGCCCCGTCCTGGAACTGGCGAAAGTAGGTGACGTCGGCCAGCCCCAGCACCACCTGCAGGCCGTGCCGTTCGGCCAGCTCAAAGACCATGCCCAGCGCGTCGTACGGGAGCTGCTGGGGCACCACGCGGCTGGGGTAGGCGGCGCGGTCTCGCAGCACCGCCATCTGCACACAGACCATCTCCAGGCCGTCCCGGGCCATGTCGGCGAAACACTGGGCCCATTCCGCGGGGCCGTAATCCAGCCGGGGCAGATCCAGCAGGTCGAACAGGTCGATGGCGGAGACGGTGATGGGTTGCATGGCGCGACTCCTTTGGCGGGGAGTATAGCGGGGGGAGGGCGTGGGGTCCAAGGCGAGCTTGCGGCCGCGGCGAACCGCGGTACAATGCCGGTCGAGCCCGCCAGGATTCGGCGGCGCACGGCGCTCCGGAGCGCGTATCAGACTGGGGGTTCCATGGATCTCGATCAGATCGCCATGTGCGGCGACTATTGCGGCGAGTGCACCTATCGCGACCCGTTCGACTGCCCGGGCTGCCAGGCGGCGCGTGGCGACATGTTCCACGGCGCGTGTGCCGTGGCCAAGTGCTGCGCATCGCGGGGCTATCGCCACTGCGGCCAGTGCCCCGAGCTGCCCTGCGCCACGCTGCAGGCGGCGTTCGACCATCCCGAGCACGGCGATGGCGGCGAGCGCCTGCGCAACCTGCGTGCCTGGGCGGCCGGCGATATGAGCTATATCAAGCCGGTGCCGCCGGCGGCCCGAGTCGCTCCGGCCGCGACTGCCCCATAGCCAAGCCGCCCCTTCATGGGGAAAGGGCGGCTTGGCATCCGATAGGCATCATGGGCGTGCCGCCAGGGCTAGTCGTTGCGCGGTCCGAACAGATCCTGACGCATCAGCTCGTATTCCTCACGCGTGAGCTCTCCTTGGGCGTACCGTCGGGCGAGGATCGCTGCGGCGCCCGTCGCTTCGCTATCACGCCTATGGGTCTGCCGCGCTCGGGGGAAGAACTGCGATAGGACGATTCCTCCCAGCCCCAAGATGAGCAACCAGATGAACACCATTCCAAACATCATCGCGTCCTCCTATGCCGTTAGCTATGCGTATGGCCCTGCAGCTCGTCGCGCGCCTCCAGATATTCCTGGCGGGAGATCTCGCCGCGCGCATAGCGTGCTGTCAAGATGTCGCTCGCCGAAGGATAGCCCCGAGGCTCACCACGGCCAACCGCTTCGGAACGACGCCAAAGCCATATGGCCAGAACGATCAACGCGACCAGGGTGCCGACCACGAAGACGAAACCGACCAGGCCTGCCAGGAGCCCCAGAGGACCCCACCCCGACATCATCCGCCCCATGGGTCCGTGCATGAACCACATCATCGTATGCTCCTCTCGCTATCGCCTGAATGACCTCACGCTCGGAGCATAACACACGATCATCAAGGATCGATAAAGGTTTGATCAAGGTTCGGCATGAGAGCGAGCGCGGGGCAGGGGCCTGAACGAAGAATGGGACGCGGCGCGGCGAGCGCCGGCTAGGCGAGCGGCAGTTGCAGGGTAAAGGTGCTGCCGTGGCCGGGGCCCTCGCTGTGGGCTGTGATGGTCCCGCCGTGGGCCTGAGCCAGGTGATGGGCGATGGTGAGCCCGATGCCCGTGCCGCCCCCCGCTCGGGAGCGGGAGGAGTCGGCCCGGTAGAACCGTTCAAACAGGTGAGGCAGGTGCTCGGGCGCGATGCCGATGCCCGTGTCTCGCACCTGGATGTCCACTCGCTGCTGGGTTCCGCTGCGCACCTGCACGGCGACCTGGCCTCCGGCCGGCGTGTACTGCAGGGCGTTGCCCAACAGGTTGTACAGGATCTGGAGAACCCTGTCCTTGTCGACGCGAACCATCAACGGGGTGGGAGCCATCTCCAGGCTCAGGTCGATGCCTTTTTCGGCATATTGTGGCGCCAAGTGATCCACCGCCTGCTGCACCAGGTCTTGGCAACGCATGTGTGCGAGCTCCAGATGGTAGGCGCCCTCTTCCAGGCGGCTCAGCTCTTGCAGGTCGCCGACCAGGCGGCGGAGGCGGCTGGCCTCGCCATGGACCTTGGCATAGGTGGTCGCATCAGGGGGCAAGACGCCGTCCATCAGCGCCTCCATATATCCCTGGATGGCTGTGAGTGGCGTGCGCAGCTCGTGCGTCACATTGGTGATGAGCTCGCGTCGTACCGCCTCGGTGCGCTCCAGGGCGGCGGCCAACTGGTTAAAGCTATCCGCCAGCTCGTCCAGCTCGTCCCGCTGGTCACGCGGGGGCACGCCCTCGATGCGCTCACCATAACGGCCGGCCGCGATGCGCCGGCTGGCGTGGGTCATCTCCTGGACAAAACCGCCGACCCGGCGGCTGATATAGTAGCTCATCATCAGGGCCAGCACGGTGGACGTCAGGACCGCGATGACCATGGATTCGGTGAGCGCTTGGCGAAAATTGGCAAAGAGGTCATCGGTGAGGGCTGCGGCGTCGCCGATCTCGGCCGCCATGGCCTCCATGTGTCGCGCAAAGGCCACGGGCATGTGGAGCTGGGCCCCGATGAACAGCGCCAAGCTCCCTAGGACGATGATCAGCAGGTAGGAGAGGAATAGCTTCCAGGAGATATGGTTCTGTAGGTTCTGGAAGAAACGGGTCATTCCGCATCCTCAAAGCGATAGCCCACGCCACGGACCGTCTGAATCAGGTCGTAAGGGGCGAGCTTTTGGCGGAGATGCCCGATGTGCACATCAACGACGCGCTCCTCGCCGTAAAAGTCGTGGCCCCAAAGGCGCTCCAGCATCTGCTCGCGCGTCAAGGCCTGGCCGGCGTGTTCTGCCAGCACCTGCAAGAGCTCAAACTCGGTGGGGGTTAGCTCGATTTCCCGAGCATCGAGCCAGACGCGATGAGCGGCCGAGTCGATGCGCAGATGGTCGAACGAAAGGGCGCGCGTCCCTCGTTCGGGATAGAGGCGACGCAATGCCGCCTTGACCCGGGCCGCGACCTCGCGTGGCGAGAAGGGTTTGGTGACATAATCGTCAGCGCCCACGGCCAAGCCCACGAGCTTGTCTGCCTCCTCCGAGCGAGCTGTGAGCAGAATGACATAGACATCGGACTCTTGGCGCAAACGCGCCAAGACCTGGATGCCGTCCAGCCCCGGCAGCATGATATCAAGGATGACGACATCGGGGCGTTCGCTTTGGGCCAGCCGCAGTGCCGTCTCGCCGTCCCGCGCCGCGAGAACCCGATAGCCCTCGCGCTCGAGATAGGCTCCCACCAGCTCGACAACGGACGCCTCGTCGTCGACGACCAGGACTGTACTCACGTGCCCTCCTGCGAGGTGCTAGTGTCCTGCGATCTCTTTCCGTAG
>Ga0334892_1002511_pt1 | contig 12964 bp, 10 predicted proteins | sample GraSluR3_MG_4_FD_207213 | JGI IMG/M metagenome (GOLD analysis project Ga0334892, IMG submission 207213) | Sludge microbial communities from methane-producing bioreactor in Wageningen University, Netherlands - Granular Sludge_15_04-R3 | ecosystem: Engineered > Bioreactor > Anaerobic >...
GCGAGAAGGTTCAGGCCTCAGAGGTTTTCTGAGGTCGTCGGCCAGGACCATATAACCAATGCCCTTAGAAATCAGATAAGGGATAATAAAATACCCCAGTCCGTCATTTTTGCCGGACAGAGAGGTCTTGGGAAAACCACAACCGCCAGGATATTCTCCAAGGCGATAAACTGCATGTCCCCTGATGACCAGTCAGAACCCTGCAATCAGTGTGAGATATGCAGACTGATTAATATGCAGAGCCTGGTAGATGTTATAGAGATAGACGGGGCGTCCAACCGGGGTATCAATGAAGTCAGAATATTGAGGGAGAATGCGCTGTATTCTCCTGTACAGGCAAAATACAAGGTATATATTATTGATGAGGTCCATATGCTTACAAGGGAGGCTTTCAATGCCCTCCTTAAAATCCTGGAGGAACCGCCTTCCCATGTAGTTTTTCTTATGGCGACCACTGAGCCTGAGAGGATTCCAGTTACTATCAAATCCAGATGCCAGGTTCACTATTTCAGGGAAATAACCCATGATGACATGGAAAAAAGGCTCCGGCAGATTATATCTGCTGAAAAAAGGAATATTGATGAAGAAAGCCTTAGCTATATAATAAGCCTTGCCAGGGGTTCTATGAGGGATGCGGAGAGCATCCTGGAGAAGGTCCTATCATCCACAGGCGGGGAGGTTTCATACCATGAGCTGAAGGAGATCCTGGGCATCTTTGATAAGGGTATTATAACAGGCCTGTTCAGTGCCATATACAGCAATGACTGCAGTGCTGTATATAGGATATTCTCTGGTTTGAAAAAAGAACCAACTGATTTTATGCTTCTATATGAGATGCTCATTGAGCATTACCATGTCTCTGTTGAGGAGCTGATAGCCACAGATAATGAAAACAGCGCTATCAGCCTGAACGATCTGCTCTTTGACATAAAGATACTCCTGGACATTGAAGGAAGCATGCAGAGAACATCATACAAAGCGATACTCCTGGAGACCACTGTCCTGCATATAATAAAAAAAGGAAGGCTCAAGGATATTCAGTATATAAAAAATATGTTGAGCGATATAGACAGCAGGGCAGAAATAATTAAAAGTGCAGACATTAAAACGGAAAGCATGTCATTGGTTGAGGATATAAGCAGGACAAAAGCAGAAGCTTTGCTGGAAGATACCGGGCCTGGCCCGGCCGGTCTTTTTAAAAAAGCCCTTGAAATGCTTGAAAAAACGGATTTCCTGTATTTTTCCATGATTTCAAACATACCCTCAGAGATATCCGGAGAGGAAATTTTATTTCTGCCGGGCGGGAATGAGAACTCTGCCTGCATGCTGCAGAAACCTGAGAAAATTCAGCTTTTTGAGGGTATTCTGGCCCAAATATATAAAAAGCCTATGAAAATCCGTTTCAAAAACACAGTTCAAAAAAAAAAGCCCGGAATCATGAATGAAGTTGACAGCCCCGATACCCTTAGGAAAGACCCTAAGATAAGGACATTGCTTGATATTTTTAAGGCAGATATTGAAAAAATAGATTAAGGAGGACAGTTATGAAGAATATTGGGAAAATGCTCAAAAATGCACAGAAAATGCAGAAAGAAATGTCCAAAATGCAGGATGAAGCCGGCGAAAAGACTTATACCGCGCAGTCCGGAGGCGGAATGGTAAAGGCAGTCGTTAACGGTAAATATGAGATTGTATCCCTGGAGATTGAGAAAGAGATTGTTGACAAAGAGGACGTGGAGATGCTCCAGGACCTGATCATTGCTGCTGTTAACGAGGCACTGAAGCTTGTCGGTGAGGAGATGAGCCAGGGGCTGTCTAAAATGACGGAATCCCTGGGGATAAACCTTTCAGATTTCGGGCTGTAGAAATTGCTTAAAGCAACCCTTGAAAACCTGAAGCACTATTTAAAGATGATTCCCGGGGTTGGAGAGCGGACAGCCCAGAGGATGATTTACTTCTTTCTTGAAAAGGACAAAGGGTATATATCGGACCTTTCCCTGGCCCTGCAGGACCTGAAAGAAAAAATAGGATTCTGTGAAAAATGCTTCAATTATTCTGTGGGAGATTTATGCGATATATGCAGCGACAGCCGGAGGGACAGCTCAATTATATGCGTGGTATCCAAACCTCAGGATATAATCAAGATAGAGGAATCAGGAGAATACCAGGGCTTATACCATTGCCTATGCGGAGTCATCTCCCCCATACAGGGCATCGGGCCTGATGATATCAAGCTTAGACAGCTCATGTCGAGGCTTGACGGTAATGTCAAAGAGATCATACTGGCCCTGAATTCAGATTATGAGGGAGAAAGTACCGCTTTTTACATCGGCAGAATCATATCAAAGCACAAGGTCAGCGTTACCAGGCTTGCAACGGGCCTTCCCATAGGCAGTATAATAGAATACATTGATCCCAATACATTAAAAAATGCTTTAAAAGACAGAAGAACTATGTTTTAATAATTTTATCTTTACTTATTGGTACAAATAAAATATGATGTATATATGTGATAAGACTAAATGGATTAAAAATTATGATTGGACCAGGCGTCCCATGTTTTTCGGTCCGATGATCAAAGGAGAATTTTATGGCTTTTGCAGACCTTATTTTATATGAAGAAGAATATGGAGAGATTAATAAGGCTATTGAAAAGCTCTATAATCTCTGTAATGCAAAAGTAGTATTTTTAGTAGATAAAAACGGCCAGCTTATCGCTGCTCATGGGGATACGGAGGAACTTGACACCACATCCCTTGCTTCCCTGACCGCGGGCAATATTGCAGCTACCGGCGGATTGGCCAAGCTGATCGGAGAAAAGGAGTTTTCCATACTATTCCATGAGGGTGAAAATGACCACATCCATATATCCATTGTAGGGCAGAGGGTTATTCTGGTTGTGATATTCAATGATAAAAGCGCTCTGGGCCTGGTCAGGCTCAGGGTAAAACAGGCAAGCGACGATCTTGTAAGAATTTTCAACCGGATTGAGCAGAAAGTCCAGAACAATGCCGGCATGATAGACACCATCAGCTCTCCTTTCGCTGAGATAACAGATGATGACATTGATAATCTATTTACGGAATAGGAGAATCTGATGTCTTTCATTAACTATTCCTCAAGAGAAATTAACTGCAAGATCGTTTATTACGGACCCGGGCTTTGCGGGAAGACAACCAACCTCAATTTCATCTATGAAAAAACAGAATCTCCCAGAAAAGGCAAGATGATATCCCTGGCCACTGAAACAGACAGGACACTCTTTTTTGATTTTTTACCCCTGGAGCTTGGATATATAAAGGGTTTCAGGACCCGGTTCCATCTTTATACAGTTCCAGGCCAGGTTTTCTATGATGCATCAAGAAAACTTATATTGAAAGGAGTGGACGGCATAATTTTCGTTGCTGACTCTCAGGAAGAGAGGTTTGATGCAAATGTTGAGAGCATGAACAACCTTACCAGCAATCTGAAGGAACATGGATATGACATTACCAGGGTTCCCCTTGTGCTGCAGTATAATAAAAGGGACCTGGAGAATGTTACGCCTGTTACAATACTCAACAAAGCCATCAACCGCTATAACTGGGATTATGTTGAGGCTGTAGCCACTGTCGGCAAAGGGGTATTTGACAGCCTTAAGCATATTGCAAAACTGGTAATAAACGAGTTAAAAAAAAACAGCTGATATCCCTCTGAAAATATTCCCGCCCGTACAAAATTTTAATGCGGCTGCAGAAATCCTAAAAAGCTTTATTTTTTCCTGGTTCTGTTTTATAATCCTATAATAAAAAAGCGGAATTATTGTATTATGAGTAATGTCAGAATTATTGACTATCATATCAGTTCTTTTTTCGAGAGGATTGAAAATATCCTGCAGAACCGGGTAATAAAAAATGACAGCTCTGATCTGCCAATGCTTTACATACAGAACAGCTTTCTTCTTAAAAGGGAATTCTACTCTGATATTCCAGGTATAAGCTGGCTGGATCTTTTGTTGTTTGAATTAAAAGAAGCATTATATACAAGGAATTATGACAGGATGTCCGGCATACTCGAACAGCTGGAAAAGGAAAAAGAGCTTAACCGGACAATCCAGGTATTTGTTTTCTGCATTCAGATGCTTCTCATTGCCTACAGGGGTGAATCGGAACTCGTTGAAAGATCGGTTGATGAATACGTGGGAAAATATCAAAAACAGTTCCATGAAAGGATGAGGCTATATATTTACTGCTTTATTCTATCATTCTATCCCAACCTGCCCTTTAAAACCATGGAAAGTATTAACCCGGGCGGTGAAATGGACCGGGATCTGAAAAACAGGATAATTAAATCTTCCATTCTTGCAGAGATAAATAACAGCATGAAAAGATATGACAAATCCTACCTGTACCTCTCCAAAGCCTTAAAGGAATGTATTGAGGGCAATGACCTTATTAATTATTTCCAGATATATGAGCAGAAATTCTTCTATGAATGCATAAGGGGAGATATATCCAGAGTTTTCCAACCCCTGGACCAGATTATCGGCCTGGAAGGAGACAATCCGGCTTTTTCTGCAATATATGACTTTTACAGACTGCTGTTCAATTATATTATAAATTTCAATTTCGAGCGGGACAAAGCCTCGGAGATACTCTCCAGGCTTGGAGAATGCAGGCTCTATACCTATGTTCACAGGCTTTGTGTTCTGATGCTTGCCAACAGGTGCAGAGCCGGAGAAATCTATGAGAGATACCCTACGGGCAGGGTATTTTGCGACATAGAATACCTGGAGAAATCTTTCTCAGATGACCTGCAGCCCCTCCCATTTTATATCTGCGGTGAATTCATGCCCATCCTCTATTTTCAGAGGATCTGCAACGGGCTGTTGAGCTCCCTGCCCCCGAAGGTGCATATGGGAGGCAATCTTAATGCGGAGGCTGTTTCGGTTGACCATTACAGTGTCTACCAGGCTTACAGAGATTTGTATGATATGCTGGATGCAAAGAACAGGCATAATTATGAAAAGATACTGCTACCTCTGGAAAATATGAGTCAGCATGCAGGCAAAAGCAGGATATTAGAAAAACTCCTCGATGATATTTCCCATTACCTCCTTGTATCCAGCCTTGCTACTAATAAAACCCTGCTGAGTATCATCCGGGACCTTGATGATAATGAAAAGAAATTAATTTACAAACGATTAAGCCGGGACCTGACTGAAGGCGAAGCTTTCTCCCTTATCGGCAGTTGCAGGGCTGAGGAAGAAGATCCCGGGGGTGTGGGCGCAAGCCTTCCTGAAGATTATGAAGGCAATGATCTGGAAGAATGCGAGGAACTGAAGGCTCTTATTGGAAAATCAAGGCATATTGCGGAGATAAAAAAGAAAATCATTAAATTTTCAGCCTTCTCCTTTCCTGTGCTCATTACAGGCGAGAGCGGGACAGGGAAGGAGCTTGTTGCAAGGGCGATACATACCCTATCCAGAAGAGAGGGAATGTTTATATCCATTAACTGCAGCGCTATCCCCGAAAGCCTTTTTGAAAGCGAGCTCTTCGGATACAGAAAGGGGGCTTTTTCCGGTGCTTCCTTCGACAAGAAGGGCCTTATTGAAAGCGCAGACCGGGGGACGCTTTTCCTTGATGAGATCGGAGACCTGCCATATACCCTTCAGGCTAAACTATTGAGGTTCCTGCAGGAGGGAGAAATCCTGAGTCTTGGCGGTAACAGGAATAAACAGCTGGACGTGCGGGTCATAGCAGCCACTAATATTGATATAGAGGAAGAGATCAGAAAGAGGAATTTCAGGAATGACCTCTATCAGAGGCTGAATGTTCTTTCAATATTCATCAGGCCTTTGAGGGAAAGGAAGGGCGATATTAAGCATCTTATCCATCACTTTGTCGGTAAATACCGGGATGAGTTTCAGATTGCCGGTATTGACAATATTAATGAGATAGAGGATGTATTTGAAAACTATGACTGGAGGGGCAATATAAGGGAGCTTGAAAATGAAATAATACGGATATTTGCACAGCTGGGGAGTGAGAAGCACATAAAAAAAGAATATATCTCCAGGAAAATACTGGAAAAGAGCGGAAATCCCCAAAAAACAACAGCTAAAGAACCTCCCGATGATTATAAAAAGCCCGCAGAGAGGGATATTATTAAAACATGGCAGGCCTTCGGGGGTAATTATGCAAAGACAGCCAGGGAGCTGTCCATATCAAGGCAGTGGGTGCACAAGGTTATAAAAAAATATAAGGCTCAATGAACGGCAGCATAATACTGATAATTATTCTTGTTTTATTTTCAGGTTTTTTCAGCTCCTGTGAATCGGCCTTTTTTTCCATAAACCCAAACAGGGTGAAAAGCCGGGGGAAAACCAGGACTGCTGATTATATAATCAGGCTTTTATCAGAGAAGGAGAGACTTCTTTCCACCATTCTCATAGGCAATCTAATAGTCAATATATTCTATTTCAGCTTCACCTCCGATATAGTTGTCCAGGTAGCCAGGGATAATGCTGTATTAGGCTCCCTGTCAGCTCTGGGATTTTTTGCAGTTCTGCTTATTTTCGGTGAGATACTCCCAAAGACAATTGCTGTAAACATACCAGTAAAGGTTGCTTCTTTCGGTTCCCATGTAATAATCTGGTTTTTCAGGATTTTTTACCCGGCCAATATACTATTAAGGTATGCCCTTATAAAAACCAGGAGACTTACTGACAGAATCTTAAGCGGTAGAGAGGCTGTTCTGGAAAATGAGCTGGACTATATAGTGGATTTTACCCACAAGGGAGGTTCCATAAATATAAAAGAAAAGCATATGCTTTTCGGGGGCGCGGATTTTGACCAGCTAAGGGTGAAAACCTTCATGACACCGAGGATGAAAATATCGGCATGCGATATAGGGGCGGATAAAGAAGAATTTATAAGGATATTTAAGAGCGGAATGCATTCCAATGTCATTGTCTTTCAGGGGAATATAGAAAATACGCTGGGCTATGTAAACACAAAGGATATATTCCTGGCAGAAAAATATGACCTTAAAGCCGGCCTGAAAAGGCTTCTCTTCATCCCGGAGCTCACACCCTTGCGCAAGGCATACAGCCTGTTTTCCAGGTACGGCCTTAAAATAGCCGGGGTTGTAAATGAATATGGGGGACTGCAGGGAATACTGACCAATGAGGATATTGTTGAGGCGATTACAGGGGATATTGATGATGAATTCAGGAATAAAATCCTGCCTTTTGAAAAAATATCCGATAAGAAGTATACTGTAAGCGGCGACATGGTTCTGAGGTCCTGGGCCATTCATTTTCCAGGCCTTCCTGGCAGTGAGGGTTCTGATACCCTGGCCGGATACCTGGAAATGGCTTTTGGCTGTATTCCGAAAAAAGGCGATGAATTGACAAGGAGTGGCATGAAATTTACCGTGCTTAGTGTGAGCAATATACGAATAGACAGGGTTATGGTCGAATTTTTATGAATATAATTCTGCTTGTGTTATTTCTTGGCTTTATAGGCATGTTCGCAGGCTTTGAGGTGGGCTTCTATACAATCAACCCCGTCAGGCTTGACATCCTGGCAGAGAAAAAGCACCGGCCCGCCCTGCTGCTCAAGCATTTCAGAAAGCACAAGGAGCACCTGATAATATCAATCCTGATCGGCACCAATCTATTCAACTACCTTTTCTCCGGTTTTCTGATGCACAGCCTGGGCAGTGTAGGCCAGAGATACCGGGTACTTCTCTCTACCCTTATCGGGACAGGGTTTGTATTTGTTTTTGCGGAGGTTTACCCCAAGTTTCTGTTTCAGAGCTACCCTGACCTGCTGACCTACGGATTCGTCAGGATTATATATGTTTTTCACAGGATATTTTTGCCTGTCGGATATATACTTAAGCTCATTACTGAGTTTTTCAGGAAGGTTTTGAGGATAAATAAGTCTTCCATAGACCATGTATACGGAAGAAAAAGCCTGGTAGGCTTCATAGACCAGGCCCACGCAATGAGGTACATAGACAAGGCCAAGAAGGATATGCTCTTTTCTATCCTCAGGCTTAAAGATTCCGGGGTTTCAGAGCTTGCGGTGACACCGGAGGGTGTTATCTCCTTTTATATGGATGATACTTATGAAAAAGTCATGGGAATCATAAGAAAATACCCCTACAAGAGATACCCGGTCCTGGACAGAAAGACGGGGAGAGTGCTGAAAATACTCAATGTACTTCACCTCTTCTGGAATGAAACAGACTGGGCCTGTCTTAAAGATCTTTCCAGCCTGCTAAACGATCCGGTTTTTATCAGCTCTCAGGACAGCCTGCTTACTGTCATGCAGAAGATGCAGTCCAGGAGCTCAGTCATGGCAGTGATAGTCAACGGTGACAAATATTCAGGCATTGTAACCCTGAGGGATATTATAAACGGGGCCATTACAAAGGTAAAAGATCTTTGAAACTGAATAATATTGATTACTGCTCTTAAAAAAATGCCTGTATAAAACTCAATCATCATGCATTAAATCTGCAATTCAGTTTTTTAATGACAATAGGCCGTTTTGATTTTATTGTTGAACAGAAATATGACATAGGAGGATCTCCAATGAAAATAATCACCTCGATCACAAAAAGGGGCAATTTATACAACAAAAACAGGAGGTTCTTCTTATGTCGCTTATCAAAGCAGATAAAATATCTTTTAAATATGACTCCCAGATAGGAGATATCCTGCATTCGGTCTCCTTCCGGATTACAAATAAGGATAAAACAGGGCTTATAGGCCGGAACGGAAGCGGGAAAAGCACCCTTTTCAAGCTGATACTCGGCATTATCAATCCTTATGAAGGAAATATATTCAAAAAAGAAGGAATTCTAATCGGCTGGCTTCCGCAGGAACTGGCTGTAAACATCGATAATTCAAGCATTTCAGACTTTCTGTGGCAATCAGAAGGTACCTTGTATGAAATATATAAAAAAATATACTCAAAACTGAAAGACAGGGCCCAAGACCTGGAGCTTAAAGGGGAATTCTGCGCCAGGGGGGGATATTCCTTCCAGGCCCGCCTGGAAAAGACAGCCGGATTCTTCGGCTTTGATGAATCCAGGCTGGATTACCCGCTGTCGTCCTTAAGTGCGGGGGAGAAGACAAAGCTGGCCATCTGCCGGATTATGCTTATGAATCCTGATATCATACTGCTGGATGAACCTACCAATCATATTGATTTATCCGCAATGCAATGGCTGGAAGATTACCTTGCAGGGCTTGCAATCCCCTGTGTCATTATAAGCCATGACAGGGAATTCCTTGATAACTGTACTGAAAAGACCTGGGAACTGTCAGAAAAGGGTATCAGAGAATTTTCAGGGAATTATTCCTTTTATAAAACTGAAACCGCTAATCTGCACCAAAGGAATCTGCTGGATTATAAAAAACAGCAGAAAAAGATAAAACAGCTTAGAAGAGTAGTTCAGGAAAGAAAATCCATGGCCGGTTCAATGGAAAGTTTTAAACCCAGGCGTTCTGTGAAAAAGAACGGGGGAATATGCAAAAGGGACGCAGGTTCCCAGAAAAGGGTCAGGAAGCATGTTATGAGGTCGGCAATGGCGGTGGAGACAAGGATAAAAAGGATGATAGAAAAGGAGGAAAAAGCAAGACCCTTTTCTGAAAAAAAGAGGTCAGTCAGCTTTATTCCCGGCAGTTTAGAGAACAGGTGGGTTATAAGGATAAATAACCTGGCAAAGGAATATGATTCAGAATATGTTTTCAGGGGTTTCGGCCTTTCTGTAGAAAGAAATTCAAGGATTGCAGTTCTGGGGAAAAATGGATCAGGGAAATCAACTCTTCTTAGAATTTTAGCAGGGTTGGACAGTAATTATGAAGGGGAAATCACGCGCGCGCCCCGGTTAAGAACGGGCTATTATGCCCAGGAATTTGAGAACCTTGATTTTGACAGCAATATCCTGGATGAGATTCTTTGCGGAGATATGAGGGAAGAATCCCGGGCAAGGACCATATTGGGCTCCCTCAACATACGGGGGGACAAGGTGTATCAAAAAATCAGGACCCTGAGCATAGGGGAAAGAAGCAAGACAGCACTGGCAAAGATAATTTTCATCAGGCCGAACCTGTTGCTCCTTGACGAACCTACCAACCATCTCGAGATTGAAGCCAGAGAGTCCTTTGAAAATGCCCTGGATGAATTTCCGGGAGCCATAATCCTGGTATCTCATGACAGGTATTTTATACAAAGGATAGCCAATAATCAAATAAATATGGAAAACTACGGCAATATTAAGAAATAATTCCCTTGTATCATAAGGATTTACTACTCAATCTGCAGTTTGGTGCTCTTGAAGCCGTATCCCATTATATCATATACATCGGTAATGACCATGAAAACTTCAGGGTCAGTCTCTTTGGCTATCTGGAGGAGCTTTACATTCTGCCTTATGTTGAAAACAACAAATATTATGTTTCTGTCTATTTTTTCATAGGTGCCGTAGCCTTTCAAATAAGTGACTCCCCTTCCCATCTCCTCATATATTCTTTTCCTGATCCTTTCCACATTTGCCCCGTTATTGCATATTATAATGGCAGCTTTTAAATTTGGAAGCCCCTCGGTTATGATATTGCTGAACCTTGTGGTTAGAAAAAGGCAGAAATAACCCCATATAATAAGGTTCAGGTCCTCAAACACTAATCCGATTATGAATATGATAAGGGTTTCAACGATTATATAGCCGTTGCCTATGCTTATGTTGAGGTATTTTTTCAGCATGGCCACAGGTATATCCGTGCCCCCGGTGGAGGCATTGGACCTGAAAATTATGCCTAATCCTGCCCCGAGCAGGATAGAGCCGGCTATGGCAGCAAGAAAAATATTATCGGTCATGGCCCATTCAGCCGGTGCCTTCATTTCCCCGTTGACAATATTGTATTTTATTATGAGATCCTGAAGAATGTTCCAGTTGTAAAGCCTTTCAGGGACCAGAACCTCGGTCATGACGGAACTGGTGAAAAACCCTATGAAGGTTCCCAGGCCGAACTGCCGGTTAACAAAAAGAATCCCCAGCACCCACAGGGGAATATTTATGGCAAGCATTGTAATACCCAGGGGCATATTGAAGATGTGGAACAGTATTCCGCTTATTCCGCCCACACCGCCTGGCGCTATCTTAAAGGGGACCAGAAACCAGGAGTAGCCTAAGCCGAAAAGTATGCTTCCGAACAGGATTCCTACCATCCTTCTTATCAATCCAAACTGTGAAAATATTTTCATGTGATCAGATATCCTTTTGTTTTAATCTTGCATGTTCTATAGAAATAAAAATAAAAATCAACAATTTTTCTTTTATCACATTGATAAAACATTTGCCGGGGTTTCACCGTAGGCTTAATTTCAGATGAAACAATTAAATACCGAAAGGAGGTAGCAATGGAGAAACACCTTAAAGGGCTGATCAGCTTTATTCTGCTGTTCAGCGCTTTTGTTTTTCTCTTTTCATGTTCTGCTTCAAAGCCGGTGGAACTGGAAAGAGAGCCGGTTTTAGAAGCTTCTGCAGAAGAGTTAAGGGAAGGATACAGCTATTATAAGATGCACAACGGTCTCAGGGTCTTTGTTGTCGAAGACCATCGGGTTCCCCTGGTTACATTTTCCATAACCTACAATGTCGGTTCCATTGATGAACCCCGGGGACTTTCAGGGATATCCCACTTCCTGGAGCATGTGATGTTTCTTGGAACCCATGCCCTGGACAAGGAAGAGGTTTTTGACCTGATAAGGGAAGTGGGAGGAACGAATAATGCAGCCACATCCTATGATTTTACAACCTATTTTGCAGAGGTTCCCTCTTCAAAGCTTGAGCTGCTGGTGGCAATAGAGGCCGACAGGATGGGCAACCTGGTAATCAACCCCGAGGAATTTGAGAGGGAAAGACAGGTCGTTATGCAGGAGCGCAGGCAGACAAGGGAGAATAACCTGTACTCTTCAGTCATGGAACTGGTCACGGCAGATGCATTCAGGGAGAGTTCGCTGAATCACGGTATTATTGGATGGATGGAAGATATAGAGTCCATAGGGGTTGAAGATATGAAAAATCATTACAGGCAGTTTTATTCACCCAATAATGCCGTTATTGTTGTGTCCGGAGATGCGGAGAAGGATAATGTCATAGCCCTTGTAGAGAAGTATTTCAGCCGGTATGAGCCCCAGGACATTGACAGGTATGTATCAAAGGAACCGCCCCAGACCGAAGAAAGGTTTTTAAGAATAGAAAAGACCACAAATCTTCCCATGATAGCCATGCTCTATAAAATACCCGAAGGGAATCATCCTGACATGCCTGCAATAAATGCCTTTCTAAATATTCTGGTGAATGACCCAAATTCCAGGGTTAACCGGAAGCTTAAGAATCAGATGAGAATAATACTGGGAGGCAGGATCTATGCCATGTCCCTTAGATATCCGGGTTATGCCTTCGGAAGCCTCATGACCATGAGTGAAGACATGCTGGACACGGTAAGGGATGCCTTTGATGCGGAGATAATGAATATTATTGAAAACGGCGTGGAGGATGATGAACTTGCCATAGTTAAAAAGAGCATAATAAATAGGGAGATATTCTCCCAGAAAAGGCCGGGAATGCTGGCCAGGCAGATTGGAATGAACACGGTAAGGTACCAGGACCCGGACTTTGCAAAGACAGAAATAAAGAGGTACCAGGACCTGACCGGGGAGGATATAGTGGGGGTAGCTGAAAAATACTTCGGCAGGACAGGCAGGACCATCGGTTATGTTATACCCAGGAAAGAAAAGGTAGAGGTTGAAGACTTATGAAAAGGAAAATAAGCTTTCTGCTTTGTTTTATTTTTGTATTCAGTGTCATTGCCTATTCAGATGCTGAGTTTACCAGGGAGCTCTTCCAGAGGCTTTCCGGTGCTGTCAATGAAGCGCCCGTAATCCAGCTTCCTGAATATCAGAGG